>PVMS01003670.1_pt1 | contig 14858 bp, 11 predicted proteins | sample 1853461 | NCBI WGS metagenome assembly PVMS01 (sample SAMN08582032, study PRJNA380276) | Marine sediment metagenome, whole genome shotgun sequencing project. | isolation source: ocean sediment barecode stripped | collected 2017 | reverse complement strand
GCAAGCGACTGGTTATTTGTTCTTGAAGCTAAAGATGGAGGAGTTGAGGTAGAATTGAATTTAGAATACACAATTCCCATCCCGGTGTTAGGCAAAGTGGCTGAAAGAATTGTACTTAAACGGAACGAACGTGAAGCCGATCTGGCCATGGACAACATTAAAACAATACTGGAGGGATAGTTAAATCGTATCCCTTCCTTCCAGGGCGCGCTTCAGTTGTTCCACCGATTTTTCCAGTTTCTTCAGGTAATTATCCAGGGGATCTTCGTTATCGGTTTTGAAATTCTTTTTCAGACCCTGGCCACCTTTTATTACTTTCTTGATGTTATCGAGAATCCTGACGCCTTTGTTTTTGGTCATGTATCGGTCAATCTCGTGGATATCGGCCATATCCAGCCCAAACCAGCCATTGCGGATTTGTTTAGATTCGTACTGCTTAAACAAGCGCTTTTCGTGGAGGCTGTTCTTCTCGATGCGGTAGACCCTGAATAGTTGGAGCTCAACGGGTGAGTGGGTATCAATCACTGCAAACCTTCTGTGGATGTCAGAAGATTTGCCAATCATAAAACCCAGATCTGAGTATATCAGGTATAAAAATGATTTCATCAATTCTCAATGAGAATACTAAGTACTAAATCATTCTAAGTTCATCCCAAACCGTTCCGGACAATCCCGCATATGGGTCTCTTATCCCTATTGTTTTCATTCTCCTGACCTGGGCTTTACATTTGAAAATATGTTAAAACTGATTGGAAATGAGAGTCCTGCTGATTAGTCCCGAATATCCTGATACCTATTGGAGTTTCAGGCATGCTTTAAAGTTTATCTCCAAAAAGGCGATCAACCCGCCCCTTGGACTCCTTACCGTTGCGGCCATGTTGCCGCCTCACTGGGAGAAAAAGGTGGTGGACCTGAATGTCTCCTCACTCAGGGAAAAGGATATCATGGAGGCCGATTATGTACTGATCAGTGCGATGTCGGTACAATCAGCATCAGTCTCCAGGGTTATTGAAGTATGTAAAACCTATGGGACTAAGATCATTGCCGGGGGACCCATGTTTACCGGCGATCCTGATTCCTACCTTCACCTGGATCACCTGATCCTGAATGAGGCCGAGATTACCCTGCCTCAGTTCCTCTCTGATCTGGAAAAGGGCAGTCCCAGGCAAGTGTACAGTACGGAGGAATATGCAGACCTTTCCCTCTCACCTCCACCCGACTTTTCACTTATTGATGCCTCCGTTTATGCCCAGTTAAACCTCCAGTATTCCAGGGGTTGTCCTTTTGATTGTGAGTTTTGTGAGATAACCTCGCTGCTGGGACGAAAAGTTCGTACCAAAAGTTCTGACCAGATATTGGGGGAACTGGATACCATCTATCGAATCGGATTCAGGGGAAATCTCTTCCTGGTGGATGACAATTTCATAGGAAACAAACATAAGTTGAAGAAAGACCTGCTTCCGGCCATGAGCCGCTGGAATGATTTGCATGGATCGCCATTTACCTTTACCACCGAAGCTTCCATTGATCTGGCCGACGATCCTGAACTGATGCAAAAGATGGTGGGTGTAGGATTTGAAAAAGTGTTTGTGGGAATAGAAACTGTTGAACAGGAGAGTCTTGCAGAGTGTGATAAGATCCATAACATGGACCGCGATCTGACCGAAAGTGTCCAGCTTATCCAATCGGCGGGGATTGAGGTGTCGGCCGGCTTTATTGTGGGATTTGATTCGGATACGCCGGGGATTTTTCAGCGTCAGATCAATTTTATTCAGCAATCTGGCATTATTACCGCCATGGTGGGCCTGCTCAATGCCCCAAACCGAACCAGGCTTTACCAACGTCTTTGGAAAGAGGGCAGGATCCATGAAGGATTTGATGGGAATAACACCAACTTCTCCATGAACTTCATTCCAAAAATGGAAAAGGAAAAACTTCTGGAAGGATTCAAAAGCATCAACCAGACCATCTATTCAAGCAGAGTCTATTATGCTAGATTAAAGCAGTTTCTGCAGCGCTTTCAGCCTGGTGTGAAAGCTTCCAAAAGGAAAACGGGCGACCAGATAATGGCACTTTTGCGTTCCGTTTATTACATTGGGATATTAAGCAGGGACAGGATCTATTATTGGAAACTGGTTTTTTGGAGTCTATTCCATAAACCCAAACTTTTGCCTCTGGCCATTACCTATAGCATCTATGGCTACCACTTTCGAAAAGTTTACCAGATCAGGTAAACAAACTGCAAGCGCAGACGTCTACATTCAGGCATATATTATTTAACTTGCTTCAAATATTACTTGGATTAAGATGACGAAGAGTAGATATGTGGTTTTTAGCCTGGCAATGGTGATGACATTCTGGATGAATCTGGATGCTGCAGATGAAACAGGCTGGCCTAAGAAAATTGAAAAGGATGGTGCTGCTGTGGTGATATATACTCCCCAGGTAGAATCACTTACCTCCATCAAACTAGAAGCAAGATCAGCGGTATCGGTTACCCTGGAGGAGGGCGCAAACCCTATTTTCGGAGCCATGTGGTTCGAATGCCATATATCTACGGATAAGGATGAGCGAACCGTTCGGCTCCACGAACTGAAAGTGTCGGCGGCCAAATTTCCCGATATCGATGAAGAGCTTATAAATAAAGTAAGCGCTTTTATTGAGTTAGAGATTCCCAAGTATGAAATGGAATTTTCCCTGGATGGGCTTCTGGCCGGATTGGATGTAAGTAAAACCAATATAGAGTTATCTGAGAGCCTCAATAATTCACCGCCGGAGATCATTTTTGTTACCACTCCATCGGCATTGATTCTGATTGATGGAGATCCCATCTTTGAGGAAATTGAGAAATCCAACTATGAGCGTGTGTTGAACACTCCTTTTTTTATCGTCAAGGATACCAAAAAGGATCACTACTACATCAACGGGGGCGGATATTGGTATATCTCTGAAGATGCAGCCAATACCTGGACCCACACCACCAAGATTCCATCCAAACTTGAGACTATTGCAGAGGAGGCCATGGGCGATATGACAGAGGAGACAATGGGTGATATGACAGAGGAGACTGAAGCCGAAGAGGTAATCCCCGAGATTATTCTTCGTACAAAGCCAACCGAGCTGCTTCAATCCGATGGAGAACCCGACTTTACAGCCATTGATGGGACTTCCATTCTATATATGGCTAATACAGCCGATGATATTCTAATGAATATTGAAACACAGGAGTACTTTATCCTTGTGGCAGGCAGATGGTACAAGTCAAATTCACTCAATGACGGTCCCTGGGATTTTGTAGCGCCCGATCAGATCCCCGAGGAGTTTTCAAATATCCCGGCCGATTCAGACATAGGCAGTGTGCGGACAAGTATTGCCGGCACCCAGGAGGCCAAGGAAGCGGTGTTGGAAAACCAGATCCCACAGACGGCCGAGGTGGACAGAAATGAGGCGAAACTGGAGGTCTCTTATGACGGTGATCCCAAGTTTGAGGCCATTGGGGAGACAGGCATGAGTTATGCATTGAATACCGATAAGTCGGTGTTGCTGATTGATTACAGGTACTATTGCTGCGACAATGCCATCTGGTTTGAATCAGAAAAGCCCACCGGACCCTGGGTGGTAAGTACCTCGGTTCCCGAAGAAGTGCAGGAGATTCCACCCGAATCCCCGGTTTACAATGTGAAGTATGTCTACATCTATGAAGCCACCCCGACGGTGGTCTACGTAGGTTATACCCCTGGTTATGTGCATTCCTATGCTTATGGGGGTTGTGTCTATTATGGCACAGGGTATTATTACAACCCCTGGTATTACCACTATTACTATCCCAGGCCAGTCACTTACGGATATAGCGTTCACTACAATCGCTACAGCGGTTGGGGATTCTCATTTGGAGTCTCCTATGGATGGATGACCTTTGGGTGGGGTTCACCTTACGGCGGTTATTGGGGCCCGTCCGGTTACAGACATGGTTACCATTATGGGTACAGGCGAGGTTACAGCAATGGCTACAGGGCCGGCTATCGCGCAGGTAACAGAAATTCACAGGGCAGACCTACACAATATGCCAGCAGAGCTGCCACTAATAATGTATATAACAACCGGTCACAGGGAGTCAGACGGTCGGGAAATTCGACTTATGATCCAAAGACAGGAAATCGGGCGAGTACCAATGATCGCTCCAGCAGGCCCTCGGCGCAGCCTGCCGACCGTTCAAATAATGTCTATACCGACAGGAATGGAGATGTATACCGAAGAGAAGGGAACGACTGGAACAGGGTGGAGAACAACCGGCCTTCGCAGCAGCCTTCTCAGCAACCCTCACAGAGACCGGATTCCAGGCCCTCCACGCAACCCTCTCAGCAACCCTCACAGAGACCTGATTCCAGGCCCTCCACACAACCCTCTCAGCAGCCATCTGCCAGGCCATCTCAACCCTCTCAACAGCCCTCCACCAGGCCCAATACGGGAAATCTGAACCAGGATTACAATAACAGGAATCGGGGGGCTCAGCAATCACAGCAGTACAATCAGAACCGGGGCAACTACCAGTACAGCAGGCCATCCACCTCTCCTTCAAGAGGCGGATCCTCGGGGGCCCGCCCATCCGGTCGTCCTTCTGGAGGTGGGGGAGGTAGAAGGCGTTAGAACAAAAGCATAACTCACTAACCGGAGAGACTTTCCAGAAGAGTTCTTAGCCTGGTGGCCCTGGCTTCGGTCTGAGCCATCTCCTTCCGTATGCCGATAATGAAGTTATTTTCCTCAGCCACTCCTCTGACAGCATCAAAATCCCTGTCAGCCACCTCCTGATCACCATCGATGCCAAATCCCAGTTTACTGCTGTTATCAAACTCTTTGGAGGCATCATTCAGGATCATCTTATCCAGCCTGATGGTTTCGGTCTCCCAGAGAGTTATAAAATCAAGCAGTTGGACTGTGGTGATCTTCTCAACATTAATCTCAAACCGCTGGGCAAGCAGGTTTGCGGTCCAGTCCCACGCATCGTTCTCATAGGCAGAGTGAATCTTACTTAACCTGGCCGAGATCTCATCCGTACTCCTTATTTTTCCCGATTTAACCTCTTCCATCATATGTTGAACGGAGTGGTCAGGTGCGATCATGCCAGCCATGTCGATCCACCTCTCCGCTACCTTTCTGCTGCCTGGAGAGAACTCCTCTCTCACTTTTTCAATGGATGAGATGCCCTTCATGGCCTCCAGTTTATTCGTGAGCTGGTTACCTACAAAAATATTCAGGGCCAGGGCATAATACTTCCGGGTCGATTTCAGCATTAACCTTTTGATCCTTATTCCTTTATGAAATATGGTCTCTTGTTTCCTGGAGGTTTTTTCGTAAAGTGATTCAAGTATATCAAGGCTGTGAAGGACCTTCTGAATGATGTACGGACTCAGAAAGTCGAAATTGATCAGATCAAGTTTCTCAGGATCCTTGCGCCTGTCTCGTTTGGGCCATTTTTCACTATCCCTTCGTGTTCCTACACTAGAAAGGTTCATCCCCGGAGTCAGCATGCTTTTTTCTTGATCCACGTTGATATAAGAGAAGGGAAAATCGCTGGTATCGAAACTGGCCATGTTCTTTCCCATTACAACAGAATAGGCTCCGATTCTGCCCGGCCATAGAAGGTAGGCGAATGAACCGGTCTTGGATCCTCTTTCCACGACTCCCTGGTGTACAGGTCCAAGTTTGTACATGTGGTTGCTCTGGTTAGTGCCGCTACCTGCGTTGTAGAAGGAGAACATCCCAGCAATTAAGAGTGTGGATTTGTGGTGGGTGACAGTATAGGGCCCTGCGAACACACTCACTGCTTCCCCGTGAAATGCCTCAGAATTTGCAAAGAAGACACAGTTTTCGGCGCTGAACTGTTTCCCGATCTCCACTCCCTGACCTACAAAGCACTTCTCTACAAGTGCTCCTCCGTCTATTCTGGACCCGGACAGCGCGATGAAGTTCTTTGCAATTACATCCTCTCCCACATAGGCAGGTGCATGGAGGTTCGACACTATGGTGCCGTTCTGCAGGAGGGAAACTCCCCTAATAACTGCACTCTCCCCGATGTTTACTTCACTGATGGTGCCGCAGTTTTGGATAACAGCACCCGTTCCAAGGGTTCCGATGGGCGAGGTGCTCCCTCGGGTATATTCATCGATAATCCCGTTAACCGATTCAATCCATTTCGAATCGTGCCGGTAACTCACTACCATATAGGCCAGTTGCGCAGTGAGCCTCTCGAATATTTTCAGCTCCCGGCCCCCTCCCTCGTTCAGCACCTCAATTTCATATCCATTCCCAAAGGAAGAGGGCCCATTTACTGCAATGGATCTCACATTTTCCAGAATAACCCGGTTTTGGACCCGGTAATTCCTGATCAGCTGTACGTGGTCCATCAGCACATCATCACCGATTTCACACTGCTCTATTTTACTGTTAAAGAGTCCCGAGGTTCTATGTTCCCCGGCAGTTGATATTATCTCGCCACCTAGTTTTCCTATTTTCACCTCTCCCAGAAACCGGACGAAATGAATGTGATCTGTGGAAAATGGATCGCTGACTCCAATTTTTAACCAATCGGAACTATAACAACCCTGGTTCTCCAGGGCAGTTATTTCAGAATGAGTTAATGGACGAAAACTCATGTCTATTCCCGATTTGGCATTTTAAAATTGGAGATCTCCTCTATCTCCTTAAAATATTTCACCGATTCCACCTGGAGTTCCATGGTGGCCGGATCATCCAGTGCAATTATAGCATGCTCGTGAAGTTGCAGCATGGATACGGTCCACATGTGGCTCACACCTCCTTCTATTACCTCCCTTACAGCACGGGCCTTGGAAAAACCTGTAATGATAATCAACACCTCCAATGCATCCATCACTGTTCCCACGCCCACAGTCAGGGCATGTGTGGGTACTTTTGACATATCATTGTCAAAGAACCTGGAGTTGGCCTGTATGGTATCATAACAGAGGGTCTTGACCCTGGTTCTGGAAACCAGCGATGATCCGGGTTCATTAAAAGCAATGTGGCCATCCGGGCCAATTCCCCCGAGAAACAACTTGATACCCCCGTATTGCTTGATCTTTGCTTCGTAATCCTTGCATTCCTTCTCCAGATCAGGAGCATTCCCATCCAGGATGTTGATGTTCTCATGCGGAATATCAATGTGATTAAACAGGTTCTCATACATAAAGGAGTGGTAGCTTTCGGAGTGGTCCTCGGGCAGGTTTACATATTCATCCATATTGAATGTGACCACATTTTTAAATGAGATCTCACCTGCTTTATACCTTCTGATCCACTCTTCGTAGACAGGCATGGGGGAGGAGCCGGTGGGAAGGCCCATTATAAAAGGGTTATCGGCTGTTGGGCCGAAGGCATTAATTTTGTTCCAGATATAATCTGCAGTCCATTTCCCGGTTTCAGCCCTGGTGTCTTTAATTACAATTCTCATGGTGTAGTAGTTTTAGTTTATTATAATGGTTTCATTATTATTCTTGCATCTCCAACCACACATCCATCTCCTTCATTAAATACAAACAGGGGATTTATATCCAACTCTTCAATTTCCGGAAAATCCAGGGCCAGCTGACCCAGCCGAAGCAGAGCATCGACAATTGAAGCAATGTCCCTTGGACTGCGACCTCGCGTTCCCCTCAGGATCTCAAAAGCCCGGGTACGTTCAATTATATGCAAGGCTTCGTCATAACTCAGAGGTGCAATCCCAAAGCTTATATCTCTGAATATCTCCACAAAGATTCCACCCAGGCCAAACAACAGAACCGGGCCAAAGGAGGGATCGCGTTTTATCCCGAGAATGACCTCCTCGCATCCCGAAACCATCGGGGTCACATAGGTACCCGCAATGGTGGCATCGGGCATGATGGATTTCGAATTGTTGTATATCCTCTCAAATGCATTTCGCACCTCCTGAGCCGAACCAAGATTCAGTTCCACACCTTTCACTTCAGATTTATGAATGATCTCGTTTGAAACCACCTTTAAAACTACGGGGTAGGCGATCTCTTCGGCTATAGTGACTGCTTCATCAGCTGTTCTGGCCAGTTTTCCCTGTGGTACCGGTAATCCGTAAGTTTGAAGCAATTTAATGGTTTGCATTTCCGGAATGAAATCCCTTCCGTTTGATCTGGATTTATCCATGAGTTCCCGGGCCAGTCCTCCCTGGATATTCTCCAGTATTGGAAAATGTTGTTTTTTCAACTTCAGATTCGAGTGGAAGTGATAGACAGCTTGAAATGCTGTACACATGGATTCGGGAAGGGAGTAATGCGGAATCCTGTGTTGCTGCAGCAAGTCGATTCCGGAAGCTACATCCTTTTCGCCCATAAATGAGGCATAGATGGGCTTTGTCTGATTCTCTGCAATCCTGGCAATATCAGATGCTATAGCATCGATGTCGGTCATGGACTGCGGAGTCAGGATCACAAATACTCCGGCTACATCCGGATCCCTGAATGCTGCTTCGATGGCTGCCAGGTATCGATCCGATCTGGCATCACCGATTACATCCACAGGATTGTTGATGTTGGCAGTGGCAGGAAGCGCTTTTTTCAGGATCGCAGTGGTTTCTTCTGAAAATTTAGCCAGTTTCAGCCCATTTGAAATCGCCGCATCGGTGGTCAGAACTCCTGGCCCTCCGGCATTGGTAATGATGGCCACTTTCTCTGAAACAGGAACGGGCTGATACGTAAATGCAATAGCCTTGTTAAACATCTCCTCGATGTGGTCGCACCGGATGATCCCGGCTTGCTTAAAAGCTGCTTCACAGATCTCATCCTGTCCTGTAAGGGATCCGGTGTGTGAAGCAGCAGCCGAAGCTCCTTCATGGGTTCTTCCGGATTTGATAACAAGAATCGGCTTCCCGCTTTTCTCCAACACCTCCCTGGCAGTTTTCATTAATGCCACACCATCGGAGACCTCTTCCAGGTACATTAAGATAACCCTGGTTTCATCATCATTCATCAGGTAGTAGAGAAGGTCGATCTCACTGATATCTGCTTTATTCCCAAAGCTTATAAATTTGGAGAAACCAATGTGTTTGGCCCTGGCATAATCAAGTACGGCGGTACAGAGGGCACCGCTCTGGGACAGGAATCCGATGGCTCCCTTTTCGGGCATCTCCCTGGCAAAAGAGGCGTTGAGGTTGGTTTCAGGGGCTGTATTGATAACTCCAAGGCAGTTGGGCCCGATAAATGAAATGTCATACTTCCTGGCAATTTCAATAAGCTGTTTCTCTTTCTTCAAACCAGCTTCACCCACCTCCTTAAATCCGGCAGAGATGATAATAACCGATTTGATTCCTTTCTGACCACACTGTTCGAGGGCCATGTGGCACACCGAACTGGGAAAAACAAGAATGGCCAGGTCGATTTCATCGGGCACGTCAATCACATATTTGTACGCCTTGATCCCTTTGATACTTTTCTCACGTGGGCTTACCGGATAGACTATACCATTAAAATCAGCTTTCAGGATGTTGTCGAGGATGTCATGCGGTACAGTGCCTTTTACTTTGTTTGTACCAATGATGGCTATGGATTCCGGATGAAAAATCGTTTCCAGATTTTTCTGTCGGAGTATTTGCAATTCGTCCATGCGACTTAAAGGTATTGAGCAATGAACTTTACTGCATCATCAATGTTCTGAATCTCGAGGGACTTGTCCTGATCCATTTCAATGTCAAACTCTTCTTCAAATCCGGCGACGAGTTCAACACTTTGCAAGGAATCTGCTCCCAGATCGAAAACAAAATTGGCGTTGTCGGTGATTTCGGAAGGGTCCAGTTTCAGCACATGGCTAACTACTTCCTTCACCCGGGTTAGGATGTCATTTTTTTCCATTGTTGAGGTGTTTAATGTGGAATAGATAATACCTGAATGATTGAATGTATCAAGTTATGAAATCTTTTAATCCAAATCAACGCCTCTGGGTCAGAAAAAAAATCTAATGAGAAAGTTGGAGCAGCTCCACCTTTCTGAACTCATAGGGATGGCTCTCTGCCTGTAGGGCAATGTAGCCCGATGTCAAAGGGGTTCCCTGCGCCATCGGAAATCCTTCCGGCACATCTCCACCAATCCGTGGTTTGGAGTAGGTAAGTACCGTATCTCCCTCCACAATGTGGTGAATAAGGCTATCTCCATAGACCACCAGTTCGAAATGGACCCACTCCTCGCCGTGGTAGGTGTCTGAGGTGGAGGTGATGCAGTGCTGTTCTACCAGCTCTCCGTCGATAATCACATGGGTGGAGGGCGTACAAAGGTTACCGGTGGGGCGGTCTCCTTCTCCGGTGCCCCCCAGGAACTGAGCTTCAAGGCAAACCGGAAATGGCTGATCCACCAGCATGGTTTCGGGCGTCTGGCAATGAAACATCACACCGCTGTTTTTAAGGGCCCATCCCTGTCCGCCTTTCACCTGTTCACCCACTACGCGGTATTCCACCTTCAGTTTGTAATGGGAGTAGGGGTTTTTATAGAAGATATGTCCATATTCCTCATTAAACTCCTCATACTGGTCGTAGCGGGTGACCATCAGTCCGTTCTCCACCCTAAAAGTATTGTTGAAATTCTCGTTAAGGGGATGCTTATTTATTTTGATGGTCCAGCCCTCCAGGTCCTTTCCGTTAAACAGCTGGATCCACTCTTCGGATTCGCTGGTCTGTTTCTTCTCGGTGGCTGGATTGCATGCAATCAACAGGATTAGGGCAAGTGTAAAAAGGGCAATGTTTTTCATAGGTCTTTGCTTAAGGGTTGGTTTCTAAAGTTCATCAAAGAAGGTGTAATAGGCTCCCCGGTTTATCTGTTCCACCAGGTAACACAACTCGGTCATGTGGTAGTCGCCCCACATGCTCGACTCCCCGCAGGGGACTTTCTGTCCCTCGGGAATATGGTCCCAGCCATTGGGACGGTGATACACCGAGTGGAGCAGGATTCCCTGGTGTCTGTCGCTGACCGAAAGATAGGGATCGGAGAGCAGGGTGTTCAGGGTGGTTAATCCGGCAGCTGTGTAGGAGGAAGCGGCCTCGGGGTCTGTTTTTTCCAGGATTCTGCCCAGACGGATCAGACCCTGTGCTCCAATGGCAGCTGCTGAGCTGTCCACCGGTTCAAACTCATTAAAGGGATCGGAAGGGTGCTCCTGGTATCTTCCCAGTTGATGAAGCAAAGGAGCTCCTGCATCCCAGTAGGGGATCCCGTCTACAGTTGTATGTTCCATATAGAAATCGCAGGTGGCCCTGGCTGCCTTAAGGAAGACCGATTGAACCATTCCCATTTCAGGATCTCCTACACCGGCATCCGAATCAATGGAAGTCAGGTACTCCAGGAATTCGGAGAAGCCCAGCATGGCCCAGGCCAGTCCCCTGGTCCAGGTGGTAAAACCCGAATAGCCCTGCTGAGAGTTTGGACAGCGGTAGTTCCCATCGTTCACATTGAAGATAGACTCATGGGCCACCCGTCCCCAGGCATCATAACTGTCGCGCCCCTCTCCATAGTAGACGGCGTATTTAGCGGTGGTGAGTCCGTGGGTAACGGCCCGCTCAAGGAGATTTATCTCCTGGTCATTCTCTTCCAGAACCCGGTGTCCCAATTTGTGAGCTGCCAGCAGGATGCGGCATGTTCTTATGGTATCGATAAAGAGGGAATGCGGACCATTGAAGGAGTAAATATATCCTCCATCCTTTACCGGGGTCCAACGCCTCGATTGTACGGCTCCTGAAGCATTGATGGCCATTTGGTAAAATGCCCTCTCTTCTGAGGAAGACTCAAATAATCCGCTGTTGGCGAACCTCAAAAGATTTCCATAGGTACTCAGGTTGTTAAAGCCATGGTCATGAACCCCAAAATGGGTCACATGGTGCGCCATCTTCTTCATGGTGTTTTTCTTGCCATTTAGGAGCATCTCTTTGTCTCCTGTAGCGCCAAAGACCAGCAGAGGGATCCCATACTGGAAACCCTGGGTCCACTCGGTCCACCCCCTGGTGGTGTACTGACCTTCCACGGTGAAAACGGGAGAACCCTTGGACGCATCATATTGCTTCTCGATAAGCGTCACTTTTTGGGTGGCCAATTGCCAGAAGCGCTCCAGTTGCTGCGAGAGGGAAGAAACGGGGATTTGAGAATTTGTTTTCATAGGTTACAATTTTATTGCCTGGCCCGGGCCACAATGGGAATCAATGCATTATTTACCGAATCCACTTCCAGCAATAAATCCATTTTCTGTAGTACAAGCATATAGTATCCGGCAGTGATGTTCTTAAATTCCATGCTCTCTGTTCGAAAATCTTCTGCAAGCGTGCCTGTAAGCATATCCACACTATTAAAAAAGAGGGGAATCACATAGTCTGTGATATAGTCGTTATAGACCTGCTCCACATCACGAATGGCTGACTGGTATCTGTAGTAGTTCACCAGCTCCTCCCTGAGTTCAAAGTCCCTGATCAGTCCTAAGTTTCCACTATTGACGATGGATTCGTAGGTGGAATTCTGCATGTTTAGGTTGTTAAAAGTAGCGATCACTGACATCAGGACCAGGGCCGTATCGTTGTGTAGCTTTCCTTCCATCATGGTTAATACGGCCCGCTTTGAGATATCCAGGTTGTTCTGGTCCTCTTCAATATGGCTTTTGATTTCCAAGGAATCGACCACCAGGTTTTTATGGAAACTTTCCAGGTATTTAACCTCCAGTTTCTGCTCGCTTTTCTTTTGCTGGTAGTTATTTACAAAAAATCCGGCCGTTATACCCACAAATACAGCAATCAGCTCCAAAGAGAGCTTGAGCCAGTGGGACCGGGAAGATTGCATGTAATTCTCTTTATTCTTAGCCATAGACCATAGATTACAGGGAGTGATTTGGCTTAACCACCTGTAAAAATAAGAAATGTTTGGAATGAGCCTACAATTGTTAGCTGCTTACAAGGAATTTACGGAAATGCCGGAAGCTGATCAACTGTGAGGCATCTTCATCCCAGAGCCTGAGGTTGATGGTGCGCATGCTGGATGAAAGGTAACCGGCTTGATGGTCTCAAACAGGGGACTGGATTTATGGCACTTCTCCAGGTTGTAATTGGGGATTTTGGGACTGAGGTGGTGAATATGATGAAATCCGATATTGCCTGAGAACCACTGAAGTACCCGGGGAAACTTCAGGAAGGAACTACCTTCCAGGGCCATCTGTTTGTAGTCCCACTCTTCCTGCCTGGTCCAAATAACATCTTCAAACTGGTGCTGCACATAGAACAACCATACCCCGGCCACTGTGGCAAAATAGATAACTGGGATCTGGATTATCAGGAAGGTCTTCCAGCCCATCCATAGAATCATTCCCGCTGAAAAAATAACTATAATCAGGTTGGCAATAAGGACACTGTATCTCTCGGGGCGATTCATGCTCTTATTAGGGATACGGAACCAGAGCACAAACAGAATAAAGGGAGCCACAAGAAATATGGTCAGGGGATTCCTGTAGATACGATAGAATAGCTTTTTTCTTGTTGACATTGCCTGGTACTCTTTCACGGTAAGTGTCATTACATCGCCATGTCCCCGTTTATCCAGGTTCCCCACCGTATTGTGGTGCAGGTGATGCTCTTTATGCCAGTAGTCATAGGGCGTGAATGTAAGGCTGCCCATAATGGTGCCAACGATCTTATTGGCCTTTTTAGAGCGGAAAAAGGATCCATGTCCGCAATCGTGGAAAATAATAAACATCCGAACCTGGAAACCGGCCGTGAGTATGGCAAGGGCCAGGGTAAGGAAGTAGGAGACCTGCAGGCTGTAATACATCACAGGCCACAGCAGCAAATAGGGGCCAAAAGAGTTGATAATCTGCCAGATGCTTTTCCCCGCATCCGGTTTGTTGAAGTTACTTACAATCTTAATCCATTCACGGTTATCCATCTGCACATTTTTCATACCCACTTCGCTATTCGTTCTACTTGACTAATTGGGTGCAAGTTAGGGTATTTTTGTGGATCGGGAGCGCCGGATGTCCATATTCTGAAGAAGAGTGATAAAAAGTTCTATTCAGGGATGGAACGGCTCTAACTATTTGCTAAATTCGAGGGGATTAATGGGATTATGAATAGAACGCTTTTACTCATCGGGATGCTTGTGCTGGGCGCTTTTAGCCTGCGGGGGCAGTCGTATATTGTAAGGGGTACCATCGCCAATGCAGAAAAGGGACAGGTTTACCTGGCTGCCTTTCATGGGGACCGTTACAGTTTAGTGGATAGCATTCAGACGGCCTCCGGGGAATTTCACTTCCTCTTCAATCCCGATACGGATCCAGGTCTCTACAGGATCATCTTCTCCGGCCGCTTTATTGAATTTATATTTAACTGGGAAAACGTGGAGGTCTTTGTGGCCAACGGGGAGATGGGCCCTGTGCCTTACTTTGACAATACGGTGGAAAACCAGGTCTATAGCGAGTTTATGGAGTATGAACTCAATTATGAGGCCAGGGTATTGATTGCCTATGGTTTGCTTCCCGATCCGGATGCAATAGTAAGCTATAATTCCATTCAGCAAGAGCGCAATCGCTTTATGGATTCCCTTACATTTCTCTACCCCGATCTCTATGCCATCCGGATAATGAATGCATTTCGTTCGCCCTTGATTCCCGGTGCCAAAACCCATGTACAGCGGATGGATACTTTGAAGAGTTGCTTTTTTGACCATGCGGCCATTGATGATCCCGGATTGCTGAATGCTCCTGTATACACCTATAAGATGATCGATTACCTCTCTCTTTTTAAGGTGGATACCCTTTCGGTAGATCAGCAGGAGACCCAGTTCTGTATGGCAGTGGATGGGATTATGTCCAATGTGTCG
>PVMS01068112.1_pt1 | contig 14860 bp, 12 predicted proteins | sample 1853461 | NCBI WGS metagenome assembly PVMS01 (sample SAMN08582032, study PRJNA380276) | Marine sediment metagenome, whole genome shotgun sequencing project. | isolation source: ocean sediment barecode stripped | collected 2017 | reverse complement strand
GTCACTAGCCGAGGACGTTTTTAATAATCTTGATCAATCCGAAATCGATCAGTCCAAGGAACAAGGCGACCACCAATACAAGAAAGATAACCATCGCGGTGGAAGCCAACAACTCTTTGCGGGTAGGCCATTTTACCTTTTTGAGTTCTATCTTGGATTCCCTTAAAAACTGTCCAGCGATGTGAATGAATTTAAAGATAGAGGTCTTTTCAGTCTTTTTCTTTTCTGGCTCCTTTTTGGCGATTTTCGTAGGAGCCGGAGTGACCTCCTTCTTATCTTCCTTGGTCTTAACAACATCGGACCCTGAACCCGGGACCACCGTTAGATTTTGATCAGATTGGGCCCTTTTTCGACTGCCTCTTTTTTTCTTTTTTAGTGTATGTTTTTTCATTTCAAATCTATCTGAAAAAAAAGATCCTGACCAAAAGTTTGACTCCAATTCATTTTCTAAAGAAGGACCCAAAAATTGGCAGGCCAGGAGGGATTCGAACCCCCAACACCCGGATTTGGAGACCGGTGCTCTAGCCGTTAGAGCTACTGGCCTGCATATGGACTAGGACCTATTTTGTTTCTTTATGAAGCGTATGTGTCCTACAGGTTGGACAATACTTTCTAAACGCTAATTTATCAGGCGTTTTCCTTTTATTTTTCGTTCCGGAATAGTTCCGGTTTTTACACTGCTCACATGCGAGAGTTATGATATCACGCATACTGAATCTCCCCTAATCGATAATAGCTTTCTCATTCTATAATCTCACTGATGACGCCTGCACCCACTGTCCTTCCACCTTCCCGGATGGCAAAACGCAACTCCTTCTCCATCGCTATGGGCGTTATCAGAACAACCTCCATCGTGACATTGTCTCCCGGCATCACCATCTCTACACCTTCCGGCAACGTCACCACGCCCGTCACATCCGTCGTCCTAAAATAAAACTGCGGACGGTATCCATTAAAAAAAGGCGTGTGACGGCCACCCTCCTCCTTAGTCAATATGTACGACTCCGCCTTGAATTTCGTGTGCGGCGTTATCGTCCCAGGTACCGCCACCACCTGACCACGCTCCACGTCTTCTCGCTTCGTCCCTCGCAACAACACCCCAATATTGTCTCCAGCCTGACCCTGATCCAGGAGCTTACGGAACATCTCAACTCCCGTACAAACCGTCTTCATCGTCTCCCTGATGCCTACGATCTCTACATCCTCTCCTACCTTGATCACGCCTCGATCAACTCGGCCCGTCACGACCGTCCCACGACCCGATATGCTGAAAACATCCTCTATCGGCATTAAAAACGGCTTGTCTGTGTCCCGGATAGGATCAGGAATATACGCGTCTATCGCCTCCATTAACTCAAAGATCGGCTTCACTTCCTCTCCATCGGGATCTTCACTCTCCAACGCCTTCAATGCACTGCCACGGATTATGGGAATGTCATCCCCGGGAAATTCATACTTCGTCAATAACTCCCTCAATTCCAGCTCCACCAACTCTATCAATTCTTCATCATCCACCATGTCACACTTGTTTAAAAATACCACAATACTCGGCACACCTACCTGGCGGGCCAATAAGATGTGCTCACGGGTCTGGGGCATCGGACCGTCATCAGCACCAACAACCAAAATCGCACCGTCCATCTGCGCCGCTCCCGTAATCATGTTCTTGATGTAGTCCGCATGACCAGGACAGTCCACATGCGCATAATGACGAAGGTCCGTCTCATACTCCACGTGCGCCGTCGCTATCGTTATACCCCTGGCCTTCTCCTCCGGCGCCTTGTCTATCTCATCAAAAGGAACATAGTCCGCCATCCCTTTCTTCTCTAAATGCTTCGTGATCGCCGCCGTCAATGTCGTCTTGCCGTGATCTATATGCCCTATCGTGCCTACGTTCACGTGCGGCTTCGTCCTCTCAAATTTCTTCTTCGACATCGCTTACCTCCTTATGGCTTGCTGATAGAGACTATCAGCCGAACAGCTATTGGCATATGACTTGTTTCTTAAATATTTCACAGTCCTTATAGATTTCAAAATCTGCATTCAATATATTCTTTACCAACGGTAATGGGCGAATGCCTTGTTCGCTTCCGCCATCCTGTGGGTATCTTCTCTTTTTTTAACAGCGGCCCCTCTCCCATTGGAAGCATCCATCAATTCGCCTGCCAATTTTGCCGCCATACTTTTTTCCCCCCTCGACCCGGCAAATGAAATAATCCACCGGATACTGAGGGCCTGACTCCTGGATAATCTTACCTCGGTCGGGACCTGATATGTTGAGCCGCCGACCCGTCTTGATTTGACTTCTACAACAGGTTTCACATTATTCACTGCCTTCTGAAAGTGGGACATCGGGTCCTCTTTTGTCTTCGATTCAATAATGTGGAACGCCTCATAGAGGATCGATTGGGCCAGGCTCTTTTTCCCTTTTTTCATCAGGCAGTTGATAAACTTTGCGACCAATGGGCCCTTGTATTTTGGATCAGGGATAATTTCTCTTTTTACAACAACTCTTTTTCTGGGCATATGAAAAAACTCCTTTAAATACCCTTAGGCCTTTTGGCCCCATATTTTGAACGGCCTTGACGCCGATCGTCCACACCTGCCGTATCCATCGTACCCCTAATGATATGGTACCGTACACCAGGTAAATCCTTGACGCGTCCTCCTCGGATAAGAACAACCGAGTGCTCCTGTAGATTATGGCCTACCCCAGGGATATAGGACGTCACCTCGATACCGTTCGTTAACCTCACTCTGGCGACTTTTCTCAGGGCCGAATTGGGTTTTTTGGGTGTAGAGGTGTAGACCCTTACACATACACCTCGCCTCTGCGGACAGCTTTGAAGCGCAGGTGTTTTTACTTTCTTCCTCGATTTTTGCCGGCCTTTTCTCACGAGTTGGTTTATTGTTGGCATAGGTGGTTCTCTTACCCCTCTTTTCCTATTTAAACCCTGGTAGTTGAAATAAAGTCTTGAAGAAGCTTCGTGCAAAACAGGTTGCATTGGCTGTTCTGCTGAAAAAGATTTTCAGCCGGACTGCAACCCTTTCACAGAATCATCAAAATTTCTCTTTGTATTTTTTTCTATCCGTTTTGTCAAGTTATTTTCACTAAATAATTCAAAATTATTCATCCCTCCACAAAGAGAGGGGCATTTTAAGTCCTTTTCTTTTGAAAGCGATCAAGATCGAATCTCAATTTCGAGGTTCCTGTACGTGGAGAGTCCGGTACCTGCAGGGACCAGTCGCCCCATAATCACATTTTCCTTCAAACCTTTCAGATGGTCTATTTTGCCGGCGACGCTCGCATCCGATAAGACTTTGGTCGTCTCTTGAAAGGATGCGGCCGAGATAAAACTCTCAGTACTCAATGAAGCCTTTGTAATTCCCAATAAAAGGGGTTCTGCGGTGGCCGGTTTTCCGCCCTGTTCCACAATTTCTTGATTTGTTTCTTCAAACTTCCATTTTTCCACGTTCTCACCAAGTAGGAACTTGGAATCGCCGATATCTTTAACGGTCACTTGCCTCAACATTTGTTTGACGATGACTTCGATATGTTTGTCATTGATGCTGACCCCCTGAAGTCTATAGACCTCCTGAACCTCATCCACCAGGTACTTGGCCAGCTCTTTGACTCCCCTGATCCTCAAAATGTCATGAGGATTCGCCGACCCATCCATGAGCGGCTCACCAGCCCTGATATAATCTCCTTCAAGGACGCTCACATGTTTACCCTTTGAAATAAAATAATCAACGGGATCACCAATATCGGGGGTAATGGTGACCTTTCTCCTCCCCTTGCTGTATTGGCCGAAAGAGACTGTCCCGTCAATTTCGCTGAGGATGGCATTTTCTTTTGGTTTCCTGACTTCAAATAACTCTGCGACCCTCGGTAATCCACCCGTAATATCCTTGGTTTTCGTGGTTTCCCTGGGAATTTTTGCCAGGACGGTCCCCGAATCAATTTCGTCCCCTTCACTCACCATAATGATGGCGCCGAGGGGTAAATGATACCGTGCTCTCCCCTTCACGGATCCAGGAATCTTGGCTGTTTGGCCCTTGCTGTCTTTTATCGAGATTCGCGGTCTCGCTTCGATATCACGCGATTCCACGATAATCCGGCTGATTTTCCCGGTGACTTTGTCCCTCTTTTCCTGCATGGTGACCCCGTCCATGATATCTCCGAATTTAATCACCCCAGGCACTTCGGTGAGAATAGGGATGTTAAAGGGATCCCATTCAGCGAGAATATTACCCGACTTGATGCTTTGACCGTCTCGAACCTTAAGTATCGCGCCATAAATGATCGGGTATCGCTCGATTTCTTTCTCTCCCTTGCCAAGAATGGCAATTTCGCCGTTGCGGTTCATGACCACAAGGCTGTCCTCCGCATTCTTGACGGTCTTGAGGTTCTGAAAACTAACCTTCCCCGCATTTCTCGCCTGCATGGCGGTCTGTTCGACCCTCTTGCTTGCGGTCCCTCCGATATGAAAAGTTCTCATGGTTAACTGCGTCCCAGGTTCACCAATCGATTGGGCAGCAATAATGCCAATGGCCTCACCAATATTGACCTCATGGCCATGAGCCAAGTCTCGACCGTAACACTTTTTACAGACGCCTCGTTTTGTCTGACAGGTCAAGACGGATCGGATTCTGACCTTTTCTAAGCCCGCATTCTCTATTTTGGTCACCGTTTCTTCGTCTATCCCCTCATTTGCCGAGATCACGAGTTCGCCGGTAATTGGATCATAGACATCCTCCAGGGAAACCCTCCCCAGGACCCTAGCCCCAACCCTTTGAATGATCTCGCCACCTTCCATAAGAGAGGTGGCCCAGATGCCATCCACAGTCCCGCAATCATCCTCGGTAATAACAGTGTCCTGGGCCACATCAACGAGTCTCCGGGTGAGATATCCGGAATTGGCGGTCTTCAGGGCTGTATCGGCCAAACCTTTCCTGGCCCCGTGGGTTGAAATGAAATATTGTAAAACCGTGAGGCCCTCACGGAAATTAGACGTGATTGGCGTTTCTATGATCTCACCGGATGGTTTGGCCATCAAACCTCTCATTCCGGCCAATTGCCGCATCTGATCTTTGCTCCCTCGTGACCCGGAATCAGACATCATAAAAATGGCATTGAAGCTTGTTGCCTTTTCCATGTGACCTTTCGGGTCCTTTATCTCTTCAACAGCCATTTCGCTCATCATCTCAGATGCAATATTTTCGGTCGATTGGGCCCATATATCTATAACTTTGTTATATTTTTCGCCATCCGTTATCAAACCGCTCTTGTATTGGTCATCGATTTTTTTGACGTCCTCTTCAGCTTTCTTTATGATCGCCCCCTTTTGAGAGGGGATGATCATATCTCCAATGGAGATGGAGATACCGGAACGGGTTGCGTACTCATATCCGATATCCTTGAGTCTGTCCGATAAAATAACTGTCGATTTGATGCCTTCTGTCCTGTATGACTCATTAACAAGAGACCGCAATGCCTTTTTCGTCATCACCTTGTTGATCAGAGAAAAAGGAAGGTTTTCAGGTAAAATTTCTGAGAGAATAATGCGGCCTGTGGTCGTCTCTTCCAGTTTCTCGTTTATCCTGACCCTGATTGAGGCGTGTAAATCCAACTCGCCGGCATCATAGGCAATTCTGACTTCTTCCCGGTTGGCAAAAACTTTGCCCTCACCCTTACAGAAGCGGCGTTCTCGAGTCAGATAATAAATGCCCAGGACGATATCTTGGCTGGGGACGATAATTGGATCACCGTTGGCAGGCGAGAGAATATTATTTGTGGACATCATCAATACTCTGGCCTCGATCTGAGCTTCAATAGAGAGGGGGACATGGACTGCCATCTGATCGCCGTCAAAATCAGCATTAAAAGAGGTACAAACCAGCGGGTGAAGCTGGATAGCCTTCCCTTCGATTAAAATGGGCTCAAATGCCTGAATACCGAGTCGATGCAATGTGGGGGCCCTGTTCAGTAAGATACAGTATTCCCTCACCACTTCGTCAAGGGCGTCCCAAACCTCCGGAGTTTCCCTCTCCACCATCTTTTTTGCTGATTTAATGGTTGTTGCCAGGCCCTTTTCATCCAGCTTATTGTAAACAAAGGGCTTGAATAGCTCCAAGGCCATTTTCTTGGGAAGACCACATTGATGCAGCCTTAGATCGGGACCTACCACAATCACTGATCTGCCTGAATAGTCAACCCGTTTTCCCAATAGATTCTGACGAAATCTACCTTGCTTTCCTTTCAGCATATCGCTCAACGATTTGAAGGGCCTCTTGTTGGCGCCCGTAACCACTTTCCCGCGTCGCCCATTGTCAAACAGGACATCCACGGCCTCCTGGAGCATTCTTTTTTCATTTCTGACAATGATATCGGGAGCGTTGAGTTCAAGAAGCCTTTTTAATCTGTTATTTCGATTGATGACCCTTCTGTAAAGATCATTCAGATCGGAAGTGGCAAACCTCCCGCCATCAAGGGGGACAAGGGGTCTGAGGTCGGGGGGCAGCACTGGAATCACATTTAGTATGGTCCATTCAGGCTTATTTTTGGAGGATTTGAAGGCATCGATAACTTTCAATCTTTTTGCCAGCTTTTTCCTTTTGGCTTCAGATCTGGTTTCCACCATCTCAGTACGCAAGGTTCCGGAGAGTTGTTCAAGGTCCAGTTCGCGTAACATGGCCTGAATAGCCTCGGCACCAATACCCACCTCAAATTTATCACCATACTCTTCTTTGGTATGAAACAATTGCTCATCCGTTAGCAGGGAGCCCCTGACCAAAGGGGTATCCTTTGGATCGGTGATGATGTAATTCTCAAAATAGAGGACCCTTTCCAAATCCTTCAATGTCAAATCAACGAGATTACCGATTTTTGAGGGCAGGCACTTTAAAAACCAAATATGCGCTACCGGGGATGCCAATTCGATATGCCCCATGCGTTCTCGCCGAACTTTTGACTGGATAACTTCGACGCCGCATTTCTCACACACGATGCCCCGATGTTTCATCCGTTTGTACTTACCGCAATTACATTCATAGTCTTTGATCGGGCCGAATATTTTTGAACAGAAGAGTCCGTCTCTTTCCGGTTTAAATGTCCGGTAATTTATGGTCTCAGGTTTCTTAACCTCACCGAAAGACCTGTCTCTGATTTTTTCTGGTGATGACAGGGAAATTTTTACAGCATTATAACTGGATGGATCTTTTGGTTTTGTAAAGAAATTATATAATTCTTCCAATGTCCTCTCCTTTTTCCCGTGGTTTATACTTTGACTGGTTCATTGTTAAGAGGCGAAATTTACAACCCGGATCACGCTTCGCTGTCCTCGAAAAGCTGTACCTCAAGACCGAGGCTTAGCAGTTCTTTAATGAGGACTTTGAAGGACTCCGGGAGCCCTGCCTCAAGGATATTGTTCCCTTTGACGATCCTTTCATACATGCGCGTTCTGCCAGCCACATCATCCGATTTGACCGTCAAAAATTCTTGAAGGGCGTAAGCTGCCCCATAGGCTTCCATAGCCCATACTTCCATCTCCCCCGGCCCCTGGCCGCCAAACTGCCCTTTTCCACCAAGTGGTTGCTGGGTAACCAATGAATAAGGCCCGATGGAGCGGGCATGTAATTTATCATCCACCAGGTGATGCAGTTTCATGATGTACATGATGCCGACCGTAATCTCGTGATCAAAGCGCTCTCCTGACCGGCCGTCATAGAGAATCGCCTGACCGCTGATCGGCAATCCAGCTTGCTTCAGGCAATCCTTAATTTCTTCTTCTTCGGCCCCATCAAAGACAGGGGTAGCCATGTGCACGCCATTTTTCAGTGATTTGGCTTTTTCGATGAGGTCCTCATCGGACAAAGGCTGGATCAGTTGATTATATTGTTCCTTTGGAAAAGTTTCCTTCATTTTCTTCCTTAAAAGGTGGGTGTCCTTTATGCCATCGACAAGCTCTCCCAGTTGATTGCCCAATCCCCTGGATGCCCACCCCAAATGAGCCTCCAGCACTTGCCCCACATTCATTCTTGAGGGAACCCCTAACGGATTTAAGATGATATCTACCGGGGTCCCGTCGATAAAATAGGGCATATCCTCCATGGGGAGAATTCTGGAGAGAACCCCTTTGTTCCCATGACGACCCGCCATTTTGTCACCAACAGATAGTTTCCGTTTTACAGCCACATAGACTTTGACCATCTTAATGACACCCGGTGCCAATTCATCTCCCATGCCCAATCTTTCTATCTTCTCATCAAAATGGCCTTTGACTGCTTGTACCTTCTGAAAACATCTTTCCACAACGGCTTCCACTTTCTCTATCAAGTCCATGGATGCATTGAGATCGGCGTTACCCCAAGTTTCCAAGGGAACCTGGTCAACATCCTCCTCGCTGATTTTCGTTGTTGTATTGATCAGTATTTTCCCTGTATTTTGATTACGGAGAGTCCTTTTCAACTTCTTCCCGACTACAATACCCTTTAACTTCCCCTTTGCACTCCTTTGAATGATGTCGATCTCATCTTCTTTGTCCTTTTCCAGCTTAGCCTTCGCTTCCGCCTCGATAACCAGGCTTCTAGAATCCTTCTCTACCCCTCTTCTGGCAAAAATCTTTGTATCGATGACGATGCCATCCACGCCAGGAGGAACTCTGAGAGAAGTATCCTTGACATCTCCGGCTTTATCCCCAAATATGGCCCGTAGCAGCTTTTCCTCAGGAGACAACTGAGTCTCTCCTTTGGGTGTGATCTTCCCAACCAGAATATCACCTGCGCTGACTTCAGCACCCACTTTGATAATACCACTTTCATCCAGGTACCGTAGGGCTTCCTCTCCTACATTTGGGATATCCCTGGTGATTTCCTCTTTCCCCAACTTAGTATCCCTGGAAACGACTTCAAATTCTTCAATATGAATAGACGTGTAGATATCCTCTTTCACGATGCGTTCACTGATGATGATAGAGTCTTCAAAATTGTATCCGCCCCATGACATAAAGGCGACCATGACATTTTGACCAAGAGCCAGCTCTCCAAGTTCTGTTGCGGGGCCATCGGCGATGATTTGTCCGTTTTTAATAATATCCCCTTTCTTTATGATCGGCTTTTGGTTGTAACACTTGTTTTGGTTGGACTTTTTGTATTTGATGATTTTGTAAATCTCGACTTCATCCTCATCGTCTTCGCCGGTTGACCTGATAACGATCCTTGAGGCATCCACATTTTCGACCACACCGGCTTTTCTCGCAATGACGGAAACACCTGAGTCTTGTGCGACCACACGTTCAATGCCGGTGCCGATCAAAGGAGCCTTGGCCTTTAAAAGTGGGACGGCCTGTCGTTGCATGTTGGACCCCATTAAGGCCCTGTTGGCATCATCATGTTCCAGAAAGGGTATGAGAGAGGCTGAAACACTAACCAATTGATCGGGAGATACATCCATATATTTTACGTCCTGAACCAGGGATTTGCCCGCCTCACCATCAATTCGTACATCCGCCTCCTCTGTTAGAAAGGTACCTTCACTATCAATCAAAGCATTCGCCTGAGCGATAGGATAATCCTCTTCGTCGAGGGCAGAGAGATACTCTATCTTATTATTGAGCTTGCCTTTGTCGGCGGATCGATAGGGCGTTTCAATAAACCCAAAATCATTGACCCTCGCATAGGTACTCAGGGAAACGATGAGCCCGATATTGGGTCCCTCCGGAGTCTCAATGGGACATATCCGCCCATAATGGGTTGGGTGAACATCCCTGACTTCAAACCCGGCCCTTTCTCTGGTTAATCCCCCTGGGCCCAGTGCACTCAGTCTTCGCTTGTGGGTTATCTCTGATAAAGGATTGGTCTGGTCCATGAACTGAGATAACTGACTGGTACCAAAAAATTCTTTTACGACGGCTGAGACCGGTTTTGAGTTGATTAAATCATTGGGCATCAATGTTTCAACTTCCTGAAGACTCATCCTTTCCTTGATTGCCCTCTCCATCCTCACGAGACCAATCCGGTATTGATTTTCAAGAAGTTCACCCACAGCCCTTACCCTGCGATTCCCAAGATTATCGATATCATCAACCATAGCCTCTGAACTCTTAAGTCGTATCAACTCTTTGACTGTGGCAATGATATCTTCCTTTTTCAGGGTGCGATGGTCGAGAGACTCAGCCAATTTAAGTCTATAATTGAGTTTCAACCTTCCTACGGGAGATAGATCGTAGGTTGAGAGATTGAAGAAAAGTCCCTTAAAAAATTTATCCGCGACCTCTTGGGTTGGAGGACTACTCGGCCTCATTTTCCTGTAAATTTCAAGAACCGATTCCCCGCTCTGCTCAATTTTATCCAACACCATCGTATCCCTGATCACAGTGCTGACACCGGGAGCTTCCAACACAAGACATTCTACATCTGCAATCCCTTTCTCTTGTATGGCCTGGAGGTTCTCCTGGGTAAGGGGTTGATTCCCGTGGACGAGCACTTCTCCCGTTTCAGGATCTACTAAATCATCGGCGGCGACTCGGCCTTCAATGTCCTCTAATTCAATAGGAATGTGGGTTATGCCCTCTGATACAAGGATCTTGTGGAGCCTTTTTGTGTATTTATCCCCAACTTTAGCCAAGACCTTTTTTGTCTTGGGAGCAGTAATCTTCATTGTTATCTTCTGATGATACAAGTTCTCCAACTTTGCCGGACGCAGGACCTTTTTATTCTGGAGCTCAATCGTTTCCGTCTCATAGAATTCAGACAGAATTTCCTTTGGTGAATAGCCGAGGGCCTTTAAAAAGGTGGTTACAGGAAATTTTCTGCGTCTGTCGATGCGAGCATAGAGAAGATCTTTCGGATCAAACTCAAAATCAAGCCAAGAACCCCGAAGGGGTATGATGCGGGCAGAGTAGAGCAACTTGCCGCTCGAATGGGTCTTCCCCTTATCGTGATCAAAGAAGGCCCCCGGTGACCTGTGAAGTTGGCTTACGACGACCCTCTCGGTTCCATTGACGATAAAGGTGCCCTTTTCGGTCATGATGGGTATCGTTGAAAAATAAATCTCCTGCTCTTTGATATCCCTTATGCTCTTTGTCCCGTCCTCACCGTCCGTGTCAAATACCAGTAACCGCACCGTTAACTTAAGGGGTGCTTCATAGGTCATCCCCTTGTTAATGCATTCATCTTCATCATATTTGGTCTCCTCAAAGGAGTACTTGATAAATTCCAGAGATGAAGTCGCGCTAAAATCACGGATTGGAAAAATGCTTTGGAATGCACCCTGAAGGCCGAATGTTTTACGGTCTTCAGGGGCGACGTCTTTTTGCAAAAAACGATCATATGATTGTTTTTGAATTTCGATCAGATTGGGGATGTCGATGATTTTACCGATTTTCCCAAAACTTTTTCTTATTCGATAGCTGTCACCATCTTTTGTTTTCATCTGATCTCCTTGTTTTGAACTACGCGCAATTTGATACCCCTCGTTAAGGTTAAGTATAGGTTCTATTTGATTTCAACCGATCCACCGGCTTCTTCCAGCTGGCCTTTTATGTCATCCGCCTCTTCCTGGGAGACGCCCTCTTTTACATTGCCCGGCACGCCATCAACCACCGCTTTGGCTTCCTTTAAACCCAAACCTGTTATGGCGCGGACGGTCTTAATCACCTGGATTTTCTTGTCCCCGATTGCTGTCAGAACAACATCAAACTCTGTTTGTTCCGCGGCTTCCTCCTGTGCCTGCACAGCAGGCCCCGCCGCCGCCATGGCTACCGGAGCCGCCGCCGTCACACCAAATTTATCTTCTAATTCCTTGACAAAATCTGAAAGTTCAAGGACTGTCATACTGGAAATATATTCAACCACATCTTCTTTACTGATTTTCTCTGCCATGTCTCTCCTAGACCTCCTTTATCTAAATACTGAAGAATCCCGACCAACGGACGGGAATTCTTTTTAGCTTTATGGGTATATTTGATTTTCGATTATCCTCATGATCTTAAATGGAAGAACCCTGAGTCCTCGGTTCGCGATGTCGCTCCCGCCTTCTATCATTCTTTATCTAGCTTCCCTCTCCGTTTTTTTGGTCTTCAACGGCCTTTAACACATTCATAAATTTAACTATCACCCCGTTGAGTACCCTGACGAATGATGAGGGAACCGCTTGCATCGTTGATAAGGCCTGGGCAAGTAGGATTTCCCGGCTCGGTAACTCCGCCAGCCTTTTTACCCCTTTCAAATCCACGATCTTACCGGATATCTGACCGACCTTCACTTCTAGGTTTTTAGATTTCTTACTTTCCTCGATAAGAGTCTTCGCTGGAGCGACCACATCGTCATAGGTAATCGCGAGTGCACAAGGCCCTGTAAAGTATTCCTTCAGTGAGGCCGTATCGGTATCAATGCTCGCCAGATTTAAAAGCCGGTTTTTCACGACCCGGAACTCCGTGTCACACTTCCTGAGTTCCGTCCTGATTGAATTCATGGTCTCTACATCCAGCCCCTGGTAATCGACCAAAAAAGTGGCTTGGGCCTTTTGTAAGCGACCTCTCATGTCCTCAATAAAATTTTCTTTTTCTTGCTTATTCAAATAATCATCACCCCCTTTTCCTTTTGATAGAATGTGATGCTATACGTACCTTTGGATAAACAGCAAAATTGGTACGTATAGCCAAGTGCAATCAAAAGCCAAGGGTACCCTAAGTGCTAGAAGAATTCCTTCCAGTCTCGGTAGGCTGTACGATTCATTTAAGCCCTAACAACCATAATCTCAAAACCAATTTTTTACGGCTGTTGTGCACCCACGGTCTCTGACTGCTATTTTTCACCCCTGATAGGATCAAAATCTTGTCCTTAGGGGTGTCTTTCTCTTTGGTTAAAACTATCCTCACAGATCCAACCGGGAAATCGATTGGATCAAACGATTCAACGTGTGTCGTCGATTGATAAAACCATGGCCTAGGTGCTTAGACTTTTCATATACACCGGATCAATCTTTACGCCCGGCCCCATGGTTGTTGAAATGGCTATACTTCTCAGATAGGTTCCTTTACTCGCAGGAGGTTTTAATTTTTGAATTGTGTCCATGAATGCTGAGATGTTTTCGACCAATTTATTGAGGCCAAAGGATACCTTGCCCATTGGCGCATGAACGATACCCGCTTTCTCCACTCGAAAATCAATCTTACCCGCCTTGATTTCATTGACCGCCTTGGCCACATCGAATGTCACTGTGCCCAGCTTGGCATTCGGCATCATGCCTCTCGGACCCAAAATGCGCCCAAGTTTGCTTACGGAACTCATCATGTCAGGTGTGGCAATGGCCTTGTCGAATTCCATCCACCCAGCCTGGATTTTTGCGATATATTCATCAGATCCCACATGATCCGCCCCCGCATCCATTGCCTCCTTCTCCTTTTCTCCTTTGGCAAAAACCATGATCCGAACCACCTTCCCAACCCCATGGGGAAGGACAACAGTCCCTCGGACCATTTGGTCGGCATGCCTCGGATCCACACCAAGACGAACGGCAACATCAACGGTCTCATCAAATTTTGGATAGGCACAATCAAGCGCCAGTTGGACGGCTTCTTCAAAACTATATTGTTTCAGTCTGTCTACGTTTTCAGCATTTTTTTTATAATTTTTCCCTCTTCTGCTCATGTCCATAGTCCTCTCGAGAACCTATCAAGTCACTGTAATGCCCATACTTCTTGCGGTACCTGCGATAATTTTTGAAGCCGCTTCCAGGTTATGGGCGTTTAGATCTTCAAATTTAAGTTTTGCGATCTCCTCCACCTGTTTTTTGGTCACCTCTCCCACTTTTTCACGGTTCGGTTCACCAGAACCTTTGGCTATTTTGGCTGCCTGTTTCAGGAGAACGGAAGCGGGTGGCGTCTTCGTAATAAACGAGAACGATCTATCCACATAAATGGTAATAATAACAGGAATAACAGTTCCCGCTTGATCCTGTGTTTTGGCATTAAAGGCTTTACAAAATTCCGCTATATTCACCCCGTGCTGTCCCAAGGCAGGGCCTATGGGGGGTGACGGATTTGCTTGAGCCCCCTTTACTTGGAGTTTAATTGTGCCGAGTATCCTTTTCGCCATGATTTTCCTCTATGAGACCTTGTTAACTTGTATGAATTCCAATTCGACCGGTGTTGGACGCCCGAAAATCGTAATAAGCACCCTTAACTTTTCTTTATCCGGTTTGACTTCTTCCACGGTGCCCTGAAAATTGTTAAATGGTCCGTCAATGACCCGGACCTCATCCCCCTCTTCAAAGAAATATTTCGGTTTGGGTTTGCTGATTCCTTCTTCCATCTGTTGAAGAATGCGCTCAGCCTCTTCATCGGGGATAGGAGAGGGCATGCTCCCGCCTCCTACAAATCCGGTAACCTTGGCGGTGTTTCTGACCGTGTGCCAGGTCTCCTCCGTTACAGCCATTTGGACCATGATGTATCCAGGCTAAAACTTCCTGGAGGAGGTTTTTTTCTTTCCCTTTCTTAGTTCCATGACCTGCTCTGTAGGAACAATGATTTTCCCAAAGAAGGCTTCCTGTTCCAGGGTCTTGACCCTCTCCTCCAGCGTGATTTTGACTTTGTTTTCAAAACCGGAATAGGTGTGTACAATGTACCACTTTAGACTCAATTCGGATTTTTTAGGATCAATTGTCATAGCTCTTTCAAGGCTCTTCAAAGATAAGTTAATAAGTGGCTGTCACCCGGTCACTAGCCGAGGACGTTTTTAATAATCTTGATCAATCCGAAATCGATCAGTCCAAGGAACAAGGCGACCACCAATACAAGAAAGATAACCATCGCGGTGGAAGCCAACAACTCTTTGCGGGTAGGCCATTTTACCTTTT
>PVMS01015770.1_pt1 | contig 14863 bp, 15 predicted proteins | sample 1853461 | NCBI WGS metagenome assembly PVMS01 (sample SAMN08582032, study PRJNA380276) | Marine sediment metagenome, whole genome shotgun sequencing project. | isolation source: ocean sediment barecode stripped | collected 2017 | reverse complement strand
GAAGTAGATTGCAATTCAAAATGTTCAGATTCAAGGCGCGAATCGAAGGTAATAGCTGGCTATTGGCGAGATTTGCAACGCCGAAGCTGGACATTTTGGATGCAAGATACGAGTTCATGAATAGATCAGAGGTTCCTTAAGCACTTGCTGCCAGCGAATCGCGAACAGCCTGGCTGACGGTTGCAACCGTCAGGCCGTATTCTTTAAAAAGGTCTCCAGCCGGGGCAGACGCGCCGAAGCGGTTGATGCCCACCACTGTCCCGCGGTCACCAACAAATTGAGTCCAGCCACTGGTGACACCGGCCTCGACAGCAACTCGAGCCTTGATCCTGTCAGGCAATACCGACTCGCGGTAGGCCTCATCCTGACTGAGAAAAAGATCCGGATTGGGGATGGATACGACCCTGGCGCGCACGCCACTGGAAGACAATTCATCCGCCGCCGTAACAGCCAGGCCCAATTCTGAACCGCTTGCCATGATCAATGCGTCGGCCTGACCATCCGGCTCCCGCAGCACGTAGGCTCCCCGCTCAATATTCGCCAGCTGCTGGTCCGATCTGGGCTGGTGCGGCAGGTTCTGTCGAGTGAAAATCAGCGCAGTTGGGCGGCCGGAGTTTTCAATAGCGCACTTCCAGGCCACCGCAGACTCGACGGTATCACAAGGCCGCCAAACTTCCAGCCCCGGAATCAAACGCAAACTGGCAACATGTTCAACCGGCTGGTGGGTTGGGCCGTCCTCTCCCAGGCCAATGGAATCATGTGTGTAGACATGGATGTTGTGGCTGGGGATCAATGCCGACATCCGAACGGCGTTGCGTGCATAGTCGGAGAATACCAGGAATGTGGCGTTATATGGGATGAAGCCCCCATGCAGTCCAAGACCGTTACATATGGCCGCCATGCCGAATTCGCGTACGCCAAAATACACATAGTTTCCTTCCGCTGTGCCCTCGTTGACATCCACACTGCCGGACCAGATCGTGTTATTGGAACCAGCCAGATCAGCCGAACCACCGATCAGTTCCGGCAACAGGGGGCCAAATGCGTTAAGAGCGATCTGGGAAGATTTCCTGGTGGCGACATCGCCACCGGCGGCTTGCAAGTCGGCGATGATTTCAGTGGTGAGTTGGTCCCAGTCGGTGGGAAGCTTGCCCGCCAACCGTCTTTCGAATTCTTCCGCCAGGCCCGCAAAATCATGCCTGAACGCCTCGAAATTCTGTCGCCATGCCGTTTCGGCTGCGGCCCCGGCTTCCCTGGAATTCCAGGCATCGGCAATTTCACCAGGAATTTCAAAGGGTGCGTAATCCCAGCCGAGGTTCTGCCGGGTGGCAGCAACCTCTTCCTCACCCAGGGGCGCACCATGGGTGGCCTCGGTGCCCTGCTTGTTCGGAGCGCCAAAACCGATCACCGTGCGGGTGCAGATCAGCGTGGGCCGGTCTGATTCGGCCACGGCCGTGTCGATTGCCTGTTGAATTTCGACAGGGTCATGTCCATCAACTCCCCGGATCACCTGCCAGCCATAAGCCTCGAAGCGGGCCGGAGTGTCATCGGTAAACCAGCCCTGGACTTCACCATCGATGGATATTCCATTGTCATCCCAGAATGCGATTAATTTGCCGAGTCCGAACTTACCGGCCAGCGAGCAGGCTTCGTGGGACAGGCCCTCCATCAGGCAACCGTCTCCGAGGAAAACCCAGGTCCGGTGATCGACGATCTGGTGCCCGCCGCGATTGTAGCGCGCTGCCAGAACTTTCTCCGCCAGCGCCATCCCCACCGCATTGGCAATGCCCTGCCCCAGTGGGCCGGTGGTGGTCTCCACGCCAGGAGTTTCACCAAATTCCGGATGGCCTGGTGTTTTCGAGTGCAACTGGCGAAAGTTTCGCAACTCCTCAATCGGCAGATCGTAGCCACTCAGATGCAGCAGAGAATAAAGCAGCATTGAGCCGTGACCATTGGACAACACGAATCGGTCTCTGTCTGACCAGCCGGGGTTCCCGGGATTATGCTTCAGATTATCATTCCACAGTACTTCAGCAATATCGGCCATGCCCATGGGCATTCCGGGGTGTCCGGAGTTCGCCTGCTGGACAGCATCCATGGAAAGTGCGCGAATGGCATTTGCAAGTTCATATCGGGTGGGCATCAGGGCTCCCTGTATTGGTGTATTTGCCGGGTGGGCAAGTCAAATGAATGTAGCGGCTGAACAATGAAATAATTTTGCCGATTGTCGAAGGCCAAGGCAAGCGCCACCTTACGACCTGCCGAGTAAATAGGTCATTGTGTTGGCTCGGGTCAGGAACGATTCGCCGCTTTGCCGAATTTTTGCAGTCTTCCGCTTTTGTAATCCGACCAGTATTCATTCAGTTCACGCTTGACGACCGGCATCAGGAAATAAATTCCGAGCATGTTCGGAAAGGCCATTGCAAAAATCATCGCATCCGAGAAATCGATCACCGAACCCAGCTGCATGGATGAACCCACAACGACAAAAAACAGGAACAGTGTCTTGTAAGCAATATCGACCATCATCGATTCGCCGAACAGATAGGTCCATGCCTTCAGCCCATAGTAAGACCATGAAATCATGGTGGAAAACGCAAACAACACCACGGCGATGGTGAGTACCCAGGGGAACCAGGATATGGTCGACTCAAAGGCCGCGGATGTCAGGGCAACACCCTGACTGGGGTCTACGGAAGGATCCCAGGTTCCGGTAACGATGATGACCAGGGCCGTTATCGTACACACCACCACGGTATCGACGAATGGCTCATACAGGGCAACGATACCCTCGGTAACCGGCCTGCTGGTGCGCACCGCAGAATGCGCGATAGCCGCCGATCCGACGCCGGCTTCATTGGAGAAAGCAGCGCGTTTGAATCCCTGAAACAAAACGCCCACCATACCACCAGCGATTCCTTCCGGGCTGAATGCGCCATTCACGATGGCAGCGAATGCAGCAGGCACCGCACTGAAATTACTGAAAATGATGACCAGTCCGGCCGTGACGTAAACCACCGCCATGACAGGCACGATTTTTGACGTGACCCGCGCTATGCCCTGGATACCGCCGATGATGACCAGGCCCACGAGCGTTGCAACAACCAGGCCGAAAAGCCAGCCCTTGTCAGCCAGCCAGCTGGCATCGCCACCGGTAACCGCCAGTACCTGTTTGAAACTCTGGTTGGCCTGAAACATATTCCCACCACCAAACGAGCCCCCGATACAGAAAACGGCAAACAGCACCGCAAGCACTTTGCCGAGTGTTTTCAGTTTATCGCTGCGTTCGGCAAGGCCCTTGGACAGGTAGTACATCGGCCCGCCGGAAACCGTGCCGTCGGTATACTCATTACGGTATTTGACACCCAGAGTGCATTCCACGAATTTCGACGACATCCCCAAAAAGCCGGCCAGGATCATCCAGAATGTGGCTCCGGGTCCACCCAGCGAAACGGCAACCGCTACGCCAGCAATGTTGCCCAGCCCGACGGTACCCGATAATGCCGTGGCCAGCGCCTGAAAATGCGTGACTTCACCGGCAGCCGTTGGATCGGAGTAATCTCCCCGCACCAGCTGAAAGCCGTGCTTCAATGCGCGCAGATTGATAAAACGGAAATAAAACGTGAATATGGTTGCCCCGACGATCAGCCATAGCAACACAAAGGGAAACTGGACACCGGCCAGCGGAAATGAAGAGAAAATGACCCCGGCAACTGCATCGGCGAATGGCTTGACTGCTTCATCGATCCGCGTGTCGATACCTCCTTCGGCCAGTACCGGCATCGACAACAGCATTCCCAGGAGGGCGAACCCCGACTTTATTATTCTCATTCTCAGCTCCTGAACTCAGGGGACCACGGTCACGGGTATGTTCGAAATTTGCACCAGTGTGCTGGCTGCGCTGCCAAAAAGCTTGGCCTTGATGGGCGACTGGCCGGTGCGCCCGATGATGATATTTGTTGCACCCAGTTCCCCGGCCAGCGCACTGATGGTTTCTGCCGGGTGCCCATGCCGGATCACGCCTTCAGCGTTGACGCCTTCGCCGCGCAGTTTTTCAACGATCGGGTCGATAACGCGTACATGCGCACGTTCCAGTTCTTCTTCGCGCCGCCTGTGCCTTTCGGCGTTTTCCTGCGGTGTATTGAAAGAAAACGGCGACCACTGGATAACGTAGACCACGTACAGCTGCAGTCCGGATGCCCTAGCCCATTTCGCCGCGTGTTCGACAGCACGGCTTCCACACTCGCTGCAATCAGTTCCCACAAGCAGTACCTGGGTCATGGATGGTGTACCTCATTCCTGGCCGGTATAACCGGTAATGTTGTTCTCGCCGGCGCCCAGTGTTCTGTCACGCTTATATTGTGGGGTTCAGAGCACCAGTCTACATCAGCCGGATTCATTGTTTCGCCATTTGATGGAACAGCCTATGGAGGGAATCTGATTTTCCGGGCCTGTGCCGGTTTCGGCAACCTGCTTCATGGCCTGGAAAAGTTCGCGCTGCTCATCTCCGGTTCCAGGCCAACGGCCACTTGCATCCAGCCTGCCGCGATATTGCAATTCAAGCCTGCTGTTGTAACCGAAAAAATCCGGCGTGCAAACCGCACCGCAGGCGCGGGCGACCTGTTGGGTTTCATCTTTCAGATAAGGAAAGGGATATCCCATCTCAGCTGCTACACGCTGCATGTTTTCCAATGAATCTTCGGGGTAGTACTCTGTATCATTCGGCATAATGGCGACGCTGTTTATCCCATGCGCCTCGAGTTGCCTTGTATCGCGTACGAGTTTTTCGTTGATTGCCTGGACGTATGGACAATGAACGCAGATGAACATAATCAGCAGTCCGTTTGGACCACGGCAATCGTCCCGTGACCATGACTTCCCGTCTATTCCCTTGAGGTCAAAATCCGGCGCCGCCAAGCCGAATTCACAGACCGGTGTTTCCGTGCTTGCCATAAGATTGAATTGATTCAGGTCGGAAAACCGCAGTATATCAGGCATTGAAACAAATATAATTACGGAAAAATCTTAAAAATTTGCTATTATTGAATTAAACTATTTATTAATCCGGTCCTCTAAGCGTTAAGAACCATTCTGAGGGCGAACAATCGGGTCAAATGTTACCGGATATGGGCAGCAGTTTAAAATACAGTGCACTGAAGACAGGAATCACATTTTCCTGCACTCTGCTATGCCTGTTGCCGATGGCGGTTCTCGCTGATGACCGCTCAGCCTCAAGTACTGAATTGGCCAACGACACGCTGGGCCTGATGCTCGATCCGGCGGCAGGAGCCGGCGCGGATTCAGCGCCATTCCAACTCATCCGTGAGCGTGACAATGCCGGACTGGATTTTGATCTGGGTGGAAGTGAAACCCGGAAATTGCAATTGCAGCTGAATCAACCACTGACACTGAGTGCCGGGTCTTACGCCAGAGTGCTGGACAACGGCACTAACCTGCTGGGCCTGGATGCGACACTCGATGTACCTGTGGGTGGTGGTTTCTCTCTGACGGCCGGAGCCGGTCAGCAGATGGGCAAGGCGCAGTTCCAGTCACTGGGCAGCATCCAGTGCATGAATGGAACATTGCGGTCTGATTCCTACACAGCCTCGGGTTGCCGATTTGTAGACGAGCCCTACGCTTCGACTGATCGCCGCCAGTTCAAGCTGGGTACGCAATACGAGATAGGCAATGCCGCTGCTTCGATCAACTGGTTCACCCAGCAAGCCGAGGTGAGCCAGGCCGGGGCCAGTCAGCTGAACCGTGCTGGCGGGGCCGGCATGAGCACTGACCGTCTGTTAACACCGGGTCTGGTCAATCCTCTGTTCGCACCATCTGTCGGCGATCCCCTGCAGCGATTCAACAGCGAGGCCAGCGGCGTCGACCTGAATTTCCGCGTCGGTTTTGCCACTGACCACAGCGGAGATATCCGTCTCGGTCTGGCGTTTACGCGCGTCCTGGACACCACTTACCAGGGCATTTATTCAGGTAGCGGCGACCCGCTCTCCTGGACGCTGGCGGAACCCTTCAATTCCTCCAGGATGAATGTTGAGTGGAGCAAGGGGCCTTTCAGCAGCGGAATTCAGGGCTTTTATCGTGACTCGGTCGATTTTCTCAATCGCAACACCGTCGACAGCCTGACCACCTTCGATGTCCACTTCACCTGGAGAACGCCCTGGAATGCCAACCTGAGTGTAGGCGCCAGCAATGTACTCAACGCGGGCGCCGAGGACTCCGGTAATACTGAAAACCTCCCCGTTGATCCACTCGAGTCAAGATACGGCCGCATTCCGTATGTCAGGTACAAGCAGGACCTGTAGCTTATAGCCCGCATATTGCATGAGTTTCGCTGGGATTTACTGATATCTTTTGCCCATTAGCGGTTAATGCCGGATTGCGGGGATAGCAAAGTATTCCGGTAACTCATACAATATGCGGGCTTGTTTCAGACCAGCCATATCGTGATAGACTTGCGCGGTTTCGCGTTTGAAGGTTTCTCAATGAACAGGTTTCTTATCGTCATTCTTGTCCTAATGATCAGTTTGCCTGCCCTGGCAGCTGACGGTTTTTCCTCGCTGGAAGAACAAATGACCGGTGCGGAATACTCTGCTTCCGGCCTGGATAAGCTGACCCCCGAGCAGTTGGCGGCGCTGAATAACTGGATTCGCGGTCATTCAGTGGCCACTCTGGATCTTCCAAGGTCCGGCACTACAACAGCAACAACAGCATCGGCCAGCGATGGGAAAGACCAGCGCGGCTTTGAAAACAAAGCCATGGCTGAGATGGGTGATCAACCCGTCACCAGCCGCATCAAGGGCAATTTCAGCGGCTGGGACGGCAGTACTGTCTTTGTTCTTGAAAATGGCATGATCTGGGAGCAGGCTGACAACGATAAATTCTACATTCGTGAAGTCGCAAATCCGGGAATCACCATCGAGCGCGGCATGTTCAATACCTGGCGACTGCAAGTAGACGGTTACAATTCTGAATGCCGCGTGGCCAGGGTTCAGTAAAAAAGGTCCACCGCAGACCCGCAAACCTGTCAATCGATTTTTTTTCTGAGCACTTTCAGCTTCTGACGGTTTCGAAAAAGCAAAGCCCTGACCACCAGGTAGGAAACGGCAGCCAGCCCCATCAGAATGAAAGGGCCTGGAGACGACAGCCGCTGGAACCCGCCTGAGTCCCACCAGTACCACCCAAAACCTCCGACAAACATGGTTAAGACCGCGTAGCTGATCATGCTCAGATGATAAAGTTTGTCGCGCTGCCGTCTGGCCCTGAAAACAACAAGCTCCTGTTCGCTCACTGCACCCGTTGTGAAACCGCATTGAGGACACATCGCGGCTCTGCTGGAGATCTTTTTGCCGCATTCGGGGCAGGAAACTATGGCCATCTCTTTGATCCGTAAATCGGTAACTCAGGTGAAAAATCGGAGCTCTGCACGTAAGCCACCCGCTTCGCGATTACTGAACTGAATAGACCAGCCGTAAAGTTCACACAGGCGCTTGACAATGGCCAGGCCCAAACCTGCTCCCTTGCCGGTAATGTTCTGGCCGCGATAGTGGCGCTCAAATACATGCTCCAGTTCTTCTTCAGGAATACCGGGGCCGGTGTCATCTACTGTTACCCGGCCGTTGCCTATGGTAATGGCAACCTCGCCCTCAGAGGTATAGCGCATGGCGTTACCGATCAGGTTACCCACCGTCACGGCCACAACCGATTCGGGCGCAATGACACTCACCCGATCCTCTTCTTTGACCTTCAGCTCCAGTGGTTTGCTGCCAATCAAAGGTTCATACAGATGTACGACTTCACCAACGATCTTGCCCACATTATGTGCCGTGCTGTCTTTGTCGATACCCTGCTCTGCCCGGACCAGATGCAACAGTGCAGTGGTAATGTCGGCGGACTGGCGGGCTGCCCGGGCAATGCGAAGCAGGCGTGTGCGAACTTTCGGTTCCAGTTCAGGCTGGGCCAGCAACAACTCAGTTGCGCCGGTGATTACGGTCAAGGGAGATCGCAGCTCGTGGCTGACATCGGCATTGAATTCCCGGTCACGCTCGACCAGATGGTGCAGCCGGTCGGCATAACTGTCGAGCGCCGCAGCAAGCTGGCCCACTTCATCATCGGCGAAATGTTCCGAAAGCCGCTCGGGTTTACTCTCTTCGCTCAGCGTATCCAGCCGGTCCGCAAGGTCAGTCACGGGCTTCATCACGCGCTTGGATGACCAGGCGCCGAGCGTGAAAGACCACACTGAAAACAACAGCACCACGCCGATGAGCGCAAATACCAGGCGCCTCTTCAATAACTGGTTATCACTGACGTCGTAGATCAGAAAAGCCCACAGGTCTTCCTCTTTACGCACCGCCGCTTTAAAGGTGCCCGAGCCCATTTTGACATCATGGACTCCACTCTCCAGCGCCCGAACCTGGGCATTGACGGTCTGGTTGGGATCCCCGGGACGCGTAATGTACCCCTGGATACGGGTGTAAAACGGCTCTACTACGGTCGGATCCCGCCGCAGTTGGCTGACGTAGTCGTCCAGTTCCTGCTTCAGAGTAGCGCCGATCAACTGGTCTTCGAGGTAGTTCTGCAGGAACAGCGTACTCAGGGCAAACAATACACTGAGTAAGGTACCGAAAATCAGGAAAGAAAGAACTATCCGGCTTCTAAGCCTGCGGCGATATAGCATCTGACTCAATCAGGCGATAACCAATCCCGTGCCGGGTCTGGATCATGTTGCTGCCAAATGGCTTGTCGATTGCACTGCGCAGTGAGTGAATGTGAACCCTGAGACTGTCACTGTCCGGCATTTCTTCTCCCCATACTTTCATTTCCAGCTCGGCTCTGGAAACCACATTGGGCGATGATTCCATCAGACTATGCAATAGCTTGAGACCAATGGGATTCAGATAGACTTCTGCTCCGGCGCGCGAAACATTGAGCGTGTCGATGTTGTACACCAGGTCTCCTACTTTCAGCTCTCTCCGGCTCCGGCGGCGGCCGCGACTGGCCAATACATTCAGGCGCGCCTCAACTTCCTGTAACTCAAACGGCTTGACCAGGTAGTCATCCGCTCCTGTGTCGAATCCGGCCAGTTTGTCCTCAAGCCGGTCCCGGGCGGTCAACATCAGCACCGGCGTGTCCTTTCCGGCCTCCTGGCGCAATTTGCGGCAAACCTCCAGACCGTCCATACCCGGCAAGGCCAGATCCAGGACGATGGAGTCAAAATCATTAACGATGGCAAGGTGCAGTCCGGTAATTCCATCACCGGCAAAATCCACGGTGTGGCCGTGGTCTTCCAGATAGTCACCCAGATTGGCTGCAATATCAGGATTGTCTTCAATAATCAGGACGCGCATTAATTACCCCTGGCAGATAGCGATGATTCCCAGCAACGATTGTGCAAGAAAACCGCCTGTCTATCCAGTACAGTAATCTTCAAGTCCGATATTGGCCCCATCCCATCCCAACTCCTTACGCAGCTGAACAAGTCAGAGCCGTGATACTGGGGTACTTTACAGGCAAGCTCTGGAATCACCCCAATTTCGCGGAATCTGACGCCGCACAGCTGCGGCAGGACGCCGTGCTGGACTGAAGTCCATAGCAAAAGCTATGGGCTGAAGGAAGCGCAAGTACTGCAGTAGCTGAGCAAGTTAGAGCCGTGAAATTGGGGTGATTCCAGAGCTAGTACTCGTCCCCCAGGACTTCAACGCCTTCGAGGCCTTTGGCCAGACTTTCGGCATCTCCACCTTCGTCCAGCTTGATCATCAGTCTGACTTCGTTGGCTGAATCAGCATGGCGCAGTGCGTCGTCGTAGGAAATTTTTCCTTCCTTGTACATATTGAACATGCACTGATCAAAGGTGATCATGCCGTGGTGTCCTGAATCGCGCATCACCAGCTTCAACTCATTGATCTCACCCTTGCGCAGCAGGTCCTTGACCAATGGCGTCGCCATCAAGACCTCAAATGCGGCCCAGCGGCGGGAGCCGTCGACCGATGGAATTAACTGCTGGGCAATCGTAGCTTTCAGGTTAAAGGACAGATCCAGCAACAACTGCTCACGAAAATCGTCCGGGAAAAAATGAAGAATGCGATCCATGGCCTGGTTGGCATTATTTGCGTGCAGCGTCGCCAGAACCAGATGACCTGTTTCTGCAAACGTAATGGCGTGTTCCATCGTTTCGCGGGTTCTGACCTCACCGATCAGTATCACGTCCGGAGCCTGCCGCAATGTGTTCCTCAGAGCAACCTCGAAAGATTCAGTATCGATACCGACTTCGCGCTGGGTGACCAGGCTCTTGCCATGTTGGTGGACGTATTCGATCGGGTCTTCGATGGTGATGATATGGCCGGTCATTCGCTGGTTGCGAAATCCCACCATGGCCGCCATCGAGGTCGATTTACCCGTACCGGTTGCGCCAACAAACAGTACAATACCGCGCTTCTCAAGCGACAGTTCTGACATCACATCGGGGCAGCCCAGCTCTTCGAAACCCGGAATCCTGGTTTCAATACGCCGGCACACCATGCCGATCATGCCCTGTTGCATAAAAGCGCTCACACGGTAGCGGACATCTGGGCCCAACGAATATGCGAACTGGCATTCCTGAGTATTGCGGAACTCCTCCTTCTGCCGTTCCGCCATGATGCTCAACACAATTTCCTCGCACTTTTCAGGCGTGAGCATATCCGTTGAGATCGGTTTTATCTTGCCGTGCACTTTGATGCACGGCGGCGCATCCACGGTGACAAAGAGATCCGAACCCACTTCTTCGTGTAATTGTTTCAACCAGCCATCAACTATGTTCATCTGCCCGTCTCCTACATGAATAGCTTCTTGTCAACAGCCCGCCTGGCAGCTTCGAATTTGCTGACTATACCGCGAGTGACGAGTGCTTCAAGGGCCTGGTCCAGAGTCTGCATGCCGACATTTTGACCCGTCTGGATTGACGAATACATCTGGGAGACCTTGTCTTCCCGGATCAGGTTCCTGATGGCCGGTGTGGCCACCATGATTTCCCAGGCAGCGACGCGTCCTCCGCCGATTCGCTTGAGCAGGGTTTGTGTGATCACCGAGCGCAGCGATTCAGACAGCATGGAGCGCACCATGGATTTCTCCCCGGCGGGGAAAACGTCAATGATACGATCGATGGTCTTGGGAGCGGAACTGGTGTGCAGTGTTGAAAACACCAGGTGACCGGTTTCGGCCGCGGTCAGCGCCAGGCGGATGGTCTCGATATCGCGCATCTCACCGATCAGTATGATATCCGGGTCTTCACGTAATGCTGCGCGCAAGGCCTGGTTGAAACCATGCGTGTCACGGTGCACTTCGCGCTGGTTGATCACACACTTCTTGCTCTTGTGAACAAACTCGATGGGATCTTCGATGGTCAGGACATGACCCTCTACCTTGTTGTTCAGATGGTCAATCAAAGCAGCCAGTGTGGTGGACTTACCGGATCCTGTGGGCCCGGTCAGCAAAACCAGTCCACGCGGCACGTCGATGATGTCCCTGAAGATTGGAGGCGCCCCCACATCTTCCAGTGTCCACACGGCGTCCGGAATGGTACGGAAAGCACCACCGACACCACGATCGTGGTGAAAACAGTTCACACGGAAACGGGCCAGGCCCTGCACCGAGTATGAGTAATCGACTTCCAGGTTCGCCTCAAAATCACGCCGATGCTGGTCACTCATCGTGCTGTAGACCAGTTCCTGCAACTGTGCGGTATCCAGGGCTGGCAATGTCAGCCGCCGAATATCACCGTCCACTCGAATCATGGGCGGCAATCCAGATGAAAGATGCAGGTCTGAAGCGTTGTTTTTTACCGAAAAAGCCAGCAATTCAGCAATATCCATATTCCCTCCTTGAAACTGTCAGGTCGCGCTACAATGCATCAATGATACGCTTGAAAATGCATGTTTTCAGTCCCTGAACCATACGCGCTACCCCTAACCATAATTCAATGAATAGTTTCCTGCAAGATGAATAACTTAAAAGTTAATCTTAACAATGTTCGTTCAAGGCTGGGTTTGGCCTGCACAAAGGCCGGCAGAAGCCCCTCTGAGGTAAGAATTCTGGCGGTCAGCAAGCAACATCCGCAGGGGCGGATAAGGCAACTTTATCACCTGGGACAAAGGGCTTTGGCGAAAACTACGTGCAGGAAGCGCTGGCCAAGCAGGCGCTGCTCGGTGACCTCGAGATAGAATGGCATTTCATTGGCCCCTTGCAGTCGAACAAAACACGTGAAGTGGCGCAGAATTTTCACTGGGTGCAAAGTGCAGACCGGAAAAAAATCCTGCAAAGGCTTTCGGTTCAACGGCCCGAATCCCTGCCTGATCTTAACGTCTGCATACAGGTCAACATCGATCGGGAGGAGCAGAAATCCGGCGTAATGCCGGAGCAACTGGAAGAACTGTTACAGTATGCCAGCGGCCTGGAACACCTGAAATTGCGCGGCTTGATGGCCATTCCGAAACCGGCGGCGGCCGATCACGACCCTGCAGGCAGTTACCGGCGCATGCAGGAGCTGTTTCATGGCCTGAACGCTTCGGGAATGGCGCTTGATACTTTATCCATGGGTATGTCCGCTGATCTGGAACAGGCGATCATCCATGGCAGTACCATGGTGCGAATAGGAACCGACCTGCTGGGCACCAGAGACAGGCCCTAGGGCCTGTTAACAATGCCAGAACGCTGCGACGGGAGCCCATTTTGTTCAATGCAAGGAACACAAACAGCATGTTGATCTCATTCATCGGCGGCGGCAACATGGCCACTGCCCTCATCAGGGGATTGCAGAAGACTGAAAATCCCCGCCTCGCCATTCAGGTGTGCACACCCAGTGATGAAGCCAGAGCAAGGCTGAGGGCCAGCCTTCACGTCGAGACGCATTACGACCTGGCTGAAGTGATCGAAGGCGCGGATGTCATCGTTCTCGCAGTCAAACCGCAAGTCATGCCGGAAGTGCTGGACAAGATGCGTGAATTCGTATCACCGGAACAACTGATACTGTCAGTAGCTGCCGGAAAGACGGTGGCGTCCATCAGCGAACATCTCGGTCCGGAACAGGCAATCATTCGCGCCATGCCAAATACTCCGGCACTCACGGGTCACGGCATCACAGGAATTTTTGCCGGCAAGCATTGCACCCCTCATCATGTTGAAGAAGCCGAGACAATCCTGTCGGCAACAGGCGAAGTAGTGTGGGTAAAGGATGAAGCGCTGATGGATGTGGTCACTGCAATCTCAGGCAGTGGGCCTGCGTACTACTTCCTGCTCACCGAAGCACTCGCGGCCGCAGGCAGAGAACTGGGCCTGAAGAAGTCGGCAGCCCGGCGACTCGCGGCTCATACCTGTTTTGGAGCAGGGGTGATGGTTGTCAAAGGCGATGAAAAAGTTGCGGACTTGCGGCGTCGTGTCACATCCCCGGGTGGCACGACACAGGCGGCACTGGAGGTGTTCGAAGATATGGGCTTCAGACAAATGATTCACAAAGCCGTGGAAGCGGCGACCAGGCGTGGCCGGGAACTGGCAGGTGAATAAGCTGCATCGGAAGATTATCTGACATGGCTGGTTCTGGCGGCGGCGCCCTTTCATACCTGGTCGGAACACTAATCGACCTGTACGTGGCCGCCGTGCTGCTGCGACTGTTATTGCAATGGGTGCGGGCGGATTTCTACAACCCCCTTTGCCAGTTCCTGGTCAAGGTGACCAATCCTGTTCTGGTGCCGCTGCGCCGTGTCATCCCATCTGTCGGACGGCTCGATACGGCTTCGGTGGTTCTGATGCTGGTGCTCGAAATCATCAGTGTGTGGTTAATCGCCCTGATCGGCTCCAACCCGATGGCCTTCATGCAAATTGTGGCATTCAGTGCCATCAAGCTTGTGATGACATTGCTGATGACCTACTTTTTTCTGATCATTGTCGCAGTGATACTCAGCTGGCTTGGGCAGAGAATGCAGCATCCTGCCATACCGTTGGTATACCAATTGACTGAACCGGTCCTTCGGCCGTTCCGGAAAGTCATACCGCCGATCGCAGGCATCGATCTGTCCCCCCTTTTCGCGCTGATAGCAATACGGTTTCTGATTCTTCTGCTAGGATGGTAAGTAAGGAACTGAAAAAGCGCAAAGGTGGCTTCCATGAAGCATATTTTCTCAATGATTGTTCTTATGGCTTTGCTGGGCGTTTCCAGCAGTGCCGACGCTCAGCAGTCGCAGGATTTTGGTGACTACGTTGTACATTACAATGCGCTGAACACCAACTTCATTCCGCCCCAGGTCGCACAGGGGTATGGAATCAAACGTTCATCCAGCCGCGCCATACTCAACCTCACGGTATTGAAGAAAGTAATGGATAATCCAGGCACCCCGGTGAGCGCGAAAGTCTCCGCCAGCGGCACCAACCTGACGGGGCAGCTTCGTGAGATTGAAATTCGGGAACTAAAGGATACCGAAGGCGCCATCTATTACATTGGTGAGTTTCCGATCCACAACCTGGAGACCTACAACTTCACTGTGAACGTTCAGCCTGAAGGTGAAGCTGAACCGTTACTGGTCAAGTTCCGCCAGCAGTTTTATACCGAGTAATTGACCAACACTCTAGGGCCTGTTAACACTTGCCCTAAGTACCCGATTCATAGGATGGTGACGTCGATCCGCCTGCGATGCGGCCGTAGACGGTGTTCCCACAGGTAGACACCCTGCCAGGTGCCTAGCGCCAGACGTCCCTGGCGAACCGGGACGCTGACTTCGCTACAGGTGAGAACAGAGCGGATGTGGGCAGGCATGTCATCCGGCCCTTCAGATCTGTGCAGATACGCAGGATCGCCATCCGGCGCCAGCTTCGCCATGAACTG
>PVMS01139217.1_pt1 | contig 14866 bp, 18 predicted proteins | sample 1853461 | NCBI WGS metagenome assembly PVMS01 (sample SAMN08582032, study PRJNA380276) | Marine sediment metagenome, whole genome shotgun sequencing project. | isolation source: ocean sediment barecode stripped | collected 2017 | reverse complement strand
GGACTCGACTGACCATACTATTGCGGCCGACGAAATTCTCGCCACACAGCAAGAACAGGACCTGAAACTGAACGACAATCCACGCGATGATCCGCAGCCGGATACGAGTATGGCGCTAGCGCTGCAATCGGGCACTGACATCACTCTACCGCTGCCACAGGAGGAGCAGGCGACGTTGTTGATTCACGACGACAATCCGCGTCAGCTGATCATCAGCGCCGATACCCGCGAATCCAAAATCGCCAGCTACCTGGATGCCTGGAAACGTCGCATTGAAGCCGTTGGCGACGAGTACTTTCCAGAACTCGGCGACCTCGACGGCCTGACCGGCAGCCCAACGCTCGAAGTCAGTATTTTCGCAACAGGCGAGCTCGCGGAAGTGATCATTCGCAAATCAAGCGGCTCGGCTATTCTCGATCAGGCCGCCCTCGACATCCTGCGGCGCGCCTCGCCGTTTGACCCATTCCCGACGGAGGTCCGCGAGGACTACGACAGCCTGCGCTTCGCGTACAAGTGGCTGTTCGTCGAGAACCCTGTACCGGCGACCGCCAGCGTCAATCAGACATCGCCGACCAGCTAGCCTCCTGAGCGGTTGTGCCAAAACGGGTCTCGGCGGATACTGTCTGCATGGACGCGACCAATACGCTGACAAACCAGCTGTTAATCGCCATGCCGGGAATGGCAGACCCGAACTTCAGCAGCACCGTAACGCTGATCTGCGAGCACAACACGGAGGGTGCGCTCGGCATTGTCATTAACCGCCCACTCACGCTGAAACTCGGCTCCCTGTTCGAGCAACTGAACGTTGGCGGCAGCAACTCGAGCGCGGCGAACGGCCCGGTTCTGATGGGAGGGCCTGTCGGGACAGAGCGCGGCTTCGTACTCCATGACTCGACACACTCTTACGAAAATTCTCTGGCCGTATCCAAATCGATCAATCTGACGCTGTCGCGTGATGTTCTCGACGCTATGGCAGCCGGAGAGGGTCCGCAAAAGTCGCTTGTCGCGCTGGGTTATGCAGGTTGGGAGCCTGGGCAACTTGAGGACGAGATGCTCGCCAATTCCTGGCTAAACGTGACAGCAACCCCGGACATTGTGTTCGACCTGCCATTTTCCGACCGCTGGAAAGCAGCGGCGAAAGTCCTCGGCGTCGACATAAGTCGCCTTGCGCCCGATGCGGGACATGCCTGACTCCACAGCTCCTGAGACCATTGTTGCGTTCGATTTCGGGCTTCGCCGTATCGGCGTAGCGGTTGGTCAGGACATTACGGGCTCAGCCAGCCCGCTCGGTATCGTCGGCAACGGCGAGAACGGCGCTGATTTCGAGCGCATTGCCGAGCTCATCAAGAGTTGGCGTCCCGGCCGACTGATCGTCGGTATGCCGATGCACATGGATGGCAGTCCCGCTGACATCGAACCCGATATCCTGGAATTCATCACGCAACTGGCACGCTTCAATCTGCCAATCGATCGCGTCGATGAACGACACACCTCTCAGGAGGCCGAACAGACACTCAAAAACGCCCGCCAGGCCGGCGACCGCGGGCGCATCAAAAAAGAACACATCGACTCTGCAGCGGCGGTCCTGATCGCCGAGAGATATCTTCTCAAAACTCTGTAGAATGGCGCCGCGATGAGCTCAAGCGACTTCAAACCGGACCTCAAGGACGATGCCGACCTTCAATTGAACGCGGACGGTTCCCTGCGTCATCTGCTGACGTTGAAGGGTCTGAGAAAGGATATGCTTGTCGAACTGCTCGACAGCGCGGAGTCATTCCTGAGCCCGGAAGGATCCCTGCCCGTTCGCAGCAAGGCACTTGACGGGCGCACGATCGCAAACCTGTTTTTCGAACCCAGTACACGCACACGAGCCTCGTTTTATCTGGCTGGCAAACGGCTAGGCGCCGACGTACTTAATCTCGACGTCAATACCTCGTCTCGTAAAAAAGGCGAAAGTATCCTCGACACAATTTACACGCTTGAGGCAATGCAGATCGACATTATGGTTGTGCGCGACGCAGGCGCCGGCGTTCCAGCCTATATCGCTCGCAACGCTAAAGATTTCGTCAGCGTCCTGAATGCCGGCGAATCCGATGTTTCCCATCCGACACAGGGCTTGCTGGATATTCTTACGATGCGGCAGCATCGCGAGGATTTCGAAAATATGACGGTCGCCATTGTTGGCGACATTCAACATTCGCGCGTTGCGCGTTCGGCTGCACATGGGTTGGACACGCTGGGTATTGGCGAGCTGCGCCTTGTATCGCCGCCGGCGATGGCGCCTGACGCGGACGACATGCCGTTTGCGACGCTGGTCGATAATCTCGACGACGGTTTACGAGACGCAGATGTCGTCATGGCATTGCGAATTCAGCGTGAGCGTATCGGCAATCTCGATGGCATCCCGAGCATTGACGAATACTTCGCGAATTTTGGCATCAGCCAGGAGCGCATGAAGCTCGCGAAGCCGACAGCGATCGTCATGCACCCTGGGCCCATGAATCGCGGCATCGAAATCGAAGGTGTTGTTGCCGATAGTTCGCAGTCGGTGATCGCCAAACAGGTCACCAACGGCGTTGCAGTTCGCATGGCCGTTCTCGAGCGAGTCATGCGCACCCTGGACCCGCGGTGACGTCAGTAACTCAGGAATCGGCACAGAAAAACCGCAATAGCCTGTTCGTCGAAGACGGCGAGATCATCAGCGTTGCGCACTATCCCGGCGAGCAGTTTATTCAACGCATTCGCGCTCCCAAATGCGCGGCCGCCGCACAAGCGGGGAGCTTCGTCCACATTAGCTGTGACGAGTCGCTGGCCATGCGACGACCGCTGTCGATCATGCGAGTTGGCGACGACTGGATCGACTTGCTATATAAAATTCACGGCGAAGGCCTGCGCTTGCTGGCGCAAAAGAAAGTCGGCGATACCGTCAGTGTCCTCGGCCCAATTGGCACAGCATTCAGCGCGAGTCCGGATCGACCGAATATTCTGCTAATTGGCGGTGGCGTGGGTATTCCGCCGATGGTGTTCCTGGCCGACACGCTGCGCAAAAATCCCACATGGAATATTTTCGCCATTCTCGGCTCGGAAATTCCGTTCCCATTCGAGCTGCAACGCTCCTCGATTCCTGTCACGGGCATCGACGCAGGTATTTCGAGTGCGATGCCACTGCTGGAAGACTGGGGAATCCCATCGCGGCTAACGAGCCTGCAGGGCTATGAGGGCTGCTTCGATGGCTATGTCACCGAGCTGGCAAAGCAATGGCTAGCTAACCTCAACCAACTGGAACGGGATAAAGTCGCAATCTACGCCTGTGGACCTACAGCCATGCTGAAGGCCGTCGCAGACCTCGCGGCGCGCTACGAGATGCCGTGTCAGGTGTCCTTGGAGGAATTCATGGCCTGCGCCGTCGGTGGGTGCGCTGGTTGCACAGTATTAATTGATACGCCCGATGGCCAGGCGATGAAACGCGTGTGCGTGGATGGTCCGGTGTTCGACGCCGCAAGCGTCAACTGGTAGAACGCTAGCCGCCGAAATTGACCTTGGCTTCGAGGTTAGAACGCGAGTCCGCATGAGACATGGCTTCTTCGAGCGTAATCGTGCCGGCTTTGTAGAGATTCAGCAACGCATCATCGAAGTTCTGCATGCCCTGCTCGCCCGATTCCTTGTGCGCTTCTTTCACGGCCGAAATATCGCCCTTGAGAATAAGATCCTTGATGTGCGGCGTATTCAGCAGCAGCTCGACAGCTGCAACTCGTTTGCCATTGCGCGCACGAACCAGACGTTGCGACAGAATCGCTCGCAGGTAGTGCGCGAGATCCATGAACACCTGTGCGTGGTGGTCCTGCGGATACAGATTGATAATTCGATCCAGCGTCTCAGCCGCATTGTTGGAGTGAACCGTTGCGAGCACGAGATGACCCGTACCTGCCATGTTCAGCGCCGATTGCATTGATTCGCGATCACGAATCTCGCCAATTAGAATTACGTCAGGAGCCGCGCGCACAGCACTCTTCAGGGCATTCGCATAAGACTTTGTATCGAGGCCGATTTCACGCTGGTTGATGATCGACTGCTTGTTCGGATGCAGAAATTCAATCGGGTCTTCGATCGTTATGATGTGCGATGACGTTTTTTCATTTCGATAGTTAACCATCGCCGCGAGAGTGGTTGATTTGCCCGCGCCTGTTGCACCCACCATCAAGATCAATCCGCGGCGCAGCATGACCAGATCCTTGATCTGCTCAGGCATGCCGAGGTCATCAAGGTTTGGCAGTTCGCTAGTGATGTAACGCAAGACCATCGCGACATTACCGCGTTGATGAAATACGTTGACGCGAAATCGACCAAGCCCGGGTTCGGAAATCGCGAAATCGATTTCAAGTTCACGTGTAAATTGCTCAAGCTGATCATCGTTCATAAGCTCAACGGCTGCCTGCTTAACCATTTTTGGCGTCATTTCGAGCTTGTTGACCGGCATGATCTTGCCTTCGATCTTGATCTTGGCAGGAGCAAACGGCGCAAAGAATAAATCCGATGCGTTTTTCTCAACCATCAACTTGAATAGCGGCTTAACGTTCATTCTTTGTTTCGTTCCTTGATCTGCGGCTCAGAAAGTCTGCGCCGTATCCTCTTCTATGATTTTGAGCGTCTCTGACTGCTGATCTGCTACCGAAGAATCGCGCTTACTTTCCAGCTTGACCCGCAATCTGAGCTCGTTTTTCGAATCCGAGTTACGCATCGCTTCTTCATAGGAAATCGTCGAGTCCTCATAAAGCTCGAACAGCGCCTGATCGAACGTCTGCATCCCGAGACGCGTCGACTTGGCCATGATCTCCTTGATCTGCCCTACCGCGCCTTTAAATATCAAGTCCGCAATAAGCGGTGTATTCAGCAAAATCTCCATTGCGGCGACACGCCCGATGCCGCCTTCACGTGGAATCAGGCGCTGCGATACGATCGCTTTGGCGTTCAACGACAAGTCCATGAGCAGCTGTTGACGTCGCTCCTCAGAGAAGAAGTTGATGATGCGATCAAGCGCCTGATTGGCGCTGTTTGCATGCAATGTCGCCAGACAAAGGTGACCGGTTTCGGCGAACTGAATGCCGTATTCCATGGTTTCACGGTCGCGGATCTCGCCGATCATGATTACGTCCGGCGCTTGTCGCAACGTGTTCTTGAGCGCCGCATGCCAGGTTTCCGTGTCGACGCCGACTTCGCGTTGAGTAATGACGCAGCCCTTATGTGGGTGAACATATTCGATCGGATCCTCGATCGAAACAATATGGCCGCGGGAGTTTTCATTGCGATGGCCGATCATCGCTGCAAGCGTTGTCGACTTACCGGAGCCTGTTCCACCCACCACGATAACGAGACCGCGCTTGTTCATTACGATGTCTTTCAGAATCGGCGGCAGATCCAGGTCTTCGAGTGTCGGAATCTCGGTTGTAATCGTTCGCAGTACTGCCCCGACATGTCCCTGTTGAATAAATGCGCTGACCCGAAAACGACCAATACCCTGCGGCGCGATCGCAAAGTTACATTCCTTGGTCGAATCGAATTCCTTAATTTGCCTGTCGTTCATGATGGCGCGCACCATGATCGCGGCCTGATCCGACGACAGCGGCGTATCCGTCGCTTTGTGAATGGTTCCGTCAACCTTGATCGCCGGTGGAAAACCACAGGTGAGAAACAGATCAGAGCCGTTGCGCTCAACCATCTTGCGTAACAGATTCTGTGTCAGTCGTACTGCTTGCTCACGTTCCATCGTTTCAGCTCCTAGAAATTCTCTTTGCTAATGGCACGGAATCGGGCTTCTTCCTTGTTGATCATGCCCTTCGCCATCAGCTCAGAGAGATTTTGATCGAGTGTTTGCATGCCCGTCGCCTGCCCGGTTTGAATCGCCGAATACATCTGAGCGATCTTGCCTTCACGAATCAGGTTCCGAATAGCAGGCGTGCCCACCATGATTTCATGTGCGGCGATGCGGCCACCACCGATTTTTTTCAACAAGGTTTGCGAAACAACAGCTCGCAATGACTCAGACAACATCGCTCGAACCATTTCTTTTTCTGCCGCAGGGAAAACATCCACAATACGATCCACGGTCTTCGCCGCAGAACTTGTATGCAAGGTGCCGAAAACAAGGTGACCTGTTTCAGCAGCCGTCAATGCCAGTCGAATGGTTTCGAGGTCACGCATCTCGCCGACGAGGATGACGTCGGGATCTTCACGCAGCGCCGATCGCAGCGCCTCGTTGAATCCCAGCGTGTCACGATGCACTTCCCGCTGATTGATCAGCGATTTCTTGGATTCATGTACGAACTCGATCGGATCTTCAATGGTGAGAATGTGATCGGGTTTGTTTTCATTGATGTAGTCAACCATCGCCGCCAGCGTGGTCGATTTGCCCGAACCCGTCGGCCCCGTGACCAGGACCATGCCCCGTGGGTGCATGCACATGTCTTTGAAAATAGCGGGCGCGCCCAAATCGTCGAGCGACAGTATTTCGGATGGAATGGTCCGGAACACTGCAGCCGAACCGCGATTCTGGTTGAACGCATTTACACGAAAACGCGCGAGCTTCGGAATCTCGAACGAGAAATCAGTCTCGAGAAATTCTTCATAGTCCTTACGCTGCTTGTCATTCATGATGTCGTACACCATGCTATTGACGTCCTTGTGGGTCAGCGCCGGCATATTGATGCGCTTGATGTCACCATCAACGCGAATCATAGGCGGCACCCCACCGGATAAGTGCAGGTCGGAGGCGTTGTTCTTTACCGTGAACGACAGTAGCTGTGCAACGTCGACGGCCATATTTTTTCCTCATTTAGCGGGTCCCGGACTTACCATAACCCGGAACAGATCGAGGCCTAGTATAGCGAAGCACCCGGAGCAAAACGTGATTAGAGTCACGGAAAACTTGCGAAAAACCCGAGATTTGGTGGCCAAATCGCTTGTGGACGCTCAACGCGAACCCGGGACCGTCAAATTGCTCGCGGTTAGCAAGAAACAGCCTGTGGATAAGGTCCTTGAGGCCGTTCGCAGTGGTCAACGGGATTTTGCCGAGAATTTCGTTCAGGAAGGCCTGCTCAAGATAAAAGCGACCTCGTCGGAGGACCTCGTCTGGCATTTTATCGGCCATTTACAGAGCAACAAGACCCAGGCTGTCGCCGAGCACTTCGACTGGGTACATACGATCGACAAACTAAAAACGGCCGAACGCCTGAGCCGGCAGCGTCCGGCTAATATGCCGCCCCTCAACATTTGTTTGCAAGTCAACATCGATGATGAGGTCGCCAAGTCGGGGGTCGATGCCGCTGCACTGCCCGAGTTGGCGCATGCGATTGCCGAACTGCCGAATCTTCGCTTTCGTGGCCTGATGTGCCTGCCGGTATACAAGGACACTTTTGACGCCCAACGCCCGGCCTTCGCGAAATTGCACGCGCTGGCAAAATCCCTGTCGGCAGAGGGCATCGTTACAGATACACTCTCGATGGGAATGAGCGGCGACTATCCCGCCGCTATCGCTGAAGGCGCTACGATCATTCGCGTGGGCACAGCAATATTTGGACCAAGAATTATCGATCAAGGAACGTGAGCCAGAAAACATGACTAACAACAATCTTGCATTCATAGGCGGCGGCAATATGACGCGAGCTATTGTCGGCGGACTTTTAGCGAGCGGTTACGACGCGTCTAACATTCTCGTATCGGAACCGCTTGCGGAGGCACGAGACTCACTGGCTAAGGATTTGCCGGGAATTACAACCTCGGGTGACAACAAAGCGATGGCCGCCGCTGCAAGCGCCGTGATGTTATCGGTGAAACCGCAAATCCTGCCCACGGTCTGTCGCGAACTTCGGCAAACATTGCAGGACACGCGGCCGCTGATCATGTCGATTGCCGCCGGGACCCGTGGTGCGGATATCGATGGCTGGCTCGGTGGCGGGCTGTCCGTCGTACGCATCATGCCGAATCAACCCTCCCTGGTGCGGCGGGGCGTATCCGGTTTGTTCGCGAATCAACAAACCAGCGCGGGAGAAAAAGCACGCGCAGCAGAAATCATGGGTGCCGTGGGATCTGTTGTATGGGTGGACAGCGAAGCGGACATTGATGCTGTGACCGCCGTCTCCGGTAGCGGCCCCGCTTACTTTTTCCTGCTCATCGACATGCTGACGAAAACAGCCGTTCAAATGGGTTTAACGGAAGGCGTTGCGAAAACGCTGGCCATCGAAACAGCGAGCGGAGCAGCAGCGCTTGCCGCCGCAGAAACCGAAGATATGGAAGTGCTTATTGAGAGAGTGCGATCACCGGGCGGTACCACAGCTGCGGCTCTGGACAGCCTCGACAGCGCTAACGTTCGTGATATCTTTTCAATGGCGATTACATCGGCACGCGACCGTGCCAATGTACTCGCTGACGAAGCCCACAGCAGCGGGGACTAAAAACCATGACCGGCAGCGCAACAAATGCCCTGATTTTCATTATTCAATCATTCGCACAATTGTATATTTTAATACTGTTGTTGCGACTGCTATTGCCCTGGCTGCGTGCGAACTTTAACAACCCGCTTACTCAGGTAATCCTGCGTGCGACAACGCCGCTCGTCGTGCCATTGCGACGCATTGTTCCGTCCATTGGTCGCCTCGACACGGCCACATTCATCATCGCGTTCGGCATTCAATACCTGACCATTCTGATCATCGCCACATTGCGTAACTGGCCATTGGATGTGCTGCCGATCGCCGTTACAGCGATCGTCAATCTTGTGTCGATGACGGTCTGGTTGTTCATCATTGCGATCATTATCCGCATCATCATGAGCTGGATGGGCGGTGGCGCGTACAATCCAGCGATGGGGCTCATCGACTCGATCGCCGAGCCAGCGCTGCGACCTGCACGCCGTCTTATTCGCCCGGCTGGCGGCATCGATTTGTCCCCCTACGTGACGATCGTTTTGCTGATCGCCCTGACGATGCTGCTACGAGGCTTCAAGATGCTGCCAATCTGAGCCCGCTCAAGGCCTCGCGGGCTGATCGTCGTCGGCGAATAGTTTATAGTGGATACCGTAGGAATCACCTCGCACAAGCGGAGACAAGCATCATGACCGGAACAAGAATACTCATCGCTTTGTCACTATTCGGGTTTCTTTCCGCGTGTGGTGGCCCCGGCGAAGACGCCGACATACCCGAGGCACAACCAGCCGGCGCAAGTTCCGCTGACATTGGTGACTACACTGTGCACTTCAGTGCCCAGTCCACCGACCAGTTGCCACCGCAGATTGCGAGCGCTTACAACATCGTACGCAGCAAGAATCGAGCAATGTTGACGGTCTCGATCATCCGTATGTCGGACGATCTATCAGTTCATGGCAAAGTCACCGTCAAGACAGTCAACATGACCGAGCAACTCAAGAATGTCACTTTGCGACTCATCGAAGAGCCCGGTACGGACGGCGCACCCGATGCGATTTATTACGTCGGCGTAACGCCGGTCGCAAATCGTGAAATGCTGAAGTTTGATATCAGCGTGACGCCCGAAGGCGTCGACAAAGTATCCAGAGTACGTTTCATCCGTCAGTTCTATACCGACTAGTTGCTATCCGCGGCGTCGCCCCTGCCCGCTGAAAACCACTGGTATTATGGTTTTTTCCGGTTACCAAGGCCTGAATTTGTGCTATCGTCGCGCTGATTTTGACGCGGGCTGACGCCCGCTTTTTTTGTTACCCGAGTATTAAACTTTTAATAGGGAGTTAGTTTTTCATGGCAGCAAACACGAAGAAGCCACCAACCAAGACAGAAATCTACGCAAAAATCGTGGATGACTCCGGCTTGACGCGTAAAGACGTCGTAGCAGTTTTCGAATCGCTGCACGGTCAAATCCAAAAGAACCTTGGCGGTCGTGGCGCGCCGGGCATGTTCTCAATCCCGGGCCTGTTGAAATTGCGCGTTGTGAAAAAGCCCGCAAGAAAAGCTCGTAAGGGTGTTAACCCGTTCACGGGCGAAGAAATGATGTTCAAAGCCAAACCGGCTTCGAAGGTCGTCAAAGCGACAATCCTCAAGGGCCTCAAAGACATGGTTTAATTTGTATCGTCGAATTAAACCGGGGTCGAACCGCAATTATTGTGTGCGGTTCGACCCCTTTTTATTTAGAAAGTCAGCAACGACCTCTCGCAAGTCAACCAATCGTCCGTGAAAAAAGTGCTCGGCCCCGGGCATTACATATAACTCCGGACCCGGTTCAAGTTTGTTGACCCACTCGATCGTATCCTCTACATCGACCAGCTCGTCTTCGTCGCCCTGAAGAATTAGCCAGGGACACTCAGGCTGTTTATCAAGCCCGTCTGCAAACCTGTGCATAGCCGGCGCGACTGTAACCAAGCCCGTAAGCGATGCAGTGCCGGCGGCATAAACCGCGACCGCCGCGCCGAACGAAAACCCCAATAGCCAGAACGGCAAATCAGGATAGCGGCTGCGCATCCAGTCAATGGCCGCGAGCGCATCATCCAGTTCGCCAACGCCCGCATCGAATGAGCCCTCGCTGGACTCGGTTCCGCGAAAATTAAACCGCAGCGCCGCAAACCCTGAGCGAACACAGGACCGCGCAAGCATGTGAGCGACCTTGTTGTGCATCGTGCCTCCATGTTGCGGATGCGGGTGTAAAACGACGGCAGCCCCTGCTACAGAACCATCTGAGGGTGCCTCGAGAATGGCTTCGAGACGCCCTGCAGGGCCATCGAGGAATAATTTTTCGACGGACGGCGGTTTTGACATGCTTTGCTCCTGACAGCTGGCCCACAGCACTGTTATTACTGTAAAATTATGACCTTATAAAGTTTTCGGTTAAACGACATGATTTCCTTGCCGGCCTATTCCAGGTGATTTATGAACGACCGTATTGATCTCGAATCGCGCTACTGCGCACATAATTATCATCCCTTGCCCGTCGTACTGACACGCGGCGAGGGTGTTTTCGTCTGGGACGAATCCGGCAATAAATTCCTCGACATGATGAGCGCATACTCAGCTGTTAGCCACGGCCACGCAAACCCGCGGCTGGTCGATCTCGTGCGGCAACAGGTGGGTGAACTCAATATTGTGTCGCGCGCATTTCACACAGACAAGTTAGGGCCATTCCTGCAGCGTGCCTGTGAGTTGACGGGCCAGGAAATGGCCCTGCCCATGAACACGGGCGCCGAGGCGGTTGAGACAGCCATCAAAGCAGCGCGCAAATGGGCCTATACGGTCAAGGGCGTGGCAAGTAACAAGGCAGAGATCATCGCCTGCAGCGGCAACTTCCACGGCCGCACAATTGCGATCGTGGCGATGTCCGACGAAGCCCAGTACCAGGAAGGATTCGGGCCATTCCCGGGCGGTTTCAAGATAGTCGAATACGGCAACATCGACGCACTTGATGCGGCAATCAATAAAAATACGGCGGCATTCCTGATCGAACCCATACAGGGCGAAGGTGGCATCGTATTGCCGCCGAAGGGCTACCTCAAAGCCGCAGAAGAACTCTGCCGCAAGCACAATGTGCTGCTGATTGCGGACGAGATTCAGACTGGCCTTGGCCGCACCGGCAAGTTTCTCGCCTGTGAACACGAAAACGTGCAACCGGATGGGCTGATCCTGGGCAAGGCCCTGGGCGGCGGCATCCTGCCTGTATCAATGTTCCTCGCCAGCCGCGAAGTCATGAACGTGTTCACGCCCGGTGACCACGGCAGCACGTTTGGCGGCAACCCGCTGGGCGCGGCTGTCGGCCTTGAGGCCCTCAATATTCTGGTCGAAGACGACCTGAGCGCGAAGAGTGCTGAGCTGGGCGCCTACATGCTCGCCGCATTGCGAGACATTGACAGCCCATTGATCACTGAAGTTCGTGGCAGCGGACTCTTTATTGGCGCCGAGATCGACCCGGCGCTGGGAAGTGCGCGTACCATATGCGAGCGGCTGATGGAACGCGGCATGCTGTGCAAAGAGACACACGAAACCGTGGTTCGCTTTGCGCCGCCGTTGACGATCAGTAAAGCTGAGATCGACTGGGCGATGGAACAAATTCGAGACGTTGTCGGCGAGATGGACCAGCTCCGCCTCGCTTCCTGAGTGACATTGCTAACGGGATAAAATATGCCTGATATCACTGTGGTCCACATAGGTTTGCTTACACTGGCGGCGGTCGTCGGCATCATTGCGGGCTGGGTCATGCGGGGCAATCGCTGCGCGCAGGAGAAGCTTGCAGTTAACAGCGGGTGGCAGGAACAGCTCGAGGCTCAACGATCGGAGCATGATCGTCTCCTGGGTCAAAACAAGAACCTCATGGAGCAGGTCAGTCAGAACCTGGCATCGCACAAAGACGCTACGAATCGAGCGAAAGAGTTGTCCAGCGCACTGAAAGAAGTGTTCGGCAAGCGCGACGAACTGCAGCGCGAGATCAAAGATGTACGCAACACGCTCGAGGCCGCTGTCGGTGAGCGAGACAAGCTGCAGGCCGACATGCAATCACAGGGCTCCGACACCAGTTCGACGGCTTCGACGTTGCAGGAAAAAGACGACAAAATCCTCAAATTGAGCCGCGATCTCGACAACTGGCAGGGCCGACTGCCCCCGCTGATTGAGCGCTACAAGATTCGCAATGAAGAAGCTGAGAAGCTCGAGGCCGATCTCGAGGCAGCACTAGCCCGTATCCAGAAACTTGAATCCCCGTTCGACCCCAGTGAGACCCTCGTGGAAACTGTTGACGCCGCACCGGTCTCAGCGGCCATGGACGCATCGAACGACGCCGTCGAGGATGGGGTCGAAGAAGACGCCGCCGAAGATCTTATTGAGGAAAGTACCCTTGAGGCGTATGTCGATGAGGAGCTGAATGCCTACGACACGATCAACTCACGCGACGACCTGAAACAGATCAAGGGTATCGGGCCTGCCATCGAGAAGACGCTTCATGAACTCGGCATTTTTCGATTCGACCAGATCGCGGAGATGAATGAATACGACATAGATCGCATCGCACAGCGGCTGAAAGGATTTCGTTCGCGAATTTACCGCGAAGACTGGATTGGCCAGGCCAGAACCCTGCACGATCAGCTTGGCAGCGAACCGGCCTGAGCCTGCCCGCGCTGAGCGATGCCACTCCGGTTTCAGATTGGGCTGATCACGACATTGCTCGTCGTTGGGCTGGCAATCACAACACCTCTGGCCACGGGCACCGCAGAGCCAGACCGAGCCCCTTATTCAACACACAAATTGAATGCCTTGCTCGAATCAATGCGTGATGCGCAAGTTGACACGGCTAGTTCGAAAATCGATCTTCGCGGCGTCGCATCATCGGGCGATGAATGGACTCGTTTGCTCTCGCAATTTCGCGCGAGCGTTGCTGACGACGTCCATTTATCGGTGGACGTATTCGTTGTGGATACCAGTTTATCGCTACTCGATTTATGCACGCGGATGTTTTTGAGGATTACTGCAGTAGGCGTCAACTTCCGGCAATCCGGCACGACGCTGAGTACGGCATCGTACCCAACGTTGGACCGGCTGGTCGATTTTGCCAGAGACTGCTCACATTTGACCATTCGAATCACGGGCCACAGTGATTCGTCAGGCAACGAATCAAGTAACAAACAGCTTAGCCGGGCGCGAGCGCAGGTCGTCGCGGATTACCTACGTGTACGCGGAGTTAACGCGGATTCATTGTCGGTCGCAGGTGCAGGCTCTGAATTTCCAATCGCCGATAACGCGACCCCTCAGGGTCGCGAACGGAATCGGCGGATCGTGTTTGAGCTACAGCCGCAATAGAACCTATTGGCCGCCTGGCGCATCCGCGCCGAATAGCTCGACTTCGAAAATCAACGTCGCGCCCGGCGGAATGACCGCACCCGCGCCGCGCTCACCGTAACCCATGTCCGGCGGAATCGTCAGGACGCGCTTTTCGCCGATCAACATGCCTGCAACACCTTCGTCCCAACCCTTGATAACCCGTCCGGCACCCAGCGGAAATTGAAATTTGTCGCCGCGATCAACCGAGCTGTCAAACTTCTCGCCCCGGTTATCGGCCGCGTCATCGTCATACAACCAACCCGTGTAATGAACTGTCACGAGATCGCCGGCTTCTGCAGCACGGCCATAGCCATTTTTTGTGATTTCGATTTGCAATGTAGCCTCCTCGGCCATGTCAGGAGCCGCCGTTGTGGCCACCTCGGGCTCAGCCGCCGCTGTGCTTTCTTCAGCCTGCTGGCCACATGCGGCTAACAGGAACAACGACGAACAGGTGAAAAAAAATGTACGCGATTTCATTAATTTGCGTCCTTTGTGTGTCGGTTTATTGGTGATCTATTTATCGTCGTCGTCTTGAAAATCCAGTGACGCCGAATTGATACAGTAGCGAAGCCCCGTGGGTTGCGGACCGTCTTCAAATACGTGGCCCAAATGTGCGCCACACTGGCTGCACGTCACTTCCTGGCGCATCATGCCATGACTGCTGTCCGTGACGATAGTGACAGCCTCCCCCGCCAGCGGTAACCAGAAGCTCGGCCAGCCCGAGCCTGAATTGTACTTGTTCTCCGAGCTAAAAAGCGGCGCGTCACAACAGGCGCAGGCGTAGCTGCCGTCAGCCTTATGATCCACGTACTTGCCCGTAAAAGCGCGCTCCGTGCCTTTTTCCTGCGTGACAAAGTACTGTTCGTCGTCGAGTTTTTCACGAAGTTCGCTGTCGTTCGGTTTGTCTTTAGTCATTACCAATCTCCAGCAACAGTTGATCACCGTAGAGGTGGAGAGAGCATTGCTCGCCGCGAATGTCGTGGCGTTTGAAGCCTCGACCGAGAGAGGCGACGTGAACGTGCCGGCGGCGATGGTTCGCAATGCCATCG
>PVMS01071050.1_pt1 | contig 14869 bp, 14 predicted proteins | sample 1853461 | NCBI WGS metagenome assembly PVMS01 (sample SAMN08582032, study PRJNA380276) | Marine sediment metagenome, whole genome shotgun sequencing project. | isolation source: ocean sediment barecode stripped | collected 2017 | reverse complement strand
CGGGGTGAAGGAGCGACGCTAGAGTTCAAGTCGACGGTTCGGATGAATCTGAAGACCGAGAAGTTTGGCAAAGAGACCGAGCTCGCGGGGCTCAACCGGGTCGCCCCGACAATCACATCGGACGGCGGCACCCTTCTGATCGGCGTCAGCGACGATGGCGAGATCATCGACGTCAAGCAAGTCAAGTTCGACAACGAGGACAAGTTGATGCTGCACCTCAAGAACCTCGTCAACCAACACATTGGTGCCGAGCTCTCCCCGCTGATCCGGTTTCAAGTGCAGGCCATCAACTCGAAGCCAGTCGTCGTCGTGCAATGCGAGCGCTCGGCCAAGCCGGTTTTCCTCAAAGGGAAGAACCAAGAGGCCTTCTACATCCGGAGCGGACCCTCGAGCGTCGAGCTATCCCCGCGGGAGGTCCTGGAGTACGTCGACCAACGAGCGTGACCTGGCACCTTACTTTATTTAATGTAAAGTAATCTCATGGACGCACCAAACCCTGAAATTGACGTGGATTTGCTCAAGGAGCACCTGCTCGAGGTCTCCGAGCACGAGGCAGAGCTCACCGATCATCTCTACGAGAGCCTCTTTGCCAAGCGTCCCGGCGCCGAGGAGCTCTTCGGGACCTACAGCCGCGCAAACCAGCAGAGGATGATGAGCGAGACCCTAGGCGCGGTCCTCAACATGCTGGACCAGGAGTCGTGGCTCGACGGGTACGTGCACGCGATGGGATCCCGCCATCAGTTCTCCTACGAGACGCCAGCGGAGATGTACCCACCCTACGCGGAGGCCCTAGTCGAGGCTCTTGCAGCGGTGTCGGGCTCGGACTGGACTACAGAGCTCGAGCGGTCGTGGAAGATGGCGTTGGATCGGGTCAACGAAATGATGACCGCGGGCTACGTCCCAACGTCACACTAACGAGACGCGAACCACACGATCGGAGAACGGCACGCGACGGGCGTGCTCGCGATCGGGGCCCGCGCGTCGCGCTCCGCCGTGCCCCTGTGCGCCCTACTCCACCTTCTGCAACGTATTCTCATCCGTATGCGCGAAGATGTCGGTCTGCCCCTTGATTTGAAGCTGCGTGTTCTGTGCGTATGAGAACGAGCCGTCGTCGTTCACGGTCAGCTCGATGTCGTAGCGCACCGTCTTGAACTGTTCGTCGAGGAAGGGCCCCGAGCAGATTCCAAATACCGCGCTGCCTACCTCGGCAGAAAGCTTGAACGATTTCGCGTCAGGCTCGACCGTGCCGCCGGCCAGTACTGTTACGCCGCGCGGGACGATGAAGGTGAGCATGACCTGACGCTCGGCCGCATCCCAAAGCCAGTAGCCCACCTCTTCGTGAAAGGCGTCTTCCACGCCTAGGCGCCAGGCCGTCTTCGAGTATCGGAGCCCGTAGAGAGACTGCTCGTGATTCTCAACCAGTCCGATCGGCTCCAAAACCACGCGCTCGCTGAACTCATTTCGCTCGACGCTGACTCTGTCGTCGTCGGGCGCCAGGTCGATGCCTTTTGTGCCTTCCCAGACGCCGGCAAAGGGTGCGAGGGGACCAAGGTTACGGATGTTTTCGTCGGTCATGGGGGGACTGTGTCCCAGGGACTGCGGCAGCGCCAGAGACAGTGGCAGCGGCACTTCTGATCCTCGAGCCCTGGGTCACGAGCCCTGCGTCCCAGGCCGCGATCCTCGATCCGAGCGCGGAGATCTGAGACGCAAGACCCGAGGCCCGGGGTTGGGTGTCAGCAAAGCGGCTTGCTTACGGAAGCTTCGGCTGCTCGAGCGTTCCGCAGTCCAATGCGCCAAGGAACGCGACGAGTGCAGCCAGCTCCCCATCGCTGAGGGATCGATCGGCCAGAAGCGGCGTCTTGTTCTTGTTGTCGATGCCGCCGGTGGCCATGACCTTCACGGCCTCGGCCAAGGTCGCCACTGAGCCATCGTGGAAGTACGGGGCGCTCTTGGATGCGTTGCGGAGAGATGGGACTTTGAAAGCCGCCCAGTCGGCGTCCTGCTCGCTGATCTTCGAGCGACCGATGTCGACTTGATCCTCAGCCTTCCCCGCAGTGCCGATCCCGACGTTGTAGTAGAGGCCGCCGGGAACGCCCATTGCGCTCGAGAAGAGCGGTGGCGCATGGCAGACGGCGCATTGCCCTTTGCCCATGAACAGCGCCCATCCCTGCTTCTGCTGATCGCTGAGCGCGCTGCCGTCGCCCTTCGCATACCGATCGTATGCGGTGTCGTTGCAGATCAGCGTGCGCTCGTACGCCGAAATCGCTTTCGCAACGGTGTCCGGCGTCATCCCCTCTTCTGGGAACACTTTCTTGAACTGCCTCTTGTAGCCCTTGATCTTCGCGAGCTCGGCGGTCTTCTTGGCAAGGTTCTCCTTGCCGACGCCCATGTTGCCGCCGCCCCAGGCACCCTTGGCCTGCGCTTCGAGGCTGCCGGCTCGGCCGCCCCAGTAGAATGCCTCGAAGTACGCGGTGTTCCAGATCACGGGGCTATGCCGTGTAAGCCGCTTGTCCTTCGCGCCCACGGCGAGCGGCGTCTCTCCACCGTTGCCGTGCTCGTTCTGATGACATGAGTAGCAGGAGCGCGACCCGTCGACGCTCATGCGCGCATCGAAGAAAAGCTGGTGGCCCAGCGCGATTTTCTCAGGAGTCTGAGGGTTGTCCTCGGGTATCTTCATCTGCGGAAAGTCCGCAGGAGCTGGCGGGAGCTCGGCCTTCTCGGCAGGCGGCTCCGCGGCAGGCGGTGCGGCTTCCTCCTCGACGGGCTTGCTCTTGCAAGACGCGAGGCCAATCGCGAAAAGGACGGAGACGGTGGCGACAAGCGCGCGCCATGTGCTGGAAGTGTTCGGCATGCCGCGATTATCGGGACAGGTGCCATCAGTGGCAAGGCAAGATCTCGCGCGGCAGCCCGTTACCGTCCTGGCCTCAACGATGCCTGAGCATGACCAAGGGGAACGGGGCGGCGATTCCGGCAGCTTCGACCTTCTGACGCGGCTTGGCGTGCTTCGCGTGCATGGCTCGGTGGCGTCGCACCTTGTGGATTCGCCATGCGACGGCGGCGACGAATAGTGCGGACACCCCGCCGCTGACCCAGGCGAAGTGGGTCGAAACGCCCTGTGCGACCGCTCCCACCTGCGCGTGAAAGACGCCACCAACCAGCACGTACGCCGTACTCCACAGCAGCAGAGCTGCCGTATCGAACAGCACGAAGCGGCGGTAGTCGAAGCCCGACAGCCCTGCGGCAAACGCTGGAACGCTTCCGCTGCCCGGAATGAACTTAGCAGCGATGAGAATCCCCGCTCCGCTCTTGCGCATTCGGTCTCGGAACGAGAGCACGCAGACATTGGGATTCGAGGCCAACCCACACGCCACGTCGAGCAGGCGCCGGCCGCGCCAGCGAGCAAGACCGAACCAAGCCGACTCACTGAAGAGCGCGCCCACCGCGACCGATCCAAGCGCGAGAACAGGATTGAGTACGCCAGCAATCGAAGCCGCGCCGACCACCATCAGAACCGGGGCAGCCGCAATCGGCGCACCCAGGAACTCGACGATGCCCAAGAGGAAGAGCATCGGATAACCATAGGTCTGAAAAAGCTCTGCAAAGCGATCCATAGCGCTGTGCCCCTCATACGCACGGCGCACCCATTCGTTAGTCGACGGAACCCCGACGAAACCTCAATCCACCACGATACAGGACGGATCTGCCCCATCGGTAAGCCCATCGCCATCGTTGTCGATGCCGTCGTCGCAAATCTCCTGAACGCACTCAGCGACCACGTAGTTGCAGTTGTTGTCGATGCCGTCGTCACAGATCTCGACCGGTCCGCACTCGCTACACGTCACTTCATCGGCCGTGCCGTTGCAGTTGTTGTCGATGCCGTCACCGCAGATGTCGACGCAGAGGCACTGCTGTTGCCGGTCCTCCTCGGACACGGTCCAGAAGGCGCGGTGGTTGCCGTCTTCGATGCTCTGGAACGGTGCCCAGAAGGCGGCGTAACTCACGTCTCCACTCGCTGCCGGATCGACCGCCGCAATCCATATTTGGTCCTCTTTGTCATCCCGTGGGCGAAGTGTCGCGTACGCACGGAGGCTCGAGAAGGCCAGCCAGAAGGTTCCGGGGAGTGTGCTCGGTGCCCAGCGCGGCATCGCGTTTCCGATGTCGACCACGCCGTCCTCGTTGTTCACGCGCTCGTTCAGGCGAGTCAACTCTTGCGACACGCCCCCCTCGGCAGGAACCAAGCGAATGGTAGCGGTGACCGCGTCCTTCGACTTCTGCTGAGCGTTCACGTACGCAATCCATGCGCTGTCCGGGCTCCACGCCGGGAAAAAGTTGTTGTCTTCCCCGCCCCGACTCTCCACGAGCACCGTGACCTCGCCCCACGCGCCAGCGTCGTAGTCGATGACGGCGATGCTGGCGGCCTCGATTTCCTTGTTGCCGACCCTGCCTTCGGTCATGGCGAAGGCGACCTTATCCCCCAGAGCGGACCAGTCCGGCATGTTTGCTTTCTTCCCGGCCGGGAGTGGCACGATGCCATCATTATCGCCCACGGGCTGGCCGGTCTCGCTTTCGAGCAGCCGGAGCACGCCCTTCTCCGAAACGAGCAACAGCTCTCCATCAGGGGAGAATGTGGACCAACCGACCTTCCGCTCTGCCTGCGTCGGCTGGGGCACGAGCACGTCGAAGGTGTCGATATCGATCGTGCGCAGCGCTTCCCCTCCGTAGCCCATGGCCATGCGGCGTCCGTCGCGAGAGACCGTGTGACAGGCCACGCACTCTTCAGCATCTGGCGCGTCAGGATCGGTGTAGAATTTCTGAGAGAGGGAGTCCTCGATGCGCGCACGCATCACGCCGCTGGTGCCCGTCGACCAGTAGTAGATCGCTCCCGGGACGGCCGCTGCACTGATGAAAACGTCGATGGTGCCCGCAGTCCAGGCTTGCGCGGGATCCTCGGGGTCGAGTGCAGTGACCGCGAGCCTTACCCGGCCGCCTCGGTTCGACTCCGCAACCCAGTCCCACTCTTCCTCGGTGGGGGACCAGCTTCCGCCAGTGGTGTAGATCCGCACGATGGTCTCGTCGCCCGCAAACCACAGCTCATAGGCAAGGCCTGCGTCCGGTTCAGTCCACTCGAAGCGGATGCGGGACACGTTGACCGGAAACATGGTTTCATGGCTCGGGTAGACGATCACCGGCTCCTTGGAGGCGTTGGTCCCGGCGGGGTTCGTCGTTGCGTCCCGGAACAGCAAATCCGCGTCACTGGGAGCGCTGTCGTGGGTGAACTGCCGCTCTCCGCTGTGGTCCGCACACGGCTCCCCGCCGCATAGCTCGGCATCAGGAACGTCGACGATGGGCTTCTGACCCGCTCGCTCGCCGCCTTCACTACTGCTCGCACACGCTGTCGCCGCACAGGCGATCAGCACAACCAGAAACTTTCTCATAGGTCCCCCAACAAAGATATGATTTCATCCTAGACAATTGCGGACCCTCCTCCCAACGTGCGGGCAGATCTCCGCCCTTCACGAAGCCTTCGAGGGGGCACGCCCCTGAAAACCCATGCACTTTCAGGGCCGAAACGGCGAGTAATCGGCTTTCACGAAAGGCTGTCGACTAAGTGCCGGGCCTCGACGATGTTGTCTTCGATCGAGCAGTAGGTCCATGAGCCATAGCGGCCGATGGAGTGGACATCTTGGGCGGCCAGCAGCTTCTTCTTGGCCGCGGCTTCGGCGTTCGACTTCGTCGTGATGTGGACGTACGCGGGATCGAGGAGGACATCGTGGGAGGCAAGGAGGGTCTGGCTCGTTAGGACGCCGCAAGTTTGGAGGTCGGCCAAGACCCGCGCTTTCATCGCGCCACGCGTGTCCTCGGACACCTCCGCGTCCCCGGGCAAGCCGACCTCGACGTACAGGCTCATGCGGTCGGAGCCGAAGATGTTGTCATAGAAGCCGACGCGATAGAACGACAGCTCGCGCTGCGGGTAGTAGATCCAGTGCACGTCCGACGGGCCCTTGCTGTCGAAACCCAGATTGAAGACCTGCACCTTGTTATGGCTGAAGACGTTTGGATCATAGCCAACGCCGCACATGTCGAGCAGTGCAACCAACGGAGCGCTGCTGATGAGGGTGTCGTAGCCGATCTGGCGTTTGGTCGTCGTCGCGACCTTGCTTTCGAGATCGATGCCCAAGACCCGTTCGCTCAGCGCGATTCGGCCGCGCTGGACCCCCTGGGCGAGCGCCTCGATGTATTGAATGGCCCCGCCCTCCGGATAGGTGAAGGTCGCGTTGTACCCGTCTTTCTTGGGTACATGCGCGTGCCGGAGGATCTCCTCGACGCTGGCGTGCGGAAAGAAGCGGCCCATCGCGTCGACATCTAGGGTGGCCAGGTTCGTGGCGTAAAGCTTCTCGTTGTACGGGATCAGGAACTTCTTGGCGATACCGTGTCCGTAGCGGGCATAGAGCATGTCTTTGAAGTTGCCGCCCTTTTCTTCTGGCCGATCCTGGAGGTCGCGAACGCACTCCTGGTACTCGTCCTCCGCAAGCTGGTGGATGTTCCTTTGAAATGGAAAGTCGATGAACCGGTCCGCGTACCAAATTCGGCTGTCACGCTCGACGCGAAGGACACGCTGGCCGCCCATGCGGTCGACGAGGTACTGCTCGATGTCCGGGTGCCGGAAGTGAAAGAAGTGCCCCGAATAATCCCAGACGAACCCATCACGTTTGACGGTGCGGCAGTAGCCCCCGATTTCGTCTTCAGCTTCGACGATCAAGTAGTCGTCGTTGGGTAGCCAATCGGCAAACGCGAGGCCGCTAACGCCGGCTCCGACGATCAGGTAGCGCGCGCGCTCCACACTAGGGACCTAGCACATCGGCGGCGGCGGCGGCGGTGAACCCGCGGACGACGCGAACGCCCCCGTCCACTCGCCTGCCCAGGGCAACCGGCTCGCCACCCGGAGCAAAAAGCACCAACGACTCCTCCGGCGAAGCCTCTTGCCATGCGTCGCCGACGATGACGTCCGGTCCGATCGGCCGACCATGGCGCGCGTGGGTAACCCCTTCGTCGGTGAGGTCGATACGGGTCAACCCCGCACACGCCTTGTCGAGCGGGATCAACCGTTCGGCGATCGCCTCTGCGGTCATCTCGTCGCCGTAGAGCGCATCATCGATCGAGAACGCCCCGCTCTGGGTGCGCCGAAGCGCCTGGACGTGTCCTCGGGTGCCTAGCGCCCGGGCAAGGTCACGCGCCAGCGACCGCACGTAGAAACCCTTGCCGCAATGAAGGCTTAGCCGAATCACCTCCTCAGTGACCTCGTCGACCGTCGCCTCGTAGAGCTCCACCTCTCGCACCGGCGCCTCGATGGCCTCGCCGCGTCGCGCGCGACGGTGAAGCGGTACGCCGCCCACCTTGATCGCACTCAGTTTCGGCGCCTCTTGCGGATGACGTCCGATGAAGGGCCGAAGCGCTTGCTCCACCAGAACCGTGTCGAGTGGCGGCACGTCCGCGGTTTCGCTGACCTCGCCATCTGCGTCGAGCGAATCGGTTTCGGCACCCAGCGCGATGGTCACCTCATAGCGTTTGTCATCGGACTGCAAGTGCGACACGAGCTTGGTGCCCTCCCCGACTGCAACGACCAGAACCCCGGTCGCGAGTGGATCGAGAGTCCCCGCGTGGCCGACAGACCTCTGCCGCAACGCTTTCCGGACGCGTTGCACGACATCGTGCGACGTGCACCCTGCCGGCTTGTCGACGATAACGACGCCATTCATGCGAAGTGCTTGGCGAGCTCCGCCCGCAACTTCTCATCTGCTTCATCGATCGTGATGTCGAGCTGCGTCGCGGCGGCAGCGCGGTGCCCGCCTCCGTTGAGAGCGGCGGCGATCACGGAGACATCGGCGTTGCCGCGCGAGCGGAGGCTTATCTTGGTCTCGATGTGATTACTTCCAGCGTCAAGCACCCGCCACTCCCAGAGCAACGCCCCAATCTCGACGCCTTGGACTCGCCGCGCATAGTTGGCCATACCCTCGACCATGTCGTCGTTGGCACCGCAGATCTCGAGCATCTCGCGCGTGACCCGCATGATCGCCACGCGTCCGTCGAATGCGGTTTCGAGCGTCGCGATGATCGCAGAAAGCAAGCGGAGCCGCGCTGGCTCCCAACGCTCGAACAGCTGATAGGCCACGTGCCAAGGGTCGACCCCCTCTTCGAGGAGCCGCGCGCCCAAGCGCAAAGTCGCCGGCTTCGTGTTCGCGTAACGGAACCCACCCGTATCCGACACGATGGCCGCGTACAGCGGGGTTGCGGACCCCTCCGGAAGCGACTCAAGGCCAAGCCCCTCGATCAGACGAACCACGACCTCTCCTGTCGCGGCCGCATCGGTGTCTCGCACGACAATGTCGCCGACGTCATCGTGAGCATGGTGGTGGTCGACGATGACGACGGGGCCAGTGACTTCGCGGCCGGGGAAGCCTGGCGGCAAGAGCGCCTTGGCCGCGATGTCCATGACCCAAGTCGCATCGAACTGCACGCCCTCCGGAATCTCCGCGAGCCCCTGCTCGCCGTCCATCAAGAAGAGGAGGGAGTCGGGAATCGATTCCGGCATGAACAGCGTCGCCTCTTTGCCGAGCGCGCGAAGGGTCTTGATCAGTCCCAGCGCCGAGCCGAGCGAATCCGCATCCGGGCGCCGATGGCAGGCAACCAAAAAGCGCTCCCCGTTGCGCACGATCTCGAGTGCCTTGTCGATCATTGTGATCCCTCCGCCCCTTCTTCCGGATCCTCGCGAATCTCCTGAAGGATGGATTCGATCCGAAGCGCCGAATCCACGACGTCATCCCAGTAGAACTCCAGCGACGGCACGTGCCGAAGCCGCAGTTTTTGCCCGATCTCACGGCGAAGGAACCCGCTCGCGCGGCCGAGCGCGTCGACCACGGCCTCCTGGTGGTTCGAATCGATCTCCTCGAGGACGCGCACGTACACCCGGGCAATGCTCAGGTCGTCGGTCATGCGCACGGCCGAGACGACCACATCTTGCGCCGCGGGGTCGCGCACGCCTCCGCGAAGCAAGAACTCCATCAATTCACTCCGAATGCGCTCGGCGACACGGTCTGCCCTGCGAAAGCCCTTTTGTGCCATTGATCAGCCCGTCCCATCCCCGAGGTCGCCCAAAGAAATCAACTCCATCGACCGGTCCAACACGACTGCGTCCGCCGACCCTTCGACGAAGGCCGCGATCGAATCGAGCATCGAGTTCGCGTGACGACGGTCGCCAGATACTACTGCAAAACCGAGAACGGCTTGCCGATGCACATCTTGTTGCCCGACCTCCGCCACCGACACGTTGAAACGATTCGCGGTCCTATCGAGCACTTTACGTACGATCGACCGTTTGGCCTTCAGCGAGGTCACACCCGGCAACGAAAGCGAAATCTGGCAAACGCCCACGACCATGTTCAGACCTCTCGGCGCTCAGCTCATTCGAGTGTCGCCTCGACCTGCTTTTCTTCGTAGCACTCGATGATGTCTTGCTCTTTGATGTCGTTGAAGCCTTGAAGACCGATGCCGCACTCCATACCGGCCTGCACCTCTTTGGTGTCTTCCTTGAATCGGCGAAGCGAGCCCATCGCTCCCTCCCACACGACGACGCCGTCGCGCACGAGCCGCGCGCGCGCGCCGCGGTTGATCTTGCCTTCGAGAACCATGCAGCCTGCGATAGTACCGATCTTCGGGATGCCGAAGGTCTGCCGAACCTCCGCCTTGCCGAGATCATCCTGGACGATCGTCGGCGCGAGGAGACCCTTCATCGCGGCCTTCACGTCGTCGATGGCTTCGTAGATGACGTTGTAGGTTCGAATCTCGACGGCCTGTTTCTTGGCCGTCGACGAGGCCTTGCCCTGCGGCCGCACATTGAAGCCGAGAACGATGGCCTGCGACGCGCTCGCTAGCATGACGTCGTTTTCAGTGATGCCGCCGACACCGGTATGAATGATGTTGACCTTGACCTTCTCGGTGGCGAGATCGGTGAGCGATCCCTGGAGCGCCTCTACAGAGCCCTGCACGTCCGCCTTGACCACGAGCCGGAGCTCCTGGACGTCGCCACCCTGCATGAGAGCCTGGAACTGGTCGAGACCCCGCAGGCCGCCGGCGGGCGCTGTGCTCGCCGTGCCGGGCTTCTTGCGCGCCCCGGCCACCTTTTGGGCCTTACGCTGGTCGGTCACCTCGTAGAACAGGTCGCCGGCCGCGGGCAGCTCGGCCAGACCGAGCACCTCAACCGGAGTGGCCGGACCCGCACTGGAAAGTTGCTTACCCCGATCGTCGGTCATCGCGCGAACGCGACCCCAGGAAGCACCGGCTACGACGTAGTCGCCGGCATCCAAAGAACCGTCTCTAATCAAGATGTTAGCGACCGGACCTCGCCCACGATCTAGATATGCCTCGAGCACGACGCCCTCGGCGGGAATGTTAGGATTGGCCTTGAGCTCGAGAAGCTCCGCCTGCAGTAGAACATTCTCGAGAAGGCTGTCTACGCCTTCACCGGTGATGGCCGAGCACGGGATGAAGATCGTGTCCCCGCCCCAATCCTCAGGCTGGAGACCCAACGCGGCGAGCTGGTTCTTCACCGTGTCGGGATTCGCCTCAGCCTTATCGATCTTGTTGACCGCCACGACGATGGGCACTTTGGCCGCCTGGGCATGGTTCACCGCCTCTTTGGTCTGGGGCATGACGCCGTCGTCGGCGGCCACCACCAGGATGACGATGTCGGTCGCCTGGGCGCCACGGGCGCGCATCGCAGTGAATGCCTCATGGCCTGGCGTGTCGAGGAACACGACCGGGCCTCGCTTGGTGTCGACGCGGTATGCGCCGATGTGCTGGGTGATGCCGCCCGCCTCGCCGGAGACGACGTCGCTCTCCCGAATCTTGTCGAGAAGCGAGGTCTTGCCGTGGTCGACGTGACCCATGACCGTGACGATCGGAGCCCGATGCTGTCGGTCCTCAGCCCTGTCCTCGAACTCGCCGCGCGCGTCGCCGACGATTTCGTCCTCGCTTTGCGCGACGTTCTCGACCTCGTAGTTGAACTCGCCCGCCAACACCGCAGCCGTGTCTGCATCGAGAGTACTGTTGATGTGGACGCCCGAGACACCGAGCTCCATCAGCTTCATCAAGACGTCCGTCGCCTTGAGGCTCATGCGCTGCGCCAACGTCTGAAGCTGAATATTGTCGTCGATGCGAATAAGGCGCTTCTGCGCGCTTGGCACCGTAATTTCGGTCTGCTTGGGTTTCTTACCTGGCTGCAAACGCTTCTTGCCAGGGCGCCCTTGCGGGCGGCCCGTCGGACCGATCGACGAGCGGCCGCGGATCTCGCGGCGCCGGGGTGCATGCTGCTCGCGCTGCGCGGCGTGCTCGGCGACGATGCGACGACGCGCACCTTCGGAAAGCGGCGTGGCGCTCGGCGCCTTGGCCTTGCCACGGCGCATGACGCCTGGCGGCAACGCATCATGAGCGAAGCGGCCCTGCTCCTCCGGCTCTGAAGGGGGCCCGGCTGCTGGAGGCAGCTCCACCCCGGTCGGCTCCTGCGGCGCTTCCGGCGCCGCGACGGCGGGAGAAGGCGGAGCGAGCTCGGGGAGCGCCACGGATGCTTCGGCAGACGCCGCCGCGGGCTCTACCCGGGGCGCTGGGGCCGGCGCGGGGGCTGGCAGCACGGGCTCTTCGGCCGGCGCGGCCGCAGATGCATCAGCCGCCGCGGGCTCTGCTTCCTCGGTCTTCTTTCGTCGTTTGCGGCGAACGACGGTCGGTCGAATGCGTTCTTCGACCATCGCCTCACTACGGTCCTTGCTAAGGGAGCGTTTGATGCGATCGACTTCAACCGGATCGAGAACGCTCATGTGATTGCGCACCTGGATCCCTAGGGTCGCAATTCGCTGAATCAGGTCACGGTTCTCGACCCCCAACTCGCGGGCGACCTCGTAGACTCGAACCTTACTCATCCATCCTCCGATAGGGCCTCGACGCGCGACAGGCAATCCATGATCGCACGGGCGATGCCCCGATCCATAACCAGGAGAACGCCGAGCTCCGAACGGTTGAATGCGTTCCCCAAGCTGGCCTTTGTCCCCCAAGCGACTGCCGCGCAACCAAGCGCCGTTGCAGCGTGTGCGAGCTCATCCCCGCGACCACGCGAATCTTTTGCGCGGATCAACAGATCCCCTTTGTTTGCCTGCAGGGCGGCTCGTACTGCGTCGGTCCCGAGAGCCAGGCTGCGCGTGCGCAGCGCCGAGCTCAGCAGGCCGAAGGCGCGCTGCTCGAGCTGCTGTATGAGCATCCGTTCGATGCTTTCGGGCTCGACCTGAGCGACACCGCGAAGCGCGCGCGCCAGTCCGCCACGGAGCGCGGCCGAACGAATACATGCCCTGCGCGGATGGACCGACACACCCCGGCCCGCGAGACGCCGGCCGAGATCCACAGCCACGAATGGCGCGCTATTCCCGACGACCAGGCGCACGAGCTCGTCGCGCTCGGTGCGGCTACCACAGCCAGCGCACATCCGCCTCGAAGGCTTGTCTCGTTCGCTCTTGCCCATGACGCCCAGCATCGAGGTTACTCCTGCTTCGTCTCTCCGGGGGTCGCGGACTCGTTCGCGGTCTCGGCCCCCGTGGCTGCCGCCGCCTCTGCCTCGGCAACTGCTGCGGCTGCTGCCGCCTCTGCCTCGGCCGCAGCGGCGGCCTCCGCCTCCAACCTCGCGGCCTCCGCCTGCGCGACCGCGATGCTCTCTTGCATCTTCACCTCGACGGGCGGCCACTCGGTCTCGACGAACTCTACGACAGCGGCCTTGAGCGCCTGTGCCTTGGCTGCGCCCAGCCCCGACTTGATTGCGAGGCGATCGGTGTCCTTTTCGGCTCCGATCGCTGCCGTCGACCCGTAGCCACTTCGCTCGAGCTGATCGGCGATGCGCGGGTTGACGCCACGGACGAGGAGAAGCTTGTCGCCCTCTGTTGGCGCCTCGGTCCGATCGGCCATCGCGGCCAAGCTTTCCTGGCGAAGACGTTCCATCGCCGAGGCGGCGTCTTCACGAAGCTTCGCCACCTCGTCCGCTGAAATCCCCGGAACCGACGCAAGCTCGCCTTCACTCGCCTCGACGACCTCGTCGAGACTTCGGAAGCCCATGCGGTAGAGCGAGCGAGCAAGCTCTTCGTCGGTGCTCAGGCGCGACAACGCCGCCATCGCCTCTTCCTCGATCTGCTGGAAGCGGGACTCGCTGACGATGTCGAGCCGCCAGCCGCTCAGCTGCGATGCCAGCCGCACGTTCTGTCCGCGACGGCCAATCGCGAGCGACAGCTTCGCGTCCGGCACCACGAGCTCCATGTTGGCGTTGCCTTCGTCGATGACGACGCGCACGACTTCCGCTGGGGCGATGGCGTTGCAAACGAAGCGGGCCGGATCACGATCCCACGGCACGATGTCGATCTTTTCGCCGCGAAGCTCCTGAACCACGGCCTGCACGCGCGAGCCCTTCATGCCCACGCAAGCGCCAACGGGATCAACATCGGAGTCGCGACTGCTCACCGCGATCTTCGACCGCGCTCCCGGCTCGCGTGCCGCGGCCACGATTCGCACGATGCCTTCATAGATCTCCGGAACCTCCATCTCGAAGAGCTTCACGAGAATCCCGACGTCGGTGCGGGAGAGAATGATCTGCGGCCCGCGCGCCTCGCGATCGATGTCCTTCAAAAGGGCCACGATGCGGTCCCCGGGGCGGTAGCTCTCGCGCGGGGTCTGCTCACGCGGCGGCAGCACGGCTTCTACACCACGGCCGAGGTCGACAATGATGTTCGAGCCGCGCTCGAAACGACGCACGACGCCCGTGATGATCTCGCCCTGGCGGCTCTTGTACTCGTTGTAGACCCGTTCGCGCTCGGCATCACGGACCCTCTGAATGATGACCTGCTTGGCAGTCTGCGCAGCGATACGCCCGAAGCGGCTCCGGCTCTGATCGAGACCCAGAAGCTCTCCGAATTGCTTGTCCTGCTCACGGGCCTTGTCACGGTCCTCCGGGAGGTAGAAAATCTGAAAGCCGAGCTCCTCGCCAATCTCTGCTTCGAGCCCGTACGTCTGCGCTTCCTCGAGCGAAAGCTCTTGCTCGCTGTTTTCCACCGCCTGCACGACGGTCATGTATTGAAAGAGATCAACTGCCCCGGTCTCTGTGTTGAATTTCGCTTCGAGCTCCCGATCGGGACCGAAGGTCTTCTTGGCTGCCGTCAGAATCGCCTGTTCGGTAGCCTCTACGAGAATCTTGGCATCGATGCCCTTCTCCTGGCTGACCTGTTCAATCACGTTCTGAAGGGAGAGCGCGCTCTGTTGCATAGCCATCTACCCACCTCGTTCGAGAATCGGTACACGAGGTTCGCTTCCGCGATGTCCGCGTGTGGAATCAAAAGGACCTTGCCGTCTTGATCGAGCTCGATGCTCCGATCGACGACCCTTAGCAGCTTCCCGCGGAAGCGGCGCTGCTGTTCGATTGGTGTTTGCGTTCGCACCTTGACCTCACGGCCGGAAAATCGTTCGAAGTCCGCGAGCTTGACCAGAGGCCGCTCTAGCCCGGGAGAGCTCACCTCGAGCCGGTACCCCCCGGAAGGGAGCAAATCGTCGTGGATGTCCAAGGTGGTCGATACGTCCCTACTGACCCCGGTGCAATCCTCCAGCGACACCGCACTACCAACCTCCACGCCTGGGCTCGCCCGGTCAATGGTGACCCGAATGACCGTCCCTTTCGGCTCCCGCAGACAGCGCAGCACGACGAGCTCCACGCCGTGGGCACGGCAAAGCGGGTCGATCAACGCTTCTAGGGCGTTGAGGAGTTGTTCCGTAACCTGGGTCAATTTCTACTCGG
>PVMS01044824.1_pt1 | contig 14871 bp, 12 predicted proteins | sample 1853461 | NCBI WGS metagenome assembly PVMS01 (sample SAMN08582032, study PRJNA380276) | Marine sediment metagenome, whole genome shotgun sequencing project. | isolation source: ocean sediment barecode stripped | collected 2017 | reverse complement strand
GTTGGAACCATCGGACGACGGATGTACGGTCCTCATCGATGGTGCTTACGAAGTCACTGGTCGTGCTGCGACAATGGGTGCCTCCACCATCAAGCAGAAGGCGAACAAGATGCTCGACGAATTCATGTCGGCGGCACAACGAAATCTCTCGTGAGCGTCCTTCCGCCATTCGCTCTGGGACGGCCGACCACCGTGGTCGATGCAGTAGGCATGTTGTCTTTCGACGACATGCCTCTCGCTGGTGGCACCGAACTGCTGCTCGCGATGCGGATGCGCGTCCTGCGTCCCACTTCCTTGGTTGATGTCAAGCGCATTCGGGATCTCGCCGGAATTCGAGTGGAGGGCAAGGAACTGGTCATCGGAGCGTCCACGACACATGCGGGCGCCTCTCGGGATCCTCTCGTGCGGGAGCACTTACCCATCCTTAGCCACGTTCTCGACCAGGTCGGTAATCCCCGCATCCGGGCAAGCGGCACGCTTGCAGGCAATATCGTGTTCGCGGAGCCGAAGTCAGATGTGATTCCCATCCTCTCCGCTCTCAACGCCAGTGTCACTCTGGTGTCGCCACGTGGGTCGCGAACACTCACCGTCAGGGAATTGATGCTCGGACCGTATTACACCGCAAGGGAGCCTGACGAGCTCCTCACCGAGATCCGGGTCCCGATAGGCCTGGTACTGCGTGCTCAGTACCTGAAATACCAGACCCAGGAGCGCCCAACCGTCGGTGTTGCCGCACTGGACTTCGTAGATGGCACTCGACGGATCGCTGTCGGTGCGGTGTCGGGCCTCACGCACGTACACGACCTCTCAGGCGCCGAGACGATCGACGGATTCGAGATCGCCGAGGAGATCGATGTCATCCCGGATTCCGCAGGCTCGATTCGCTACAAGCGGCACGTCACCGGAGTGATCATCGACCGTGTGGTCGCCGCCCTCGACGCAAGTGAGGCAGCGTGAAGACCGAGACGGTGATCGAGATCACTACATCGGTGAACGGCGTGAAGCACACACGCGAGGTCGATGTTCGGCTGACGATCGCGGAGTACGTCCGTGACGAACTTGGCCTCAAAGGAACCAAGACGAGCTGTGAGATGGAGGTCTGTGGGGTCTGCTCAGTCCTCGTCGATGGCCAGCCTGTGAGCGCATGCACCGCGCTTGCCGCAGATCTCGACGGACGGACCCTGGATACGATCGAGGGTCTTGCGGACAGAGGTGTACTCAGCCCGTTACAGCAGGCATTCGTCGAGACGTTCGCCACGCAATGCGGATTCTGCACGCCCGGATTCCTGATGATGGGCACGGCGCTGCTCAGCTCGAACCCGAACCCGACGGAGAGCGAGGTTGTCGAGTACATGGACGGCAACATTTGTCGCTGTACCGGCTATCGACCCATCGTCAACGCCGTCCTACTCGCCGCTGAAAGAATGAGGGATTTGCCGTGACGGGAACCGGCGAGGTGGGGAGTTCGACCATACGAACAGACGCGATCGCCAAGGTGACGGGGGCGGCCCGGTATGCGTTCGATCACACCGAGTCTGAGATGCTCCACGGCGTCATCGTCAGGTCCACCCGAGCGCACGCGCGAATCGACGAAATCGACGGATCACGAGCCCTTGCGCTCCCCGGAGTCGTTGCGGTCATCACGGCGAAGGATCTGGTCGGTCTCTTCCCCCGGTACGGACACCTCGTGGCCGACCACCCGATCCTTGCGATCGACAAGACAAACTACATGGGTGAGCCGGTCGCTCTCGTGATCGCGGACACCCCGCACTCGGGCCACGACGGCGCGGATGAAGTGATCGTCAGATATCAGGATCTGCCCGTCGTGGCAGATGTCGAATCGGCTCTCGCCGCCGCTGACCCGATCCATTCCACCACGTACCCCACTGGCGACTCGTCGTTCGAGGAAGCCATCACGACGCCGCGTGACGACAACGTTGCGCTCGAGGTCAATATCGGATGGGGAGATGTCGACGCCGCCATGGCCGATGCCGCAATGATCGTCGAAACGCAGACGGCGTACCCAAAGCTGTATGCATATGCAATGGAGCCTTACAACGCGGTCGCGAACGTCACAGACGACGGCATCGACATCGTCACAACTGCGCAACACCCTTTTATGGTCCGAGACGACATCGCACGGATCTTCTCCGAGCCGCTCAACCGAGTGCGAATTCGCTCTCCACTGCTCGGTGGCGGCTATGGCTCGAAGTCGTACACGAAGCTGGAACCCATGGCGGCCATCGGGTCCTGGTACGCGCAGAGGCCGGTCAAGGTCGTCCTCAACGCGGAGGAATCGATATTCACGACGCGTGCCGATTCCGCAACGGTGACGGTTCGATCCGGGTTCGACACAGATGGCCACATCGTTGCGAGGGACTTCGAGATCGTCATGGACACCGGTGCGTACACCGACAATGGAACGCTCGTCCTCGCGAAGTGTGCGAACCGCTGTTTCGGCCCGTATCGCATCCCGAATCTTCGCGTGCACGGCATCGCTGTATTCACGAACACGGTTCCGTCTTCGTCGTATCGCGGCTTCGGTGCACCCCAGGGCAACCTCGCCGGTGAGCTCAACATGGATCAGGCAGCGGAGCAGCTGGATATAGACGCCGCCGATCTCCGGAAACGGAACCTTCTTCCGCCGGGTGGGTCGATACTGCCTGGTTTGCGAGGCCTGGACGCCGACATCGCGGCGAATCTGGACATGGTTGTGGAAAAGCTCAACTGGGGAGGCGAAAGCACGGAGATGACGGGCATCGGTTTCGGCGTGTCCGCCTCCGACGCTGGGGCCTTCCCCGTATCCACAGCTCAGGTTCGAATCCTGACCGACGGATCGGTCCTTGCGCTCACAGGCTCAACCGAGATGGGACAAGGAAGTCGCACAGCGCTCGCTCAGATTGCAGCACATGAACTCGGAGTGGACGTTGCATCCGTCACGGTCGTTCAGTCTGACACTCGATCCACACCGTACGAACGCACTACCGGAGCAAGCCGAACAACCGTTCTCGTCGGACTTGCGATCGTACGTGCATGTGAGGACGCACTTCGGAAACTCGAGGAAATGGCGGCTGACTGCTACGACGTTCCGCGCACCGACGTGAAGTCAGCCAACGGCGTGATAGTTACTCCGGGGAACGCCGAGAGGACGTATGGCGACGTTATCCAGGCGTGGTTCGGCGCACGAGCAGGAGAAGTCACGGGTGTAGGCCTTGTGCGTCCAAGCGGAGGCCTTGAGGCACTCCCACCGTTCTGGGAGGTCGGAACCGTCGGCGTAAGCCTCACGGTCGACTCCGACACCGGCCGAGTCAACGTCAACCACCTCGCGACCGTCGGCGACGTCGGTTTCGCCATCAACCCGGCATTGGTCGAAGGGCAGGACCTTGGCGCTGCGACGCAAGGCCTTGGCGCCGCCTTGTACGAGGAACTCGTCTATGACGGCGGACAGCTTGAGAATCCCAACCTCGTCGACTACCGCGTCCCGCGCGCTGCTGACATGCCGGATCGCATCGACACGATGATCGCCCAGCGAGGAGACGGAGTCGGTCCATACGGTGCAAAGGGCGCCGGAGAAGGGACGCTGAACCCGATCGGTGGAGCCGTAGCCGCCGCCATCGGCCGGGCGATCGGTGTGTGGCCAGATACGCTCCCTCTGACGGCCGAGCGCGTGTGGACGTTGATGAACCCCGAGCCTGAAGCCGACTGAGTCGCGACGGTCATCTCGCAGGCGACGCCCCGACGAATCTGCCACACTCCTACAGCGACATCAGCTCGAAAATCGCCTCATCTATCGGGTTCGTCTCACCGCCGTACCCTGCGCCTACCTCGAAATGGTTCTTGTCCGGCACCTCGATGAGGGTGCACCGCTGGCCGGCTAGACGCCAGGCCGAGGCGAAGTCCCACGATTGACGCTGGAACTCTACGAGCTCCAAGGTGCCGTAACCCACCACCATGTCAACAGTCGCCTGCGGGACATGATGGATCGGGCTGAGCGCATGGGCACGCTCTTCGTCCAATTTGAGATAGGAGTTCCGCCAGCTCTGGACTACCGGTGCCAGGTCGAACATGCCCGAGATCGGTGCCACCCCTTTGATCACATCCGCTGGCAGGCCATAGACGCCTTCCCAGTCTGTGGCCGTCATCATGCCAGCGACGTGGCTGCCGGACGAGTGGCCAGATACGAAGATGCGGCCTTTGTCACCTCCGAAGGTGGTGGCATGTCGATAGATCCAGGCAATGGCGGCGCGGCATTGGCGAACCAGTTCCTCGAGCATCACGACGGGAACAGGGTCGAAATTGACGGTGACGAAATTGACACCCGCATCGTGGTACACCGGTGCGGGAAACGACACGTCGTCCTTGTGACCGGACTTCCAAGCTCCCCCGTGAAAGTAGATGACTATGGGCGCACCGGTCCGTGGCGCAAGAAAGATGTCGAGAATCTCGGACCTCGTCGGCCCGTACGCAACATCGAGCTTGCAGTCAAGTAGCGCCCTCGCTGCGGCGCTTTCGGCGATTCTCGGTCCCTTGTAGATGGAGGGATCCGACACCAGGCTTCTCTGACTGTACTGATTGTCGAGCTCCTCCTGGCTGTACTCGCGCCAATCGGGAAAACGTCTATCTCGCTCGTTCAACGCATCGACCTCCTCGAGGAATCGCACTGTGTCAGGGGTCCAACCTCTTCGAATTCGAACGTTCTTCGAATCGCATTTCCTGCGAAACCAATGTACTGTATGCAGTATGCAGGACGAAAGGGAATCATGAGCGACGAAAAGAAAGTCAACGACGATGACGTTGCGATAGACATCGGCTATCGCGACCAGCCCCTCAGCGAGACGTCCATATCCGAGATGACGCAACGCGAAGAGTGGAACATCAAGAACCCGCCGAACGAGGTCACGCTCGTCAAGAACCTCCGAGACACAGAACTCGTCTCCCGTGAATACCGCAACACGAAGGCGCGGTTCATGAAGCTCACCGGTGAGCGGAGACTTCAACCACACCTGAGCGAACTGCCTCCGAATGGCCGCTCGGTGAACCACAGACATACAACGGAGGCTGTGATCTACATCATCAAGGGATCCGGCTATTCGACGATCGGCTATGACGACGAACCCGAGCAGCGGGTCGACTGGGAAGAGGGAGACCTCTTCGGAATTCCGCTGTGGGCATGGCATCAGCACATCAACACCAGTGATACGGAGACCGTCAGGTATCTGGCTGTCCAGGACACCTTCATGGTGAAGGCCCTCGGTCTGCACCAGATCGAGCGGCACCCGAGGCAGTAGCTGCCTCCGGGCCTGCGCCCACCCGGCTCGGCATGTCCGGGTTGGTGCGACCGCGACCCCACGCGCCCGTGGTCGCGGCACGGTCGTTGTGCGGTACAGGGTCCGGTTGCACGACCAGTTGAACGGAGGGGACAGTGACGCCAGGGGACACAACCCTCGCTCCAGGCCGGTACAACGCTGCCCTGGTGTACCTGGGGCTGCCCATCTCGATGATGGGGATCCAACTGATCACGCCGACGCTCCCCGCGATGGCGATCGCTCTGCACCTCAGCGACAGCCAGCTATCACTCGTCTCATCGCTCTATCTCCTGCCTGCGGCTCTTGGCGCGATTCCCGCTGGCATATTCGCGGACAGGATCGGCAGACGCAAAGTGTTCGGTTACTCGATGATCGCGTTCGGCATCATTGGGCTGCTGCAGCCTCTGACGGCCGAGAACTTCAATCTGTTCCTCGGGATGCGATTCCTCCAGGGGCTCGCGTTCTCTGGCCTTGTGCCACTGACGATGACGATACTGGGTGACATGTTCGAGGGTCCGGCACTCGTTCAGGCACAGGGAAGACGGTCGGTGAGCATCAGCGTCGCCGGAGGCATCCTCCCGGTGATCGGAGGCTTCCTGGTCGTGGCCGGTTGGTTCGTCCCGTGGTTCCTCCAGGCCGTGGCGATCCTCTTCGGCCTCGTCGTGCTTCGCTTCATGGAAGATGTCGTGGCCGTCACCCGGTCCAAGCTCACCAATCTGCGCGAGATGCTGGCGCCAGAACTGTGGAGACAGCCTTCTGTGTGGGCACTCCAGTACATGGGCTTCGCCCGGCTGTGGGTCAAGTTCGTGCTGCTCACCTTTCTCCCCGTTCTCCTCATCGGGGCACGAGGGAGCACAGCTGCATTCGCTGGATTCGTCCTCGGGATATCCGCGTTGGCCAACGCGGTGGTCGCAGCGAACAGCGGCGCCATCGCACGCCGCTGGAGTCCCACGCCACTGATGATCGTCGCAATCTCGGTGATGACGGTCGGCCTCGTCGTGGTTGCGATCGCTTCCACGCCGACTGCTATCGCAGTCGGCGCCGTCATCTACGGCGCAGCCGATGGTGTGCTTGGCGTGTTCCTCAATTCGTTGGTCACTGCGGCACCGGACGCTGCACATCGGGGCACGTTCGTGGCAGCGACAGGGGCCATCCGTAATCTTGGCAAGTTACTCGCACCGGCGTCCTTCGGCCTCATGCTTCTTGCCATTACCGTGCCCCAAGCGTTCCTGGTCACGGCTGCCGTCTTCGCCCTCTCGATCCCCGTCCCTTGGTTCTTCCGTTCACTGACGGCGAACTTGGAACTCTCATCGTGATGAGTGATCCGTGGACACCACCTGACTATCTCGACAAACCAGCCGTGATAGCGATGTCTGACGCGTTACTTGCTTCTCCAGACATCGACATCGTCGAGTCCGAGGACGTATTCCGCATCGAGTCCGTGGGTCTTGAATGGGATATCGGCGTCCGGATCTACCAACCCCGCACCGCGGACGCCGTAGCCAGGACGAACGATGGTCGTCGCATCGGGCTGCTCCTGTTACACGGAGGATCCGGTGACTTCCGCTCAGTCGAAGGATTCGCTCGCCTCGTCGCGATGAAGGCGGGATTCAAGGTCGCATCGATGACGTACCCTGGCCGCTTCTACCTCGAGCAGGAGGACCGGAAGTGGCCGGCAGACACGGTTCGGCCGGACGGGTCCCTCAGAACGCCGATCTGGCTTCACGGCGAATCGGTCGACCGTTCAGAATATGACATCGTTCGCGACACCAGCATGCGGGCACGCGAAGGAACGCGGATCCTCGCAAGGGCCCATCGCGGCACACGGTTCCATGACCGGATGGCAGGCTGGCCTCCAGCGTTCGAAGACGCCATGAAGGAAACATGTCGGCGACACTTCGACGCCGAATTCGCCGTGCTTGCCCATGGGCATTCCACGGGCGGACCGTTCGTCGCGATGCTCAGCCAGCGGGTGCCGAACCTGGTCGGTGTGCTTGCCATAGAGAACTCACCGTACGGCTATGTCCAGGAGCGTGCGCGCCTGTACACAGGGAACGTCGAACGGCGCGACGCCGGCCTGGGCGACCTGACGTTCGAGGAAGCGAGGCGGAGCGACCGGTTCGAAGACCTCACCATCCGCACATGGAGAGACAAGGCGAGGTACCTCGGACCTGAAGTCGCTTCGGCTGAGGGGGCGAACGGCCTGATGCGCCTTCCAGAGATAATCGAGGATGTCATGGAGTCGTGGGAAAAGACCACCGCCCAGGCAAATTTCAAGTGCGAATATCTCGTCACACGGAACATCATCACATCGCTCGAAGCCGCAGCCAAGGTGACCGCCGAACGCCTCGGGCTCACTGACACCGAGGTGAGCGCCCTCGTGAACCGATACCTTGGCATGACGAGAGAACTCTCAGGTGCCGACGCCCCTGCGGTTCCACCCACCTATTTCATGATCACGAAAGCCAGCAGAGATCACACAGAAGATGTGTACCGCAACGTCGTACTCCCGATGTACGCCGCGATGGAGGGACCGCCGCGCACCGGACTGACGGCGTTCGGTGCAGGGGTTCACAACTATGCCAAACCTCAGCCAGACCTCCCGATGGGAGTCGCCCCTGCAGCCGTAGCGCTGTGGCAGCGCGCAATCGACGGCGAATTCTTCGCCTTCTGATCGAACGACCCGTGGCGAAAGCATTCATTGCCGATATCACGCCTCTTCGAGAGTCGGGCCAATACCGGCTTTTCTACTCGGGTGAGGCCATAACTGCGCTGGCACGACAACTCACGCTCGTTGCCGCACCGATCCAGGTCTATGCGCTGACGGGATCCACCCTGCTCGTCGGTCTTCTTGGCCTTGCACAGTTTCCGACGATCCTGGTGGGCTCGACGTTGGGGGGGCTGGCGTCGGATGCGTGGGATCGCCGATACGTTCTGATCGTTGCGCAGTCGGCGCTGGTAGTCGTCAGCGTGGGCCTCGCGGCCAACGCGCTCCCCTCGAATCAGGTCGTCTGGGTCGTCTTCGTTCTGATGGCGTTCCAAGCGCTCTTCTTTGCGATCGACGCACCCGCTCGCACTTCGGCCATCCCGCGCCTGGTCAAGACCTCAAGCATCCCATCGGCGTATGCGCTCGAGACGCTGCTCTCGCAGTTCGCAAAAGCACTCGGACCGATCGCGGCAGGGATCATCGTCGCCATGTGGAGCCTCACAGCAGCGTTCTCCATCGCGGTCGGGTTCTTCCTTGTGTCGATCGCGATCATGGCGTCGATGCGCCCACTGCCTGCGTCCGGAGGAGGACGAAAGCCCGGTCTCGGATCGGTCATCGAGGGCCTCCAGTTCCTCAAGAGCAGGAAGGCCATCCAGGGTGCCTTCCTCGTCGATATCTCAGCCAACGTCTTCGGCCTTCCGCGGGCGCTCTTCCCTGAAATGGGGATCTCGGTGTTCGGTGGCACCGCCGCGACTGTCGGCCTTCTCTACGCGGCACCAGGCCTTGGAGCGTTGTTCGTCGCCGCGACCTCTGGTTGGATAACCAAGGTGAAGAGGGCAGGGTTTGCGACGACCATCGCTGTGATCGTTTGGGGATCCGGTATCGCAGTATTCGGCTTGACGTCCGTTCTGCAGCTCGCCCTTGTGGCACTCTTCATAGCCGGTGGGGCTGATGCCGTCTCGACGGTGTTCAGGGCGGCGATCGTACAGCTCACGACGCCGGACGAACTCCGGGGACGTCTATCCGGCCTCAAGATCGCCGTCGTTGCCGGCGGACCCCGATTAGGCGATGTCGAGGCTGGCGTCGTCGCGAGTGCGTTCGGAGCATCATTCGCTGCCTTTTCGGGCGGGGTGGCGAGCGTCGTAAGTGCCGTCGCCATCGCCCGGTACTTCCCTGCGTTCTACAACTGGAAGACGCCCAAGGATGGGGAGCTCGCCGATGGCTGACGCCTCCCCCCAAGCCAACACACCCGAAACCTAGGAGGAACCGTGCCCCGAAAGACGAACCTACCCCACTGGTCGGAACGGCTCCCGCCGGAAGACGTCGCAGCCCTTACGGGATACAGCTCGTCGGACATCATCGTGCCAGATGCTCCATCTCCTGTGCTCATGGTGATCGACGTTGTCGAGTCCTTCGTCGGAGCTGATGTTCCCATAGCTGAGGCCCAGAAGGTCTCACGCAAGGCGTGCGGCGAATACGCATGGGCAGCGATACCCGCCATCGCTCTGCTTATCGGGGCGTTCCGCGATCGGAACCTTCCGATCATCTTCACGCGGTCGGACACGCTGGTCCAACACGTTGGGCCAGCAACCCGGCGGCCCGATGCGGCCCGCGACGTGAATCTCTCCAACAAGTTCATCGACGAGGCGATGCCATCGCCGAACGATGTCGTGATACCCAAGGTACGGGCCTCGGCGTTCTTCGCAACGCCGCTCATCTCATATCTGACCATGCACCATCATCAAACGATCGTGCTCACAGGCTGTACGACATCGGGCTGCGTCAGAGCCACATCGGTGGACGGGACATCGTTCGGCCTCAATGTCCTGGTCGCCGAAGACGGAGTCTTCGATCGTTCCCAGATGTCGCACGACGTGGCCCTCCACGACATCAACGCAAAGTACGGAGCGGTCATGCCTGCGGCGAAGGTCGTCTCACTGCTCGGCGACGTCGATGCCTGAGCGCCCGCAGGGCGCGGCAGCAATGCTCCACCTCGACAACGAGATCATCGCCGATGTGCTGACAATGGAGCACACGATGGCAGCGCTGCGGATCGGGTTCTCCCAGATGGCGGAAGGAGAAGCAGCGCACGTTCCGAGGCTTGAGCTCTGGTCTCCGGCCGAGAGAAGCGACGCTTACTACTGCCTGGGATCGATGGCGGGAACCGTGAACCACTACGGCATCACCGCGATCCGGATCAAATCCGATGTGATCTTTTGGCCGGAGGGCCGCCGCCAGGAGAAGTTCGCAGTGGAACCGGGAACGTACTGCGGGTTCATACTGCTGTTCTCGTCGGCGAACGGTGAGCCGATCGCGATGCTGAACGATGGGGTGCTGCAGCGTATGCGGGTAGGGGGAAGTGCTGGTATCGCCGCCGACCACTTCGCAAACCCGGATACGAGCTCCGTCGGCATCCTCGGCTCGGGAGATATGGCCCGCACGTATCTCGAGGCGATCTCGCTCGTACGAGACATCGAACGGGTGAGCGTTTTTAGCCCCACCTCCGCCAATCGGGAGGCCTTCGCACAGGAGATGACGGACAAGGGCCTCAACGTCACGGCCGTTGCCACCGCCGAGGAGGCCGTTCGTGGAGCTGAGATCGTCGTGACAGCGACCAACTCGATGGGTCCGACGATGGAACCGGAGTGGATCGAAGATGGTGCCCTGGTCCTCTGTGTCACACGGCGAGAGATCGGCCCGGATCTCGTAGATCGATGCGACAACGTCTTACAGCTCGGCGACTTCTCGATCGATTCAGGCGCCAAGGTACCGAACATGGAGTTTCCACAGAGCGGAGCAGCGGGATTCGTATCAGGCACCGATGGCGAACGCGCAAGGCTCCCATGGAGCCACCGAGCCGAAGCCCGCCGTTTTCCGAGCCTGATTGATGTTCTCGTCGGGGAAGCGCCTGGCCGGTCCCGTCCCGACGAGACGGTGCTCTTCATCAACACCGGCTTGCAGGGCATCCAGTTCGCAGCCGTCGCCGCACAGGCGTATCAGCTTGCCCGGTCGCGCGATCTCGGCGAGGGTATGGGCCAGGAACGGTTCCTGCAGAACATACGTGACTGAGGCGCCGCGCCAACGTGGGTGAGCATCCGAACGACATCGACCAACGTTTCTACCTATCAGAGAATCCCGGAGACACGATCATGACGACACTCCCCCCGCAACACCGTGCTGCTCGTAGCGCATCGTGGACGCCTCCACGTTTCGTCGACAGGTCTGATATTGTCGAGACGTCCCACACGGTTCTCGCCTCTCCAGACATCGAGATCGCCGAATCCGAGGACGTGTTCAGGATCGAATCCGTTGGCCTTGACTGGGATATCGGCGTGCGGATCTATGAGCCACAACACCCAGACGATGCATCTCGGTTCCCTGACGGCCGGAGAATCGGATTTCTCCTGCTGCCTGAGGGCTCCAGCGACTTTCGTGCCGCGGAGGGTTTCGCTCGACTCCTGGCACGGAAGGCCGGATTCAAGGTTGCGACGATGACGTACCCCGGTCGCTTCTATCTGGAGAACGACGACCGGAAGTGGCCGGGTGACACGGTCCGCCCCGACGGATCTCTCAGGACCCCGATCTGGCTTCAAGGCGAGGCGGTCGGCCGTTCAGAGTATGACGTCGTCGAAGACACCACCGTGCGCGCACGGGAGGGCACTCGAATTCTTGCTCGTGCCCATCCAGGCACCCGGTTCTACGACAGGATGGCAGGATGGCCAGCAGCGTTCGAAGATGCCATGAAAGAGACATGCCGTCGACAATTTTCGGCCGATTTCGCGATCCTTGCACATGGACACTCAACAGGCGGGCCGCTTGTTTCGATGATCAGCCAGAGAGTGCCGAACCTCGTCGGCGTTCTCTCAATCGAGAGCTCACCGTTCGGCTACGTCCAAGAACGCGCACGCCTCTACACCGGCAATCTGGAGCGAGGCGCCGCCGGGTTGGACGAGAGGACACAGGATCAGGCTCGTCGGAGAGATCAGTTCGAGGATCTACAGATTCGTACCTGGCGGGACAAGGCTCGATATCTCGGTCCGGAGGTCGCATCGGCGGAGGGAGCGCACGGCCTGATGCGCCTGCCTGAGCTGATAGAGGATGTCATGGAGATGTGGGCAGCCGGCACAATCCAAGCGAACTTCAAGGCCGAATACGTCGTCACGAGCAACGTCACCACGTCGCTTGAGGCTGCCGCGATGGTCACAGCTACACGCCTCGGTCTCAACGAATCAGCGAGACATGATCTGATAAGACGATACGTCGGGATGACACGGGAGCTGTCGCGCCCCGACGCAAGACCCGTACCCCCGAACTACTTCATGGTCACGAAAGCGAGCAGGGACCACACCGAGGACGTGTACCGCAACGTCGTGCTGCCCGCATACGCTGAAATGGACCCTGCACCGCGAACGGGTCTGACGGCTCTCGGTGCAGGCGTCCACGACTACACGAAGCCAGAGTTGGATCTTCCCATGGGCGTCGCCCCGGCTGTGGTAGCGCTGTGGCAACACGCGATCGAAGGCGGGTTCTTCGCCAGCTGATAGGGCGTCTACATGGATGCGCCTGTGGCTGAGATGCGACGACCTACGTTGCGTTGCTGACCGCTTGGGCACGCCGCAGAAAGATGGCGAGCACGATGGTTATCAGGACCATGACGACGCCGATCGATGCAGCCTGCTCGGTCTGCCCGGCATCCCATCGTGTAAAGATCAGCACCGAAAGCAGGGTTGCGCTCGGAGAGCCCAGGATCAGCGCGAGCGTCAGGTTCCTGATCGAGAGAAGGAATATCAGAAGCAGTCCATTGACGAAAGGGGCGTAGGTGAGTGGCAGGAGGATCTTGCGAAAAATCTGCCCCTGCGAGGCTCCGCTCACCTCACCGGCCTCTTCCAGCTGTACCTGGATCTGCGCTATGGATCCGTTCATTGTGCGGGTGGAAAGGCTGGTGTACTGCGTTCCCAATGCGATGATGATGATCCAGATCGATCCGTAAATAGGCACAGGCAGGACGTCGCCGAGCAGCAGATAGATGAGAAGAATGCTCGTTCCGATGATCACGCCGGGCATCGCGTGAGGAATGTAGGCGAGGATGTCAAGCGCTTGGGACCACTTCGTGCGCACCCTCACCACGATCCAGGCAGTCAGCATACCGAGAGTCATCGTCAAAACCGCGACCACCGCGCCAACGATGATCGTGTTCTTGAACGCCTCGATGAAGAAGGGGCTCCCCAGGATGTCTCGGTACGCATCGAGACTCACAAATTCAAGCGCGCTCACACTCGGAATCTGATAGAAGGGTATCAGGCTCGTCCAGACGAGAATCGCCAGGGGCAGAATCAGCGCAAAGAAGACGTAGGTGCCGACACCGATGAGTGCCAGAACTCTCCACCTTCCGAGCTCGTACTTCTTCTGCCGATAGTCCTTACCCGTCACTGTCGAGTAACGCTCGGAGCGCCCGATGATTCGTTGGTAGTAGATGAGCGGCCCAACCGCCAACACGAGCATCAAGACGGCGAACGTGGCGGCCATGCCGTAGTTCGGGAGCCCACCTCGGGGCTGGATCTCGATGTAGACGCGGGTGCTTAGCACTACGATACCGGATCGCAATCCGATGATGAGCGGTATGTCGAATGACTCAACGACCGTGACGATCTGATAGATGAACGCCGAAATGAGCGCAGGAGCAAGCACAGGAAGCGTGACCCGTGACAGGGTCTGTCTGAAGGAAGCGCCAGAGACCACCGAGGCCTCCTCAAGCGACGCATCCATCGCTCTGAACGCACCAGCGACCAACAGGAACGTGACGGGGACCATGGATATGGCCTGCACGACGATCATACCGAACAACGAAAAGACGTTGAAGGGTCCCTCACCCTCCATCCCGAAGATGAACCGCAGGAAGACGTTGATGATGCCTATCCGCGGGTTTCCGAGAAGCCCCCATGCGATTCCTGCGATGACGGCCGGGATGCCGAGAGCCGCTATCACCAGGATGTAGATCGTATTGCGGAGTGGGATGTCCGTGCGCTCCACCAGCCATGCGAGCGATATCGCAATGGTGAAGCTGAGAGCCAGCGCAGCACCGGCGTAGATCGCCGTGTTCCACAGGACTTCATACGTCGACGCAGACAGGAACACGTCCTGATAGTTCTCGAGACTCCAGGGCGCCTTCGACTCGAAGGGAAGGGCCCCTTCAGTTCGTTTGAAGCTGCTGAAGAACAGCGCAACGAGAGGGCCGACGATCAGATAGATGAGCACCGCGACCGTGCCGAAGATGAACAGTCCCCGGCCGGTTAGCCGAAAGCGGCGTCTCGACCCTTTCGGCTCATCGGGGCTCTCTGGAGGCTGCTGTTTCGCCTCATCGACAGTCGTCATCAGCCGAACTCATCTGTCGCGACCCAATCCGTGTCGTCCGCGCTTTGCGCAAGGATCCTGACATGCCGCTTCGGAAACACAACTCGCACCTCGTCTCCGGCCTCGAAGGTGTCGTGACCGCCGAGCTGGGCCTCCAGGGCGATCGAGCCGACATCCACAACATAGTTCACCGTTGGCCCGTTGAAGAGCCTGAGGCGCACCGTGCCCTCGAACACGTTGGCCTGATCGATCTCTGCCGCGGGCGTCGTCGTCAGCGTGACATCCTCAAGATGGATCGCGGCAACCGCTTGCCCCCCGGCCTTGAGCCCGTGAAGACCCCGACCGACGATGGGACCGAGATCGGTCGTCACCACGGCAGTATGTTCGGCGTCCGATCCTACCGTTTCGACTACGCCGTCGAGCATGTTCGCACCGCCGATGAAGTGGGCGACGAACGACGAAGAAGGATCGTGATAGACGTCCGTCGGGGTTCCGACCTGCTCGATC
>PVMS01048864.1_pt1 | contig 14880 bp, 14 predicted proteins | sample 1853461 | NCBI WGS metagenome assembly PVMS01 (sample SAMN08582032, study PRJNA380276) | Marine sediment metagenome, whole genome shotgun sequencing project. | isolation source: ocean sediment barecode stripped | collected 2017 | reverse complement strand
GCAAACAAATGAATTAATGATCGGCTCGGTAAGAATATAATACATGTCCTCGTTTAGCCAGTCATAGCCATAAATGGCTTTAATGTTTTCTTCGGCAATCATTTCCAGCTCCATTGCGGCCTGGCCTTCAAATACGTTATTATTTCTGATGCCAATGATCGCTGCAACGCCATCAAAAAGTCGACCAAGACTCGATGTGAAGGGGGCATTTATCTTTTTTTTAATCATTTCGGCAATGATTTTAAGCCTGCCATGGTCTGTTTCTCTCAATAATGGGAGATCGATCTCCCAAAACCCATCACCAAAGGCTTCGTAAAGGTAACTGATGGCCATTCGCCAAGGTTCTTTTATGGCTGCCTCACTTCCTGGCATCGGCACATAAGCAAAGTGAGCCACCCTTGAAAACGTTTCAAATTCAGCGACGAGGACTTCTCCGCCCCATATGGCTCCGTCTGTTCCAAATCCTGTACCATCGAATGCAAGCCCGATTACCGGTCCATCCAGCATGTTTTCGGTCATAGCGCTGGCGATATGGGCATGGTGATGTTGCACTTTAATTTTTTGAATATCTTGCTGCTCCTTAGCATATCGGGTGCTCAAATAATCCGGGTGAAGATCAAAAGCGATAATTTGTGGATTGATGTGCAGTATTTTTTTCATATGCCGAATCGTCTGCTGAAAAAAATCATAAGATGCCAGATTTTCAAGATCACCAATGTGTTGGCTCAAAAAGGCCTGGTTCTTTTTGGTTAGACAAACGGTATTTTTAATTTCAGCTCCGCAAGCCAATATAGAAGGGACCATTTTATCAAGAGGGACCGGGACCGGAATATATCCCCTTGAGCGCCGGATCAACCGTGACGCACGCGCGGTTCTTTTTACAATAGAATCGTCGCTCCGCAAATAGATATCCCTATTGTGGGTTAAAAAATAATCAGCGATATGGGACAGCCGGTTAAACGCGTCGTCATTGTCAATGGCGATCGGTTCTTCGCTTAAGTTGCCGCTAGTCATCGCAAGTGCGGTAAAATCATTGCTCAATAGCAGATAGTGAAGTGGGGTGTAAGGCAACATGGTGCCAAAATATCGATTTCGAGGGGCTACGGCATGTGAAATCGCATTCGGCACCTTTTTTTTTAAAAGGACGATGGGACGCTGATGTGATGTAAGCAGCGTTTCTTCTTCGGGTTCAATGTGAGCATATCCCGAATGCGATCAACATCATATGACATGATAGCAAAAGGCTTTTCTTCACGCTGTTTTCGTTTGCGTAAAGATACAATGGCGCTATCATTTTCCGTATCTGCTGCCAGATGAAACCCGCCAAGTCCTTTGATGGCGACAATATATCCTTGTTTTAAAAGTGTTGCGGTCTTTTCAATGGGGTTTGAAGCTGATACCTTTTTCCCCGCATTGTCGAAGAGGCTGACATGGGGACCACATTCTTTGCAGGCATTCGGTTGGGCATGGAACCTTCTGTTTCCAGGGTCTTCATATTCAGCCTGGCAAGCTCGGCACATACCAAAGTGCTTCATGGAAGTTTTAGGCCGGTCATAGGGAATATCATCGATAATTGTATATCTAGGCCCACAGTTGGTACAGTTGATAAAAGGATACTTAAAGCGGCGATCTTGTGGATCAAATAGTTCATGCAGGCAGTCATCGCAGACAGATACATCCGGGGATATCAGTGTATTCATGACCGATAGCCTTTTGCTATCTAGAATTTTAAAATCCCGGTATTCATTCAATCGTTCGTCGTAAAAGGAAATATCCGTGATATGAGCAAGTGGCGGGCTTTTTTCTGAAAGATCGCGGCAAAAGGATTCGACATTTTTTTTTGTTCCTTCGATGTGTATCGATACGCCGGAGGAAGTATTGGCAACGTTTCCTGTGATTTTGTGCTGGGATGCCAGTTGATAAGTAAAAGGTCTAAAGCCGACGCCTTGAACGATTCCATTGATTTCGACTCTTCTGGCAATGTGATCTTCTGGCATGGTTTAAGGTTTTTTCTCGAATGATAGCGAGACAGCTTCACGCAAAAGCTTTAACGATTCCAAGGCATCTGCTTCATCAATTTTATGGATGGCAAAGCCCGCATGTACGATAACGTAATCGCCAACTTTCGGTTCATCTAACAACAGTAGACTGGCCTCTCTTTTAACCCCATCAACATCGATCGTTGCAATATTATTTTCTATTTTTACAATTTTAGACGGAATGGCAAGGCACATAATTTAGGTTCCCATACTCCATGATGCAAGGTATTTTTTCTGTTCGGCTGTAAGGCGATCAATTTTCATGCCCATGGCAGACAGCTTTTCTTTGGCAATCGCCATATCTATTTCTTCTGGTACCGGATAGACGTCATTTTCCAGTCTTTTTTTGCCTTTCACCATATACTCGGTACACAACGCCTGGTTGGCGAAGCTCATATCCATAACGCTTGAAGGGTGGCCTTCGGCAGCAGCAAGGTTGATGAGCCTTCCGTCGCCTAGTACATTGATCCGTTTACCGTTTTCTAGAACATATTCTTCAACATAAGCCCTGATGATTCGCCGCGATGTTGATATGGTTTCAAGACTGGCAAGATCGAGCTCAACATTGAAATGGCCTGAATTGGACACAATGGCGCCGTCTTTCATGGATAAGAAATGCTCTTTGCGTATGACATTGATGTTGCCGGTAACCGTGCAGAAAAAATCACCGATTCTTGCCGCCTGACGGATGGGCATTACCGTAAGTCCATCCATGACAGCTTCTAATGCAGCGATGGGTTCGACCTCTGTAACAATAACGTTACTTCCCATTCCACGCGCCCTAAGCGCAAGCCCTCTGCCGCACCATCCATAGCCGCAAACAACAAAATAGGATCCGGCCAAGAGGCGGTTGGTGGCGCGAATGATTCCATCAATTGTACTTTGACCGGTACCGTATCGATTATCAAAAAGGTGTTTGGTTTTGGCGTCATTCACTGCAATGATAGGATATTGCAAGACGCCGTCTGCCGCCATACTCCTGAGTCGAATAATTCCGGTGGTTGTTTCTTCAGTACCGCCTTTTATGCCCTTTACGAGCTCTGGACGTTCCGAGTGGATGGTGGAAACGAGATCAGCACCATCATCCATAGTAATTTCTGGTTGAAAGTCTAGTGCTGAATTGATGTGATGGTAATATGTTTTGTTGTCTTCACCTTTTATCGCAAAAACCGGTATTTTATCATGTTTTACCAACGAAGCGGCCACGTCATCCTGAGTGCTTAACGGGTTGGAGGCGCAAAGAATAACCTTGGCGCCACCGGTCTTTAATGTTTGCATTAAAGAGGCGGTTTCGGTGGTGACATGAAGACACGCAGCAATACGTTTGCCTTTTAAGGGCTTTTCTTTTTCAAATCTTCTTTTTATGTTATTGAGAACCGGCATACTTTGATTGGCCCATTCGATTCGAAGCCGGCCTTCTTTGGCTAGTTTTATATTTTTAATGTCGTAGTCCATGAAATATTTATCTCCTTTTGGGTCGTAGTTCTATATCTTGCATTACAAACCGGCTTTTTCCCTCAGCATATCGACCATATTGGTTTTTTCCCAGGTGAATTCAGGTTCGTTACGTCCAAAATGCCCGTAGGCGGCGGTTTTCTTGTAAATAGGGCGCAACAGATCAAGGTATTCGATGATCGCTGCCGGCCTTAAATCGAATACGTCATTGACAATTTCTTGTACCCTAACTTTTGGAATTATACCGGTTCCCATAAAATCGATCATTACAGAGACGGGCTGTGCCACGCCTATGGAGTAAGCGATTTGAATTTCACATTTTTTTGCAAGGCCGGCTGCAACGATATTTTTTGCGATGTGCCTGGCCATGTACGAACCGCTTCGGTCGACCTTTGAAGGGTCCTTTCCAGAAAAACAACCACCGCCATGACTCCCTTGGCCTCCGTAAGTATCAACAATGATCTTGCGGCCTGTCAGTCCACAGTCTCCCATGGGGCCTCCGACCACAAACTTGCCCGTGGCATTGATGAAGTATCGAGTATCGCCATCGGTAAGCTCTTTAGGAACAACCTTTTTGATGACCTCTTCTATGATAGCTTCTTTTAACTCTTCGTATGAGATATTCGGTTTGTGCTGAGCCGCGATGACAAGGGTGTCAATACGTTTCGGATTGCCGTTTTCATATTCGATGGTTACCTGGGTTTTGCCATCAGGTCTTAAAAAATCGAGCGCACCGTTTTTTCGAACAGTGGCAAGTCGTTTGCTTAATTTGTGGGCATACATGATAGGCATTGGCATCAATTCAGGGGTTTCATCCGTGGCGTATCCAAACATAAGACCCTGATCACCCGCTCCTTGTTCCTTGAAAAGACCTTCTCCAATATTTACGCCTTGGGCGATATCCGAAGATTGCTGGTCAATACTGGTAATAACGGAGCATGTCTGCCAGTCAAACCCCATTTGAGATGAATGGTATCCGATGTCACGGATCGTATTTCGAATAATCTCCGGCATGTCCACATAACAGCTGGTGGTAATTTCACCGGCAATAAATGCTAGGCCGGTGGTTACCAATGTTTCACAGGCAACTCTGCCATTTGTATCTTTTTCGAGAATTGCATCCAATATTGCGTCCGATATAGCATCAGCCACTTTATCGGGATGCCCCTCGGTTACCGATTCAGATGTAAAAAAAAATGCTTCATTACTCATAAATGTTCTCCTTTGATGTGAGAATAGAAATATTAAATAATAAATAATAGCATGATATGATTTCTATGAGCCTAGTATCATGTTGTCGATTAGGCGGGCTTTTCCAACTTTAACGGCAAGGGCCATCAGCACCGGCTTGTCAATAGTTTTGACGTCGATAAGCGTGTCAGGGTCACAGATGGAGATATAATCTATCTCGGTATCTGATCGGGATTGTATGAATTCTCTTGTTGTGTCGATAATTCTTGTTGCATCTTGCTCTCCCTTTTCAATAGCCTCCTGGGCCTTTTTCATCGATTGGTATAGAGAAAGCGCAGAAATCCGTTGATCCGTTGTCAAATAAGTGTTTCGGGAACTCATGGCAAGGCCGTCCGGTTCTCTAATTGTAGGGGCGCCGACAATTTCTATGTCAAGATCGAGCTCTCGAACCATTTGACGAATAACAATCAGTTGCTGATAGTCCTTCTGCCCGAAAACAGCTACATGTGGTTTGACAATGTTAAATAGTTTTATGACAATGGTGGCAACCCCCCTAAAGAATATCGGCCTGGAGATCCCGCAAAGATGATTTGACAGTTTTTCCACATTGACATACGTCTGAAAATTTTTGCCGTACATTTCATTTGTGTCTGGTATAAATACTGCGTCTACTCCTACGTCATGGATAAGTTCGAGGTCTCTTTCAACATCTATGGGATAAGACGCTAAATCTTCTCCAGGGGCGAACTGGGTTGGGTTGACAAAAATACTGGCCACCAGATCATCCCCATACGTTTTTCCTTCTCTCATCAGGGATAGGTGGCCGTCATGTAAAAAGCCCATTGTTGGAACAAAAACAATTGTTTTTCCTTGACTCCGCATGTGATCGGATCGTTCTTGCATCCTTTTGACTTTTGTAATTATTTGGATGGTACGCACCTTAAAAAAATGATTTAAAGACCACGGTTTAAGCGGTTCCTTATAAGACTATAACCGATAGCCTTTTTCGTTAAATAGTCTCAAGCATGCATCGACCGCTTGGGGATCATAAAATACATTCTTGTTTTTTTGAATTTCTCCTAAAGCCACATCTATTCCTAAAGATGGACGATACGGTCGATGAGAAGCCATAGCCTCAACAACATCAGCCACTGCAACAACTCTAGCTTCGAGCAGAATGTTTTCACCTGAAATCCCATCAGGATATCCAGCGCCATTCATCTTTTCATGATGTTGTAAAACAATTTTAGCAATCGGCCATGGAAAATCAATCGTTTTCAGAATGTTATGGCCAACTTGAGAATGTTCTTTTATCAGGCCCAATTCATTTTTACTGATTTCTCCGGGTTTACTGAGGATTTCCCCGGGCACACATATTTTGCCGATGTCGTGGATAACGCCAGCAAATCGGATGCCCTGGATCTTGCTTCCTGAAACTCCCATCTCTGTTGCTATCGCTCGCGCCAGATCGCTAACCCCGCGCTGGTGACCCGCCGTATAAGGGTCTCTAGTTTCCACAGTAAGCGCCATCGCCTGAATGGTTCCCCCTAATGTTTTTCTTAATTTCTTCAGCGTTTTTTCGAGTGTTTGACGGCTTGACACGAGCTCGCTGATATCATGAATTATACCTTGGTATCCGATGATGCTTTTATCTTTTGCCAGGCGAACAGTAGAGGTGATCAGACAATCCATTTCAGTCCCGTCTTTTCTGCAAAGTTTAGCCTCAAACTCTCTGACAGAGCCTTTTTGTTTAATTTCATCCTGAAATTTTAGATATTCATCTTCTTTGACAAAGATATCTTTTGCCTGCATTCGAGACATTTCTGCTCCGGAATAACCAAAGATGTCTATCGTCGATTGATTGAAATCGATAAACGTGCCTTGGTTGGTGTTAATATAAATGGCGTCTCTAGAATCTTGAAATAGCGTTCGGTATTTTTCTTCGCTCTTTTTCAACTGAGATTCAGCCTCATGTCGCTCCTTTCGAATTTTTGTCTCGCGCAATTCTCGATCGATGGCAGGACATAGTCTTGCAAGATTGTCTTTGATGATATAATCGTGAGCACCGGCTTTCATAGCCGAAACAGCCATTTCATCCGTTATGGTGCCCGATACGATGATAAATGGTAGGTCAAATCCTTTCTTTTTATAAAGTTTTAATGCAGAAAACGCGCTAAAATTGGGCATGGAATAGTCGCATAAGATGGCATCCCATGTTTGGCTATCGAGGGCATCGCTCATGGCATCAGCGGTATCGACTTGCTCATAAATCGGGCTGTAGCCCCCCTTTTTCAATGCTTTTATCAGAAGCATGACGTCATCGTCAGAGTCATCGACGAATAAAACGCGGATGGGGTTACTCATAATTTTCATCCATAGTGGGCGGTGATTCGTTCAGGACCAGCCAGTATAGCCCCAATTGTCTGATTGCTTCCGAAAATTGAGTAAAATCAACTGGCTTTCGAATATAGCTGTTCGCTCCCAACCGGTAACTTTCACTTAAATCCCGTTCTTCTTTAGATGAAGTGAGAACAACGACGGGAAGTAGTTTTGTCCGATCATCATCGCGCAAACGTTTTAAAACTTCCAAGCCGTCTATTTTTGGAAGTTTCAAGTCCAGGAGGATAACCTGAGGCATTATGCTGGTGTCGCGACCTTCATAGGATCCCGTGCCAAATAGATAGTCTAATGCTTCAGCCCCATCTCTGGCAACCACCACCTCATTCATAATGTTATTTTTTTTAAGTGCGCGAATGGCCAACAGCTCATCGTCGGGGTTATCTTCAACGAGCAAAATGGTTTTCATATCCATGTTTTTATTCCTTTAATTTATATTGCAAAATAAAATGATGCGCCGCGATTAACATATCCTTCCGCCCAAACACGGCCTTCGTGCCGGTTAATAATTCGCTGAACCGTCGCTAGACCAATGCCATAACCATCAAAATCGGTATCTTTATGTAGCCGCTGGAAAGTGCCGAACAATTTGTCGGCGTAAGCCATATCAAAACCAGCACCATTATCACGAACGCAATAGACCATCTCGTTATCTTGGATAATTTGATCGAAGACGATCCACGGTTTATCTTGTTTGGCGGTAAATTTCCATGCATTACTCAGTAAATTCTCGAGCACGATTTCAACCAGGTTAGGATCACAATAGGCCACCACTTTATGTCCTATCACGATATCTACATTACGATCAGGATCCCTTTCATGTAATTTATTTAATATGTTTTCAGCGATTTCGCTCAAATTTACATCTTGTTTCCTAAGTTCGCGACGAGATATTCTCGACAGCGAAAGCAAATCATCAATGATCTGTCCCATACGTTGACTCGCTAAGCGAACCCTTTGAAGATAGTCTTGTCCTTCTAAATCCAATTTTCCCGAGTATTCCTCCAACAGCGCCATGCTGAATCCGTCGATACTGCGCAAGGGTGCACGAAGGTCATGGGATACGGAGTAAGAAAACGCTTCCAATTCCTTGTTAATCGCTTCAAGCTGGCCTGTACGCTGAGCCACTCGCTGCTCAAGCTCTTCATTGAGTTTTCGAAAATTGTCCTCAGCCTGTATGCGTTCACTTACGATTTCACAAATGACAACCTCTTTGTCATTTTCGACAAAAACTTGGCGAAATATGATATTCTGTATTTTTCCATCCTTGTTTGTCGCATTGAACATACGGGGCTCTGTGTTGTCAGTTTTGGCTTTTTTTAAGTCTTCTTTCCAGTGAAGGACAAATTCTCGGCGGTCAAAAACGTTCGGAAAGATTTTGTTAAACCACTCGGTTACGGTTGGTATCTCATCAAGTGCATAACCGAAGGTTTGGACAAATGTGGGGTTTACATACTCAACCCGACCATCAGGCTCGATGACAATGATAGGATACGGGGAGAGTTCCACAATTTTTCTGAGAAAATTTTCAGTTTCCCTGTATTTGGACATAAATTTTGAAGCTAGCAAAACACCGATTAAAAGAGTAATAAAAAACGAAATTCGTACAAACAAGGTGTAAGGCGGTACATTGAAAAAAAGTAAATCTATAAGGTTTTTTTGTTTGTCGAAAATCATAGAGTTTGAAAAATTGGAAAGGATGTATTTATAATAGGCACTGTCAATAAACCAATAAAAACAACTAATTACAATGACGGCGATTAGAAGATAATTTGTTAACTTTTGTTCGCGAACGATTTTTAATTTGAATAACTTGCGAACGGGTCCAAATATTATGAGAACATCCGAAAGCAATAAAATGAGATAACCATTTATGGCAGCTTCTATGGCGGTATAGTTTATCAATGTGATAGGGACGGTTACCTGGGTCACTTCAGGCGCCCAAGGTGCTGGATTCAAATAAAATGCCCACCTGAATATCGTAAACAATATGAATATGTTAAGCAGGCGAAACGGAATTTCGACAACATAAGGGTTCCATTTTGATCGTCTTGTTTTTCTGAATTTGTCTGCACACCAACCATGCCACACAATCCAGAGTGTAAACATCAACACCGTAACTACCGATTCCCACCCGCCTTTGAACCACATGGTCTGGCATCCCAAACCGAATGTGGCGGAAAGCAATCCATACCTCCATCCCCACAGCAAAGATATGATCATTGGAAATACCAAACCTATTTGAAAACTAAAATGATAAGGGGGAAGTGAAGAACTGAATGGGTGGAAGTTCAGCCAAAATCCTATTAAGCCCGCAGCAATGGATATCGAAATTTTATATAAAGGTTTCTTATCTGTTTTTGGAATCTGATCCATTATTGTAATCGTGTTACTTTGCCTCGCTGCGTAATCTGGAATACTAGAGCAATGGCGCAATAAAATTATTGGTTAAGAGGAACTATGGATAATTATCATAACGAGTTATTTTCTGCAATATTTAGGTTCCATAGCATAAAAAGCAGATGAAAAACCATCGATATTTTACAAAAAACGATGCTTCCCACAGAAAATGAATAGGCCGGAATTTTTGTCAAGAGATGCAATGGTCATATTGAGCTTAGATGCCAGCTCTACGGCAAACGACGTGGGACGCGAAATTGCGGAAATGATGGGAATGCGGGCTCTGGCAGCTTTTTGCACCAGTTCATAACTGATGCGAGATGAAAGTATCAAGAGAGACGCCTGGTGAAGCCGTCCTTTGAGAAAAAGTTTTCCTATGGCTTTATCGAGGGCATTGTGGCGGCCTACATCTTCAGCGACGGATAACAGCTCACATTCCTCTGAGTACAAGGCGGCGGCATGAGAGGCATGGGTTTTATCCCGTAAGGGCTGAATACGGGAAAGATTTTTAGAAAGTCTTACCGCTTTTTCAGCGTCTAATTGAATATTATCGGATAGAGGATGGATGCGTTGAAAAAGTTCGTCGATGATTTCTTTACCGCAAATACCGCAACTGGTTTGACTGATAAAACTTCGTCTGTCTAACAGTTGAGAAATTTTTTCTTTCCGTGATTTTACTAACGAAACGGTAATTATATTAGGGTTTGTGTCGTCACAGCATGCAATGGCTCCAATGTCATCCATCGTATCCACGATTCCTTCGGCGAGACAAAACCCCGCAACATGAGCTAATTCATCGCCCGGAGTTCGCATGACAACCGAATAGGGTTTTCCTTCAATACGAATCGACAGCGGTTCTTCCCTGACAAGTTTGTGCTCAGCAGATGTGGCATCCTCAGTGTCCCAGTGGGTAATGGAATGATCCAAATAATTTTCCAAAACATCTCCTTATATCAACAGCAGCTATTGGCGCCGCGCTTCCTATATTTTTTTCATTATGGCCAAGACCAAAAGGACGGTCAACACCTATTTGACCAGTGGACGGTTTTTTTCATAAAACGGATTCATTGACTAACATTTTTTCTTGACAAAGTCTTAGAATAAATTAAAAATAACAGGTTCATATATAAACTATATGAACATTTTTCAAAGGTCTCAAGATGCCTTTAGGGAGGTTTAAATAAATGTATGCTATCGTTAATACCGGCGGCAAGCAATATAAAGTCAGCCAGGGTGATATTTTAAGAGTGGAAAAGATACCGGGTGAAATCGGCAGCCCTGTTTCTTTTGACAAGGTCCTTATGTTTTCGGACGGTGAGAATGTCAACATCGGACAACCGGTTTTAGATAATGTAGCGGTCAAGGGGCACATCGTAGAGCAAGGAAAGGCTAAAAAGATTATTGTTTTTAAATACAAACGGAGAAAAAGATACCGCCGGAAGCGGGGACATCGACAGCGCTATACGGCGATAAAAATCGATAGTATCGAAGCCTAAAACCGATCATTTCTGATAAAAGGAGTATACATAATGGCACATAAGAAAGCAGCCGGCAGTTCCAAGAACGGGCGTGATAGCCAAGGACAGCGCCGGGGCGTGAAACGATATGGTGGGCAAGCTGTAAGGGCCGGCAATATCCTGGTTCGTCAGCTTGGAACAAAGATACATCCAGGGACTAACGTCGGGATGGGCAAAGATTACACTTTATTTGCAAAAATTGATGGTGTCGTTGCTTTTGAAAGAATGGGTCGATCTCGAAAAAAAGTAAGTGTTTATGTAGAGTGAAATTCATTGATGAAGCGGTTATTAACGTTCAGTCCGGTAACGGTGGTAGAGGTTGTGTAAGTTTCAGACGAGAAAAGTTTATACCCCGCGGAGGACCGGACGGTGGAGACGGAGGCAAGGGCGGCGATGTTGTTCTATTGACAACATCGAGAAAACGCACGTTGTATCAATTTAGATATCAGAGATATTTTAAAGCAAAGAATGGTGCCCACGGCCAGGGGAAACGAAAAACCGGAAAAAACGGCCAAGGCCTTATTATTGAGATACCTCCTGGAACTTTGATTACAGATGCCGAGACCGGTCAAACCATAAAAGATTTGGTTGAAACCGGTGAAACGCTCGTTTTAGTTAAAGGCGGCAGAGGTGGCCAGGGCAACGCGCGATTCAAGACATCAACACATCGAACCCCTCGGTTTGCCCAGCCGGGTGAGCCAGGAGAAACCAAAACCTTTCGGCTAGAACTCAAACTTCTAGCCGATGTCGGCATTATCGGCCTACCCAATGCCGGCAAATCCACCCTCATTTCCGCAGTTTCTTCAGCTCGTCCTAAAATAGGCGACTATCCTTTTACCACCCTTTCTCCCTCCCTTGGTGTGGTTCGTACTGATTGGGGAGAACCTTTTGTCATTGCTGATATTCCCGGGTTGATTAAAGGTGCACATAAAGGAACCGGTTTGGGGATAAGATTTTTACGTCACATAGAACGTACCAAAATCCTTGTTCACCTGGTGGACGTTTCAACCATCGAAACCAATGACCCTCTTAAGAGCTACGATACCGTGAACAAAGAGCTCTCAATGTACAATCAACAATTGATAGAAAAGCCGCAAATAGTGGTTCTTAACAAGCTTGATCTACCCGGCGCACAGGAGATGGCAACATCGTTTCAATCGGCATTAAAAGGTAAAGAAGTGATATCAATTTCGGCGCTTACCGGTAAAGGCATTGAGGATTTAACGTCACAAATCATACAGTTGTTGGACAAGCATAATGGCTAAGATTAGAAAATCCTTTTTTGAAAGCGCCAGGAGAGTTGTCATCAAGGTTGGCAGTAACGTTTTGACCGAAGATCACGGTTTGAAATTAACTTCAGTTCGATCCATCAGCAGGCAGGTTTCCCATCTCATCGAAAATGGTTTGGAAGTTATTCTGGTCACCTCCGGAGCGATGGCTTCAGGCGTAAAAAAAGTAGGGCTTGATAAACGACCGGAAGAAATTCCGAAAAGGCAAGCCGTTGCCGCTGTGGGGCAGGCTGGACTCATCCTGGAATATGAAAAGGCTTTTGCTAAACATCAAAAAAAAGTTGCTCAAATCCTGCTAACCGGTGATGATCTGAATAATAGAAGAAGATATCTGAATGCGCGCAACACACTCAATATGCTTTTGACCTGGCAAGTGGTCCCGATTGTTAATGAAAACGATACAGTAATGATCGAGGAAATTAAATTCGGAGACAATGATAACCTTGCCGCCATGATTACCTTATTGGTGGATGCGGATATCCTCATAAATCTTACGGATATTGATGGGCTTTATACCAAAGATCCTCGTACCAACCCGGACGCAAAACTGATTCCGATCGTATCGACCATCAGAAAGGATGTCAAAAAATTCGCCAGCGATATCCCCGGACCTTTAGGTACCGGTGGAATGCTCGGAAAGGTAAATGCAGCCAAAAAGGTTACATTAGCAGGGATTCCTATGGTGATCGCGAACGGAAACACACCGAATATTTTAAAAAAACTCTTTTTAGGAAAAGTTGTTGGAACTTTTTTTGTTCCAAAAAAGAAAAGGCTTAAAAGCCGAAAATGCTGGATAGCCTTTACGATACAGCCAAAAGGGATTATTCATATTGATGATGGTGCTGCACGCGCAGTTCTCAACAGGGGAAAGAGTTTGCTGCCCAGCGGAATCGTCAGCGTAGAAGGCGAGTTTGGTACAGGCGATCCTGTAGAATTTAGAACGTGTGACAACGACCCACTGGGGACAGGTCTTGTTAACTATAGCTCAACCGATATTCGCAAAATCATGGGGCTTAAATCGAATCAGATTAAAAATCGTTTGGGATATAAACCTTATGATTATGTCATCCATAGGGATAATCTGGCGATAACCAATGAAGGTGACCTATAACCCGAATGTTTTATGAAATATTCGGGATAATATCCGCGAAGATCAAAAAAAGATGCAGGGGAGGGATTTTCAAAAAAGGAGAACTATATGTCGATCGACTCAACCATTGTTATGATGGCAAGGGCGGCAAAGGCAGCGTCCATACAGATGGCCAAATGCTCGTCAAGCCAAAAAAATGATGTTCTGCTTAATATAGCAAATAGAATTATAGATCGGGCATCCCATATTCAGGGAGAAAACCAAAAAGATCTATCCCGTGCAAAAAAGGCCGGCCTTTCTAATGCCATGATTGACAGACTTACCGTAACGGAAGTGACCATACAATCGATGGCACGAGGACTAAGGGAAGTGGCCCGTCTTAATGATCCCGTTGGTTCGATAACCAAGGCCTGGCTCAGGCCCAATGGCCTGGAAGTCTCACGTATGCGGATACCTTTAGGGGTCATCGGTATTATTTACGAATCCCGTCCAAATGTTACCATCGATGCCGCCGGTCTTTGTCTGAAAGCCGGGAATGCAGTTATACTTCGCGGCGGATCAGAGGCACTCCAATCGAATCAGGCTCTTGCCGGAATCATCGCACAGGGCCTCAGAGATACCGGCCTTCCTGGGGAAAGCGTTCAGATTGTGCCGGTCAGGGATCGTGAAGCTGTAAACTTACTGTTGGCCCAGGATGAATGTATCGACCTTATAATTCCGAGAGGTGGAGAAGGATTGATTCGTTTTGTTGTCGCACATTCGAAAATACCTGTTTTGAAACATTATAAGGGTGTCTGCCATATTTATGTTGATGAAACGGCAGATGTTGCAATGGCTCAAAAGATCTGTTTCAATGCCAAAGTACAGCGTCCCGGGGTATGTAACGCTATGGAAACGATGTTGGTTCATAAGGCGATATCTAAAAAATTTCTGCCACAAATGGCAAAACAGTTGGTTGACGCTGGTGTAGAAATTAGAGGTTGTGAAGAAACCTGCCGTATTTTACCTATGGCAAAACAGGCCGATGAATCGGATTGGCCTGAAGAATATCTCGATTTTATTTTGGCCGTGAAAGTGGTTAAAGATATGGATCATGCGATGTCACATATTGAAACGTATAGTTCGAAGCACACGGAGGCCATTGTGACTCGTGACTATCAAAAGGCACGGCACTTTGTGCGAACAGTCGATTCTTCCGTTGTGTTAGTTAACGCTTCCACTCGCTTTAACGATGGCGGTGAACTGGGTCTTGGAGCAGAGATTGGCATCAGCACTTCAAAGTTACATGCTTTCGGCCCAATGGGCGTGGAGGAGCTAACCACCACCAAATTTGTGGTGTATGGAGATGGGCAGGTAAGAGAGTAATAATGGCGAAATCAGGTAGATGATGATGCGTATAGGGCTTTTTGGTGGTACATTTAATCCGATTCACATGGGACATATTCAAGTTGCTCTCAAGGTTAACAAAACGTTTTCTTTAGATAAAATCTTATTTATTCCGT
>PVMS01006475.1_pt1 | contig 14883 bp, 18 predicted proteins | sample 1853461 | NCBI WGS metagenome assembly PVMS01 (sample SAMN08582032, study PRJNA380276) | Marine sediment metagenome, whole genome shotgun sequencing project. | isolation source: ocean sediment barecode stripped | collected 2017 | reverse complement strand
TCACCGTCGAGGTCGATGGCTTCACCATCACTCTCCAGGGCTTCTACCACGAATCACAGACCGGTGCCGACGCGGTGAATGCGGTCGCCTCGGTGAACGCCGTTGCCCAGATCGACGCAGCCGCCCTGTTTGTTATCGAGGTCGACGACATCGATACCGTGGCCGTCGACGGTCGCTCCATGACCTTCAGCTGGGCCAACGGTGCGCTGACCATTTCCGGGGATGTGTCCTCGGAGGGGATCCACAGCTACGTCGAGAGCGAACCAGCGACCTTCACCGACGAGAACGACGCCCTGTTCCGATCCGTGGACGTCACCGACCTGATCATCATCGAGGATCTCAGCCCGATCGAAGGCCTCGCCCAGGAAGCCGATTGGATCGGGAGTGCCATGGCGCTGTTGCGCTCGCTGGCCACAGGGCTCGAAGAGGGGTCACTGATCGTCAATCCATCCGGCAAGGTCGTGATCACCTCCGGTGAGGTGGAGACCCGTCAAGAGAAACGCGATATCACCGACGCCGCCGAAGAGTCGCTACTCGCCCTCGAGGCGGACGGATTCGCCGTCATACCCGGCATCATCCTCCCACCGGATCCCTTTACTGCTACCGCCGAGCAGGTCGAAGAGCTCAAGGCGACCCTGACCGAGCTCATCGCAGACAAGGTGGTCGAGTTCGAGTTGAACAGCGCCGAGCTCACCCCGGAAGGTGCCGCCTTGCTGGACGAGATTCTGCTGTCGCTCCAGGAGCTGCCGACCGTACCGGTCGAGATCGCAGGCCATGCCGACGCCTCCGGGACGCCCGAGCACAACCTCGAGCTTTCGGAGCGCCGAGCCCAGGCGGTACTGGACTATTTCGTGGTCAAGGGAGAGGATCCGATCCGATTCATCGTGGTCGGCTATGGCGACACTCAACCCCTTTCCCCGACCGCTACACCGGATCAAAACCGCAGAATCGAGTTCATCCCTCAGGAGGGGTAGATGGTTTACATAGGATCCCAGATCGTTCTCTGGATCGTGATTGCCACGGTGTTCGGCTTCACCATCGGCTGGCTGGCTCGAGGCCGGCGCGGAATGCGCTCTTCGCGCAAGCGCCGCTTTTGATTGAGTAGCTCAGTAGCCAAGTAGCGCAGGCAGAGTCTGAGTTACCGAGCTGGGCTACCCTGTCCCCGCCACGCCCTCCGGAGGAGTCATGAGCCTTGAACAGATTCCGGGACTCGTCGTCGAGTTCCGCGACATGGCCAAGGAGTACCTGGTCCAGGAGACCGTTGTTCCTGCGAAGCAGCTGAGCCACCTCGCCGGATACTCGCTCGGCGCCGCTTTCGCCTGGTCGATCGCCATCGTCCTGCTGGCCGTGGCTTCGGTGCGAGCCATCATCGATCTTTTGCCAGACAGCCCGTATTGGGAGGCGCTCGGCTATCTGCTGGCGGTCCTTGCCCTGGCCGGGATTGGGGCGGTGATCGCCAGCCTTGGGCCCAAATCGAAGGAGGAGGAGCCACAGTGACCCAGGACACGATCGCCCCGGCCGATACTCCCATCGTTACACGCGACGACCTCGAGCAGAAGCTCCGCCAGATAGAGGACGTGGTCGAAGGAACGGCCCGCGACTGGTCGAAGTGGATCGTCGGGGGCATCGCCGTCGGTACGGCGGTGGTCATCGGCGTCGGGATTTGGAGAGCGCGCCGCCGCAGCCCGATCACCGTCGAGGTCTATCACACCCCATGATCCGCCAGAACCGGTCGCCCGGTGCGGGATGGTTGGCACGGAGGTTTCACCCGGTCACACGACGCGGCTACACCTTGATGGTCGATGGCGGCAAGAGAGGCAACAACACTGAGCTTGGTGCGGGGATCGCAATGGTGGTAGCAGGGATCGTGTTGCAGCGGAAGCAGCGCCCGCCTCGCCTTCTCTATCGCGCCGGGTTGGGTACCGACGAGGCCATCGCCATCAGGGTCGTCGAGAATGGGCAGGTTATCAGCGAGACCGTGGTGCCGCGGACGATCGCCTGATGGCACGGAACACAGGCACCTGGGTGAAGGTGTTCATCTGGATCATCGTGTTCACGATGGTGCTGTCCCTTGCCATCGCGATCATTCCGGCCCTCGGCTGACGCCGAGGACCGTATTACGTATCCCGTATTACGTATTACGACGGAGTCGAAGGCGCGGGTTCGTAATACGTTGTACGGAATACGGGATACTGGATTACTACGGAGCCGACGGCGCGGTTCGTAATACTTGATACGTAATACGGAGTACGGGGCCAACCCGACGGGCCTGAGCGTGACGACTCATGGCTCTATAAATATGCACTCGCCCGGGCACTCTTCGGCCGCTTCGACAACGCCGTCGAGTTGATCGTCTGGAAATGCGGCAAGCCCGTCGGCGCCCTCCGGGTTTCCCTCGGATGCTGCGTAGATCGTGGCGCCCGCGCGCACATAGGCGAGGCCGTCATCGAGCAGCACGAAGACATCCGGGGCGATCTCCTCACACAGGCCGTCGCCCGTGCACAGGTCTTGATCGATCCACACCTTCATTGCTCGATCCTCCCAGCGTCTTCGTACCGAAACCGTAGTCGGTGAAACTCGGTACTCCGTATTGCGTACCACGTATACCGAATCGCGCCCGCGTCCTTCGGAATACGGAATACGGTATACGGGATACGGTCTACGGAATACGGTATACGGTATACGTATTACGCCCGATCGAACGGAAACCATGGCTGAAACCGCGATGCATTCCGCTCAGGGGAACTAGTACGTACGCCGAAATGGAAGTATGGCCTACACTCGAAATCTGAAGCAGCGGGACCACTGGCTCCGCTGAGGAGGTAGCCACCAGCGTGGGCAGGCAGAACAACGAACAGCTCGAAGCGACGATCCGGATGCTCGAGGACGAGATCGATGTTCTCAGGAGCCGCCTCCACGATGCGCCACGACGGGTCCGCATGCTGGAAGAACGTGTGCTCGAGGCTCGGGGAAAGGTCGCACAGGCCGCAGGCCAGAACGAGAAGCTGAGCGCGGCCCTCCAGGAGACCCGCGAGCAGCTGGCACTCCTCAGAGAAGAAGTCGAGAAGCTCACCGCCCCTCCAAACCCGTTCGGCACTGTGCTTCGTGTCAACGAGGACGGCACGATCGACGTCAACGCCAACGGCAGGAAACTGCGGGTGAACGTCGAGCCGACGGTGGAGATCAAGGAACTCGGCATCGGCCAGGAGGTCATCCTCAACGAGGCCTTCAACGTTGTCGACGTGCGCACCTACCAACGCCGGGGCGAGGTCGTCACCGTGAAGGAGACCCTCCAGGACGACCGGCTGATCGTGTTGGGAAGGGCCGACGAGGAGCGCGTGGTGGAGAAGGCCGAATCGCTCCACGGGGTCTATCTCCGGGCTGGGGACCATCTCCGCATGGACCCGGGCACGGCCCTCGTCTTCGAGAAGCTGGTGCGCCCCGAGGTCGAGGAACTCGTCCTCGAGGAAGTTCCCGACATCACCTACCACGACATCGGAGGCCTTGTCGAGCAGATCGAGATCATCCAGGACGCCATCGAGCTGCCATACCTGCACAAGGACCGATTCGCCGCCTACGACCTTGCCGCACCCAAGGGCGTGCTGCTGTACGGGCCGCCGGGCTGCGGTAAGACGCTGATCGCAAAGGCGGTGGCGAACAGTCTGGCAAAGGCTGTCGCCGCCAAGGAAGGAAGCGACGACACCCGCTCCTACTTCCTGAACATCAAAGGCCCGGAGCTGCTCAACAAGTACGTTGGGGAGACCGAGCGCCAGATCCGGCTCATCTTCCAACGAGCCAAGGAAAAGTCCGACGAAGGCGTTCCGGTGATCGTGTTCTTCGACGAGATGGATTCGCTCTTCAGAACCAGAGGGTCGGGCGTGTCCTCAGATGTCGAGTCTACGATCGTGCCCCAACTGCTCTCAGAGCTGGACGGGGTCGAGACGCTGAAGAACGTCATTGTGATCGGCGCCTCCAACCGCGAGGACCTCATCGACCCTGCGATTTTGCGACCGGGCCGTCTCGACGTGAAGATCAAGATCCGGCGCCCCGGTGAAAACGCGGCACGCGAGATCTTCAAGATCTACCTCGACCCGAGCCTGCCATACGACAGCGAAGAGTTGGAGCGCTACGGCGGTGACCACAAAGCCATGATCGGGCGCCTCGTCGAACAGGTCGTCGAAAAGATGTACAGCGAGAGTCAGGAGAATCGGTTCCTCGAGGTCACCTATGCCAACGGCGACCGGGAGGTTCTGTACTTCAAGGATTTCGCCTCCGGGGCCATGATCGAGAACATCGTCCGCCGCGCCAAGAAGGACGCGATCAAACGCGAGATCGCGGGTGGTCCTCCAGGTCTCAAGGCCAACGACGTGCTGGCTGCGATCACTCAGGAATTCCGCGAGCACGAGGACTTGCCGAACACGACCAATCCCGACGATTGGGCGAAGATCTCCGGCAAGAAGGGCGAGCGCATCGTGTACGTTCGAACGCTCATCGACGGAGACCGTGACAGCCGGGCCGTCGAGGCGGTCACGCCAGGACAGTATCTGTGACCCCACATGGCGCTCCCTAAGGTCATCGGGACCGAGACCGAATTCGGGATCACGGTTCTCAACCAGGCGGACTTCAACCCGGTGCATGCCTCCTCTGCGCTGATCAACGCTTACACCCGCGGGGCGCGGATCCAATGGTCGTTCGAAGAGGAGTCTCCGGGCCGCGACATCCGTGGTTTTGGAATTGACGATGGTCCCGCCCTCGACCTGGAAGCCGGCCTGGTGAATTCGGTGCTCACCAATGGTGCCAGGCTCTACGTCGACCACGCCCACCCGGAGTACTCCACCCCGGAGTGTGCCGACCCCAGATCTGCAGCCCTGTACGACAAGGCCGGTGAGCTCGTCATGAGCCGGGCCGTCGAAGCCGCGGGAGCACTCTTCGCCGAGGGCGAGCGCCTCGTCATACATAAGAACAACAGCGACGGGAAGGGCAACTCGTATGGAGCCCATGAGAATTACCTGATCGCAAGAGAGCTCCCATTCGGCGACGTCATCGCCCACTTCACGCCATTCCTGGTCAGCCGGCAGATCTTCACCGGCTCGGGAAAGGTGGGGACGGAGAACGGACGGCCCGATGCCAGTTTCCAGATCAGTCAGCGCGCCGATTTCTTCGAGGAGCAGGTGGGCCTGGAAACCACGCTGAAGCGCCCGATCATCAACACCCGCGATGAACCGCATGCCGACCCTGCCATGTATCGCAGGCTTCACGTGATCATCGGAGACGCCACCATGAACGAGGTGCAGACGTATCTCAAGCTCGGGACGGCGGCTCTCGTCCTCGACGCCATCGAGGATGGAGCAATCCCGGAGCCGATTGGCATCACCGATCCGGTGGAGGCGGTGTGGGGCGTGAGCCATGATCCCGACCTGGAGCGCAGCTTCGATACCGCAGACGGCAAGACGATGACCGCTCTTGATATTCAGTGGCAATATCTCGAGTGGGTGACCAAATACGCCCGCACCCAGGATCTGAGGCCGGCCTACGAGGACGTCTTGATTCGATGGGAGGAAATCCTCACCGATCTCGAGACCGATCCGGCAATAACCGCAGACCGCCTCGATTGGACGGCAAAGAAGCGCATTCTCGACGGGTATCGAGAGCGCGACGAACTGTCCTGGGACCACCCGAAGCTGCGGCTGCTCGACCTGCAATATCACGATGTCAATCCGAGGCGCGGGCTCTACAGTCGCCTGGTGGCCAGAGACGCGGTCCAGCGACTATTCACCGATGCAGAGATCGAGAGTGCCGTGGTCGACCCTCCCACCGACACGCGTGCCTATTTTCGCGGCCAGTGCATGGCTCGCTACCCCGGGTCGGTGGTCGCAGCCAACTGGGATTCGCTGGTGTTCGACATCGGGGAAGAAACACTCAAACGTGTTCCTATGATGGAGCCACTGCGCGGCACTGAGGATCATGTAGGGGATCTGCTCGATTCCTCTGAAGACGCCGCGGCGTTGCTGAGAGCTCTCGGAGGCGATGATGGCTGAACAAGAAAGACCGCAGAAGAAGTCGGATCGGGCAGATGAGTCGAAGGCGTCTCAGGAAGCCGAGGCAGAAGCCACCGAGTCGGCGGAGGATCTCACCGAGCGAATCGACGACCTGCTCGAGGAGATCGACACGGTGCTTGAGGAGAACGCAGAGGAGTTCGTAAAGAACTACGTGCAGAAGGGCGGACAGTGATCGGCGATTCGCCGTCCTGGGGGATGCACCCCGGCGGGGATATCGTGCCCGACTCCAGCTTCTCGGCGCTTCTCGATAGCAGAGACATGCTCCCCGAGTGGTCGATCCAGCCGGGAACAGACCTCGGCGCCCCCGAAGCCACAACCGTGCTCGCAGTGCGCTGGTCCGATGGGGTCGTGATGGCCGGAGACCGCAGGGCAACTGCCGGCAATGTCATCGCCCACAGCAGGGTGAAGAAGGTGTACCCGGCCGATGAATACTCGGCGGTGGCGATCTCGGGAACCGCCGGCATGGCGATCGAGCTGACCAAGTTATTCCAAACAGAGCTGGAGCACTACGAGAAGATCGAGGATGTCCGGCTCAGCCTCGACGGTAAGGCAAACTTCCTGGCGAGGATGGTGCGACAAAACCTGCCGCTTGCTTTCCAGGGCCTGGTGGTCGTGCCACTGTTCAGCGGGTTCGACGAAGCGGACGGAACCGGCAAGCTGTACAGCTTCGATGTCGTCGGCGGGCGCTACGAGGAACACGACTATGCCACGACCGGATCGGGGGGCGCGGAGGCCAAGGCCTTCCTGAAGGCAACGTGGAGACCCGACCTCGATGAGGCAGAGGCAATGCGCATCGCCATCGAGGCGCTGGTGTCTGCTGCTGAGGAAGACGCCGCGACCGGGGGGGCCCGACCCGAAGCGAGGCATCTACCCCAACATCGTCACGATCACCGCGGATGGATTTCGAGAGATTCCGGACGATGAGATCGCCCCGATCGTCGACGCGGTCCTCGAGGGCCGGCCATGACCGCACCCTTCTACGTACCTCCCGAGCAGCTGATGAAGGACCGCGCCGAGTTTGCGCGAAAGGGCATCCAGCGCGGCAGGCCGATTGTGGTGATCGAGTATGACGAGGGCATCCTGCTCATCGGGGAGAACCCGAGCCGATCGCTGCACAAGATCGCCGAGATCTATGACCAGGTGGCCTTTGCCGCCGTTGGTCGTTTCAACGAATTCGAGATGCTGCGCGTCGGCGGGATCAGGTATGCCGACGTGAAGGGTTTCGCTTATGCCAGGGCGGACGTGACCGGCAAAGGGCTGGCCAACGCCTACTCGCAGACGGTTGGTCAGATCTTCACCCACGAGATAAAGCCGTACGAGGTGGAGGTGGTGGTCGCCGAGCTCGGCGAGGAAGAGAACCATCTGTTCCATATTCGTTTTGATGGGCAGCTCAACGACTCCCACGGGTTTGCCGTCATCGGAGGGGACGAAGAGGCCCTCAGCGAGCGCGTCGCGGCCGCCTTTTCCGATGGCCTGGAGCTCGCCGGTGCAATCGAGGTGGCAACGACCGCCATCGCCGAGACCACGGAAGCCGATATCGATCCGGCCAGCTGGGAGGCAGCCGTTCTCGACTCCAATCTGGGGCGGCGCAAGTTCCGCCGGCTCAATGGCGAAGAGGTTGCCGGCGTCGTCTTGGAAGGCGTTGAACAATGACGAGTGCCACGGGCAGCCGTAGGGCCTGGTGGCGGGCCGACCCGGAATCTCCCGGGTGCAACTGCCCGCTTGTGGATTGTTCAACAGCCTCCTAGTCACACCGAGTTGGTGAGCACCTCGGTGGCGTCGTCGACCCGGTCCGCCGGTACCCAGATTTCAGTGACGGCCAACTCGCCGAGACCGATGGGGTAGGGGCCGAAGTTCTCTCCGTGCATCCGCACCTGGATGCCGGCGGCGCGCAGCCGCGCGGCGGTGATCTGGGCCTCGTGGGGGTCACCCACCGTGAGCAGCGGCACGAATGATGTATCAGTCATATGGCCAATTGTGGCGGAAGATGAGGGTGTCGTATGCCGATACTGATTCCAGGGGTACGCTGCTCGACATGGATCGACGGATATTCGGCATCGAGAACGAATACGGCGTGACCTGCACGCTGCGGGGTCAGCGCCGGCTTTCGCCGGATGAGGTGGCTCGATATCTGTTCCGTCGCGTGGTTTCCTGGGGCCGCTCATCGAACGTCTTCCTCGAGAACGGCGCCAGGCTGTATCTCGATGTTGGGAGCCACCCCGAGTACGCCACTCCCGAGTGCGACGCCCTTGCGGACGTCGTCGCCCACGACAAGGCAGGGGAGCGCATTCTCGAGGATCTGGTGCGAGCCGCCGAGGAGCGTCTCACTGAAGAGGGCATCCGGGGCGAAATCTACCTGTTCAAGAACAATACGGACTCGGCAGGAAACTCCTACGGTTGCCACGAGAACTATCTCGTCACCAGACGCGGCGACTTCCAGCGAACCATCGACACGCTGATTCCGTTCTTCGTCAGCAGACAGATCTACTCGGGTGCGGGCAAGCTGCTGCAGACGGCACGGGGCACCGTCTACACCCTGGCGCAGCGTGCCGAGCATATCTGGGAAGGAATCTCCTCGGCGACGACACGGAGCCGCCCCATCATCAATACCCGCGACGAGCCGCATGCCGACGCCGAGCGGTACCGCCGTCTCCATGTGATCGCGGGCGATTCGAACATGTCGGAGTACATAACGTTTGTCAAGATCGGAGCGACCGCAGCTCTTCTCCAGATGCTCGAGGCCGACGTCGTGTTCCGCGACCTGACGCTGGAGAACCCGATCCGCGCAATCAGGGAGATCTCCCACGACCCCACCTGCCGCCGTGTCGTCAGGCTCGCCAACGGGCGTGAACTTTCGGCCCTCGATATCCAGTGGGAGTACCTGGAGCGAGTAATGCGCTACTCCAGGACTGCCGGATTCCCCGCCCAGGTCGAGCAGGCCATCGGCATGTGGGAGCACCTGCTCACCGGGCTGGAGAAGGACCCGATGTCGCTCAGCCGCGAGGTGGATTGGGTGATGAAGCTGCATCTCATCGAGAGGTACCGGGAGAAGCATGATCTTGCGATGTCCTCGGCGCGGCTTGGCCTCCTCGACCTGGCCTACCACGACGTCAGCAGAGTTCGCGGCCTCTACTACCTGCTCGAGCGAAGGGGCCTTGTCGAGCGTGTGGTCACCGATGAGCAGATCCAGGATGCAACGGTCAACCCGCCGGCCACGACGAGGGCACGTCTTCGCGGCTCCTTCATCAAAGCGGCCAAGGCCAAGAAGCGAGACTTCACCGTTGACTGGGTGCATCTCAAGCTCAACGACCAGGCGCAGCGGACCGTCCTGTGTAAGGACCCGTTCCGTGCCGTCGACGAGCGCGTCGACAAACTCATCGAGAGCCTGTAGCGACCAGCTGGCGCTGGTCGCGGTATCAGGTATTAAGTACTTGGTACCTGATACCTAATACCTGATACTTGCCCCATGCAGAAGGTCATCGAACGGATCCTGAATCTGCTCGCCTTTCTCCTCACCACCGATCATCCGGTGAGTGCGGACGAGATCCGCTACACCGTCGCCGGCTACGACGAAAAGGGCGACGAGGCGTTTCGAAGGACTTTTGAGCGAGACAAGGACCTGCTCCGCCAGATCGGCATCCCACTCGAGCTGCGAGCCACCGATCTGTTCGAGGTCGAGTTCGGATACGTCATACCCGACGGCGAGTACGGCCTGGTCGACCCCGGTCTGACCGAGGAGGAACGGGTCGCGCTGGCCCTGGCGACCCAGGCGGTTCGTTTCGGCGGACAGCCTTCCGGACCCGACGCGGTTCTCAAGCTCGGCGGAGCCGTGGCCGGCGATGCAGTCGTCCCGGTCGGCGCCGATCTCGGAGCGGAAGTCGACGCGGTGGCGGAGATCTTCGACGCCGTGTCGCAACGACGCACTGTGACCTTCGAATACCGTGGCCGCAGCAGAACCGTCGATGCCTACGGGCTGGTCCATCGCCGCGGCCACTGGTATCTCGTCGGGCCTGAGGGGGAAGACATCGTCAAGGTGTATCGGCTGGACCGTGCCGGTGACCTCGCAACCGGCGAATCGGGGTCCTTCGAGCGACCGGAGGGGTTCCGGGCGCGGGAGGCGGTGGCGACGCTTCCGTGGGACCAGGGTGAAGAGGGGATCGTCGCCACGATACGATTCGATCCCGACGTGGCGTGGATCGCCGAGCGGGAGATCGGTGGTCGGGCCTCCATCACCAGGGAGCCGGACGGGACCATCGAGGCGACCCTCGATATCGGCGCCACCGGACCGCTGCTGAGCTGGCTGGTTGGCTTTGCAGACGGAGCCGTGATCGTCGATCCCCCTGAACTCGTCGATCAGTACGTCTCCATGGTGAAAGGATGAGCGCCCCACGCACCGCACGGCGCCTCAACCGGCTCCTCGCCGCCCTGCCCTGGATGATCGCCAATCCGGGCGCCAGTGTCGACGAGGTGGTCGAGCGCTTCGACTACGACCGCACCGAGCTGGCCAAGGACCTGGCAACGGTCTTCGTGTGCGGTCTCCCCGGCTACGGGCCGGGCGACCTGATGGTGGCCTACATCGACGAGGACGAGGTCGTGGTCGAGATGGCCGACTATTTTTCCAGGCCGGTGCGCCTGACCCCGGTCGAGGCGCTTGGGCTGCTCGCAGCCGGCCGCGCCCTCCAATCGTCGGGGCAGGGATCCCCGGAGCTCGACTCCGCAGTGGACAAGCTGCAGCGGGTCGTCCTGCCCGATGCCGAGGATGCGGTAGCAATCGAGCTCCCGGAACCTCCTCTGGTCACCGAGTTGAGGGATGCCGCCGCACAGGGCCAGGTAACCCACATCGAGCACGCCTCGGTCGCCACCGGCGAGGTGACCAGCCGGGATATCGAGCCGTGGACGGTTTTCTCCACCCTTGGCAATTGGTACGTGTCCGGGTGGTGCCGTCTCAAGGATGGGGAACGGGTGTTCCGCATCGATCGCATCCGCACCGCAGAGGCAACCGGGGAGACCTTCGAGCCAAGCGAGGAGGAGCCGGCGCACGAGGTTCGCTACACGCCGAATGAGGACGACACCCGGGTCACCATCCGCCTCAGCGAGAGCGCCGCCTGGGTGGCCGAGCACTATCCGGTCGAGGTCTTCGACGAGGACGACGGCGCCAAAACGATCCACATGAGCGTTTCCGACCCCGCGGTTGCGGCCAGGCTGCTGGTCCGCCTTGGTGACGCCGCGGAGCTCGTCGAGGGCGAAGCGGTCGCCCAAGCCGAGCAAGAACTGCGGGCCAGGATCCTGGATCGCTACCGAGATGCCGGCGCCGATGACTAGCGGCAAATAGTCATTTAGGGACGCTCACCGCTGCCGATGACTTACTCAACACTGGCAACGGAGCGAACCAGAATGACCACCATCCGCACAACTTGCCCCTCCTGCGGGGACGTCGAACTCACCGTCGACGACGTCGGCCTCGAGATGGCCGTCGGCGCAGAAGAGGGTCGCTATCGCTTCGAATGCCCCTTCTGTGGGACGACGCAGCGTCGACCGGCAAGCAGGCGAGTGGTCAGCGTGCTCCTCGCAACCGGGGTCACCTACGAGATCGTGGCAGCCTCCAGCCCCATCACAGAAAACGAGATCACCGAGTTCGTCGACGCACTCGACGGCGAAGACTGGTTTAAAGAAGTCGCTTCATTCGACTAGGAAAACGGGCAGAGCAGGGCCACCGAGCGCCTCCGGGATTCGTCCCGGGGGCGTTTTCGGTTGGAGAAGCACGATGCTCGCCAAGACCACCTACTATCGCGGGTATGGGCAGCCTCTCACTCGCTGAGATCCTGTTGATCGTGGTCGTCATCCTCGTGGTGTTCGGGCCACGCCGCTTGCCAGAGCTCTCCCGCAAGGCCGGAGACCTCCTCGGCAAGCTGCGCGAGGGAACCTCGTATGTCACCAAGGCCATCGATTCCGAGTACGGAGAGGCGATGGAGCCCATCAGAGGGCTGAAGCGAGAGTTGGACGGGCTCAAGGGCGATGTGACCCGCGCCATGAGCGGGATTGGTGACCTCGATGTTGCGCCGCCCGAAGAAGCCAAGACCGCGCTGCCGAATGAGGGCACCGACCCAGTCGAGGAACAGTCCGATTCAACCGATCAATGACCGACGTCCCGATCGGGTTCCTCGACCACCTCGACGAACTGCGCAGCCGGGTCATCAAGAGCCTGATCGCCCTCGTCATTGGCACCATCATCGCCTTCATCTTCTATGAGGAGATTCTGGCGATCCTGACCTACCCATACGATGTCGCGGTTCCCGACCGTGACCTCGCCTACTTCCGCCCAAGCGAGGCGTTCTCGCTGGCCATGCGTTTGAGCCTGTTCGGCGGGGTGATCCTGGCCAGTCCGGTGATCCTCTATCAAGCGTGGCGGTTCGTGGCGCCGGCTCTGACCCGTCGGGAGAAACGTTGGGCCATCCCGGTGACGACGGTGTTCGTCTCATTGTTCCTGGCCGGGATGGTCGTCGGATACTGGACGTTGCCGAGAGCTCTGGAGTTCCTGCTCGGCTTCGGAGAGGACTCCCTCGAGCCGGTGATCGGAGCCGAGTTCTACCTCAGCTTTGCGATGCGATTCCTCCTCGCCTTCGGGATCTCATTCGAGTTTCCCGTGTTCATCTTCGCCGCGGCCGCGTTCGGCGCCGTCACCAGCGAGCAGCTACGCGGATCCCGGCGATGGGCGGTGTTGGCCATCGTCATCTTTGCCGCCGTGATCACCCCATCGGGCGACCCGCTGACACTGATGATGCTGGCGGTGCCGATGTACATCCTCTTCGAGGTGGCGATCCTGGCCGTCCGCTTCATCCTGAAGAAGTAGCTCATCATGAACAGCGCCGGCGCCACGTTTCTGGAGAACCAGCCGATCGAGCCGGACCCATTTCAGATCGAGAGTGTGGAGGCGATCGATCGAGGCGAGTCCGTCGTGGTCACCGCGCCGACCGGGGCAGGCAAGACCCTCATCGCCGAGGCCGCAATTGCCCGCGCCCTCGACCGGGGCGTGCGCTCGTTCTACACCACCCCGATCAAGGCTCTCTCCAATCAGAAATTCGGCGACCTCACCGCGTTCTACGGCAGCGACACCGTTGGACTCCTCACCGGGGACAACACGATCAATGGCAGCGCCCCGATCGTGGTGATGACGACCGAGGTGCTCCGCAACATGATCTACGAGGGGTCGGCTTCACTCGACGATCTCGGCGTAGTGATCCTCGACGAAGTTCACTACCTTCAGGATCCGTATCGGGGCTCGGTGTGGGAGGAGGTGATCATCCATCTCCCGCAACGGGTTCAGGTAGTGAGCCTCTCAGCCACGATCGCCAACCCGGACGAGTTCACCGGCTGGGTGAGGAGCCGACGCGGGCCGACAAGCCTTGTGGTTGAGCGGACCCGCCCGGTTCCCCTCGAGTCCACCTACCTCCTCAGTGATCGGTACCACGACTTCGCCCTGGAACGCCTACCCGTATTCGGCCCGGATGGGGAGAAGCCAAACAAGCGAGTGGTCAACATGCTCAAGAAGGGCAGGGGTAGACGCCCCCGCTTTGCCGCCCCACGCCGTGTCGAGGTTGCGGAGCATCTGCGGATGGAGGGGCTCCTGCCCGCCATCTACTTCATCTTCTCCAGAGCCGGGTGTGACGCCGCAGCCAGGGCAGTCGCCACCGCCGGCCTCGACCTCACCACACAAGCGGAGCGCGAAGAAATCCGTGCCGCAGCCATCGAGCGCACCGCCCATCTTCTAGACGAGGATCTCGATGTCCTCGGTTTTGGCACCTGGCTGGCCATGTTGGAATCCGGGGTGGCGGCGCACCATGCCGGGATGGTCCCGGCGTTCAAGGAGACGGTCGAAGAGTTGTTCGCAGCCGGTCTGGTCAAGCTGGTCTTCGCCACCGAGACCCTTGCACTCGGGATCAACATGCCGGCCAGGGCCGTCGTGCTCGAGGAGTTCAGCAAGTTCACCGGGGAGGGTCATGAGCTGCTGCGGGCCGGCGACTACACCCAGCTGACGGGAAGGGCGGGCAGACGCGGCATCGATGAAAGGGGAACCGCCGTGGTGCTGTACAACCGCTATGTGCCGTTCGCGACCGTTGCGGACGTTGCTGGAGCCGGTAGCCACCCTCTGGTGTCTTCGTTCGACCCTTCGTACAACATGGCGGTGAACCTCGTCGGCAAATACCACCGTGACCGCGCTGAGGAGTTGCTCCAGGCGTCCTTCGCCCAGTACCGCGCCGACGAGGGGAGACGGGCCCTCGAGGGAAGGATCGAGGAGCGAACGCTCGAGATTCAGGAGTTCCGGGTCGCCGCGGCGTGCGAGCGCGGGGACGTCGCCGAGTATTTCGCTGACGGGGGAGGGGACGAGCGCAACGAGGCGATGCGGGTCTTTGCCAGATCGCTGCACGAGGGCGATGTCCTGTCGCTTGGCGACGACGACCGCTGGGTGCTTCTCGCTCGCGGCTGGGGGAATGCCCCCAGAATCCTCGTCCTCTCCGAGAGCGGGCGGACCAGGCGGATTCGGCCGAGCGATCTCGCCGACTCGGCTGCGCACCTGGGAACCATGACCCTCGAGGAGCCGGTGACCACCAGGGATCCGGCATATCTGCGCTCGACGGCACAGTCACTGCGGGCCTGGGAGGCGTCGGAGACCACCCGGGCCGCTATCGACGACGACCGCTGGGTGCTGCTCGCTCGCGGCCGGGGGAATGCCCCCAGGATCCTCGTCCTCTCCGAGAGCGGGCGCACCAGGCGGATGCGGCCGAGTGACAGGACATCGCCCTCGTGCAGCGATCTGGCCAAGACC
>PVMS01149226.1_pt1 | contig 14884 bp, 10 predicted proteins | sample 1853461 | NCBI WGS metagenome assembly PVMS01 (sample SAMN08582032, study PRJNA380276) | Marine sediment metagenome, whole genome shotgun sequencing project. | isolation source: ocean sediment barecode stripped | collected 2017 | reverse complement strand
TCATACAAGTCTGGTTATTTCTAGGCGTCGGAGAAAAAGCTTCGTTTAGTTGGTTCTGGCTATCTGATCGGAAAAAGCCACCATGGACTCAACCGTTTCGCCTTCAAAATACATACGGTACCAGTATTCAAGATTTAACAACACCCAGATTCTGTAGTTGTGATCGACCTTGCCCGACATGTGCTCGGCGAGCAGTTGGTCGATGTAGCTCTTTTCAAATAACCCCAGTTCAACGAATCGAGATTGATCAAAAAGGTTTAACAAAAAGTCCTTCAGTTCAGTACGAAACCAGATGCCCAGTGGAAAACGAAAGCCCTGTTTCTTAAGCCTGGTTACGTCCTCGGGAAGATAACGTTTTGCGACCTGACGTAAGAGATATTTTAGATTATTGCCCTTGAGTTTCAGGTTGGCGGGCAACGTGGCGGCAAACTCCACTACCTTGTAGTCGATCAAGGGAGCACGGCTTTCCAGGGAATGGGCCATGGTCATTCTATCGCCGATGGTCAGCAGGTGGTCAGGGATGCGTGTCATTAGATCAGTGTAGAGCATTTTGTCGACTACATGGTCGGCATTCTCGGCATTAAAAAAGCGCAGGATTTTTTCAGATGAAGACGGGTCACCCAACCTGTTAATGGCCGACTCTGTAAACAGCTTGCGCTTGGATTCATGCGTAAATCGCAATACCCCGAGGCTTTGTGCATAGCGATCGCCGCCTGAGAACAGTGACATTTCGTTGACCCAGGCCGCTTTTTGCGCGAGGCTTTTATATCCGAATGATTCAGGGATGCGATCACTGATTTTTTTCACGACTCCCTGCCGGAACCACCTGGGTAACAGGCAGTAATAGTCGACCATGCGCTGACCCATATAGCGGTCATAACCGGCAAAATTTTCATCACCGCCGTCTCCACCCAATACAACTTTAACGTGTTCAGCTGCCATCTGTGATACCAAGTAGACGCCAAAACCGAACGGGTCAGCGGGCTCGTCCATGTGGTAAATCATCGAAGGAATGGTATGAATGAGATCGGGTTCGATGATCTTTTCGTGCGCCTCCATGCCATATTTTTCTGACACCATTCTGGCAAACGGCAGTTCATTAAATTCTTTTTCTTTGGTGCCGATAGAAAAGTGCGGAAGATTTTTCTCGCCCAGAACCGCCATCATTGATGCGACTGTTCCGGAATCAATGCCCCCGCTAAGGAAAGCACCGACACGCACATCACTTAACAAGTGGCCTTTAACTGTCTCAAGCAGCAATTCATCTAGCTGATCGGTCAGCTCAGCTTCGCTGCCATTCAGCTTGTCTTTAAAGTCAACGTCCCAGTATCGATCTATACTGACCTGGTTATTCTCGAACATCAGCCGGTGAGCGGCAGGTAGTTTCTGTATGCCCTGAAACATGGAGTGATCATCCGGCATAAAGCGCAATGACAAATAATGCCAGAGACCTTCCAGATCAATTTCCGGTTTTACCAGATCCGACGCCAGGATACTTTTTACCTCAGAAGCAAAAGCGAAGCCACCATTCCTCTGGCAGAAGAACAGGGGCTTCTGTCCCATATGGTCCCTGGCTAAAAACAGGCGTCGCCTGCGAATATCCCAGATAGCAAAGGCGAACATGCCGCGCAGGTGTTTTACGCAATCATCGCCGTGCTCTTCGTACAAGTGCAGAATAACTTCCACATCTGTTTCGGTCTTGAAGCGGTGGCCTTTGGCTACGAGTGTTTCGCGCAGCTCGGGGCTGTTGTAGATTTCGCCGTTGCACACCAGTTGCAGACTGTCATCTTCATTGGATATCGGTTGCCTGCCCGAATGCAGGTCGATAATGGACAGGCGCCGCTGGCCCAGCGAGATATCGTCATCATGGAAAAAGCCGGAATCATCCGGCCCCCGGTGCAGCATGATATCGGTCATTTTCTGGATGGCTTCGGCTCGATGCGAGGCCATGATGCCAGCAATACCGCACATCAGATTAATCCCTTTTCTTTGTACCAGTCCAGAGTTATTTTAATTCCTTCCTCATCGTCCATCTTCGGATGATAATCAAGCAGTGTATTGGCTTTGCTTATATCAAAGGCACGGTTGTGGGTAAAGAAACCTACCCGGCGTCTGAATATAGGTGGTTTAATGCCGAAAGGCCGACAAATGATTTCGCATACCAGGCCGGCAAACCAGACCGGAAAAACCGGGATTTTTATCTTCGACAGCTTTACATCAGCCGCATTAGCAATGAATATTGAGAGCTCATTCAGAGTAATCGGATGGCTAGATGCGATATTGAACGCTTCAAGGTGAATCTTATCGCGCAACCTGACACCGTTGAGTATGAGTGAATCGACCTGGTCATCAATATAACCAAGATGCGCCAGCACTTCCCCGGATCCAATCATCATGAACTTTCCCGAGTTGATTGCCTTGAAAATCTTCATCATCCGGATATCGCCCGGGCCGTAAACCATGGCCGGGCGATTGACAGTCACGATCATGCCATCATAGGCAAGTGTTTTTGCAAATTCCAGTACCGCCAGTTCACCTTCGAGTTTGGTACGGTGATACTCGTCCATCGGGTTGAAGGGTGTTTCTTCGGTGCAGGGGATTTGTTTTACATGGCCGTGAACGCCCACAGTACTGCAATGTACAAAGCGTTCGACACCGGCTTTCTCGGCGGCTTTGAGCAGCTTCAGTGTTCCGTCGACGTTGACCTTGTGGTACATCGCCTCAGTATTTTCAACTTCCTGAAAAAGTGCTGCGATATTAAATACAATATCGATGCCTTGCAGAAGATTGCCCCAGCTTTTTTCACTGGCCAGATCGAGAACATCTATCCGGTAGCCTTTTTCTCGCAGTTCCGCTGCCTCTTCTTCGTAGAGCACAGTGCCCACAACATCAAGCTGGTATTCCACCAGTCGTTTGAACAATGCGCCGCCAATAAAACCCGCAGCACCTGTTACCAGCAGCTTTTTACCACTTAGGTCCCGGTACTGATCCGGTAAAGACAGTTCCTGCCTGTCTTCAAGCAAACTTAAGTTGAGCATTTATTTGATCTATGTTGAGTTGAATAATTCTTTGTTCTACTCAGGCGTAGCCTGCTGGTCGTCTTTCTTTCCTTCAAGCAATATAATGCTGGTAAACAGCTTGTTTTTCCAGAAATACTTTTTAATAGAGCTGAGTATATTGATCTGTTTGAAGCCGGCTTTCTCGAGAAAGCCGACGAGTTCCGTAGTTTTGTAGAAAATGACCTGATCCTTGATAAGAACCTTATGCAGGATTCCCCATATAAAGGTCATCAGGGAGCGCGCCTTATTACGCTCCAGCACGTAGAGCGTACCATTTTCTGCAAGCTGTTTGAATAGCCTGTCAGTGGCAATTTGTGGATCAGCAAAGTAGTGGAAAGCATTGGCACAAAATATGGCCTTAAACGCGTACGGCTTAAATAGATCAGGATTCAATTTCTCCCAGTCGGCATGAATAAACTCTATACGGCCCAATCCTTCTTGCCTCGCATTACGCTTCGCTACTTCAATCATGGCCGATGAAGTGTCGATGCCTACTGCTCGAATACGTGGTTTATCCTTAAGATACGCGCGCAGGAAATACCCGGTGCCGCAGCCCACGTCGAGTATATCGCCTTCCTCAAAATCAGGGCAGTGCTCTATTATTTCTTCAGCGTGTGCCTTATACCAGTCTGAGAGGCGGTTATTTTCGTACTCAATCGCCAATTCATTAAATTCTGTTTCTACAACATTCATTTGTTTATGTCATATCCGGCGCATGGTGGGAATCGGGATTATGCGTGCAGTATAGTCCAGCAACGACTCGCCTTAAAATGGCAATCGGAAAACCTGCGCAGTGAGAGTATTATTCGTGGTTTCATGATAGCTTGCCATTCAACTGGGCTTTAGTGTGGTCTGCCAGCCTTAAAGCAAGGGCAACAATGCTAAGCGTAGGATTAGCATAACCAATCGTCGGGAAAACTGAGCTGCCGGCGATATAAAGATTTGAGACTGCATGGACCCGGCAGTTTTTATCCACCACTCCGATGCCTGGATCGTCGGCCATGCGTGTGGTACCACAATGATGCTTGCCGGCTTCCGTACCTGTTGGCCAATGGTTCAGGCCCATAAATATTGATCCGAATGCACGGCCTATACCTAGACGGCTAAATTCCAGGGCAGCCAATTCCAGGGCACGATGGGCGTAGCCCAGATCTTTATCGTGAACCTGCCAGCGCACATTAATTTTTCTTTGGCGGAATAAATCCATATCATTTGAAAGGGTGATACGCGAATTGGAATTCGGAGTTGGTTCTAGTACCAGGTGTAGCGCAATTGAGCCTCTTTCCTTATTTCTGACAAAATAATCATACCAATGGTCTTTATTTGTGGGGCCTGCCTCATCAATTTTTGAGAATACACTGCCCTCTGGAGTTTTATATTTGGGTGGTTCTTTGAGTAAATGTATGCGAAAGTTATTAAGTTTTTCCTTTTTTAGCAGCTTTTTCGGGGCGGCGAGCACAGCAAACATCTCACTGCTCTGGGCCTTGTGAATGGCATGATAGAGCGACATATCAGTGCGCACGCCCGATAGAGAAATGTCTGCGCCGGGACGAACGACGAGATGGTCCATAAAATAGCGCCCGACCAGGTCGTTGTCGTTGCCAAGACCTGCCGGGTTAACGCTATTGGACAATAGCAAGATTCGAGCATTTTCCATGCCGCCTGTGGCCAGCACAAAGATGGTTGCGAAACAGAAAATCGCGGTCCATCAATGCAAGCAAGAGTTAAGCCGGTGACCTGTGTTGCCGTGTTGTTAGTATCGATCTCAAGGACATTTGCATGCAGATAGACGCTTATATTTCGGGCATCTTTAAGTTCCTTGCGATATTCCTGACCAAAGCGCGTGGGTGGGCTTTGATTATAGATAGCTGTAATTAGCCTGTTATCATCAAATTCAAGCTCCGGTAGCTTGATTTCTTCCTGCCAGAAATTCAGGTTTTCATATTCATAGGGCCCGAGCCCAACAATCGGTTGCGCTCGAATATAGTACGGGTCAAGATCGTTGCGACTGATCGGCCAGCCGCTGTGAGAAATCCAGGTTCGTTTCTCAAAATCAATGCCATCAAGAGGTCGGCAATGCCCTGCCCAGTGGTTTGTAGTGCCACCAAAGTAGCGTAAGCGGTTGATATCCGGTTTGAAGGTATGCACTCCAATATTGTTACCTTCGTACAGCGATTGGGTTTTTGCGTCGTGGGCCAGCCCGCCTGATTCGACAAGCACGACCTTAGTAGATGTGCCAATATATTCGCGAGCAATCGTAATGCCAGCCGCACCCGCACCAATGATGCAGATATCAGCTTTAATGGTGTGCCCTGGTTCAAGCTGTTTGGCATTGAAAAACATGGCGAGTATTTCTATTCAATCAATGACAGCGATCCTGAAATAAAGCCAGGATTTTTTAAGCGATTTTGGGGCACTGGCAGGTATATTCTCTGAGAGGCATCTGTATTTCAACTTCTGATAAAAGTGGCAAATTCTTAGAAAACCAGTAGCTTGGTGCCATCTATATTAATGCTCCGTTTCGGGGTAAAATGAAGGCTCATAACACAATAGCACTAATTGGGCATGAAGCCAGACAAATTTTGCCCGTAGCATTGATAATTTCCGCAGCATTGTTGTCATTGTAACCGGCGAGCGCCACGGAAGTGAGTATCAAGGAGGTACTAGCAACTTTTAAGTAATTCTGAAGCAAGAAAACCAATCTAGATAAAACCGGTAATAAAGCATGTTTGTCGATGGAAGAAATTTGCCTGATGGGCATATTGTTGAGGCTGATTTATGCATTGTCGGTGCGGGAGCAGTGGGTATTTCCATGGCAATGGAGTTTGACGGCTCAAATAAAAAAGTGGCGATTGTAGAAAGCGGTGGTTTTCAATACGATGAAAAGACCCAGTCTTTGTATGAAGGCTATCATACAGGTATACACACCTATCCGCTGGGAAGGAATCGTCTGCGATATTTTGGCGGTACAACCAATCATTGGGCCGGACATTGCCGCCCGTTTGATGCGTTTGATTTTTCCGTACGTGACTGGATTCCTCACAGTGGCTGGCCAATTAAAATAGAAGAACTGACGCCTTATCTGGCACGCTCACAGCCGATAATGGGGCTTGGAAAGTATGACTATGATTCAATTGAAGAGTACGCAAAGCAACTGGGTCTTCCGACGTTGCCACTGGATGAAAATCGACTGATTTCGGTGATGAAGCACCAAAGTCCGCCAACTCGGTTCGGGCCTGCGTATCGAGAACAAATTAAACGATCAAAGAATGTAACTGTATATCTTCATTCCAATGTTCAGGAGCTCATTGCTAATGATACGGCCACCCATATTACTGAGGCGGATGTTGCCTGCATCGAAGGGCCAAAATATAAAATTAAAGCAACGCAATTTGTGTTGGCAACAGGGGGGATAGAAAATCCACGTATCATGCTTCTGTCCAATAAATCAGCACCAAACGGCCTGGGCAATAAGCACGGTTTGGTAGGGCGATTTTATATGGATCACTTTTTGATTAGGCCCGCGATCGATATTTCTCTATCCAGAACCGGTTTGAATTTCAAACTGTATACGCACCCGCATGAAATTAATGGTGGTAAAATATTCGGGATAATGACAGCGCCCGAAGAAATGACACGAAGAGAGAAAATGATGCGCTTTCGTATGCATCTTTACGATGTCCATCCTCGGTTTTTCAAGAAAGGCGTAGGGGGTGTGTTCTCAAGCCTGGATGGTTCGCCCGAGGTGAGTCCGCTGGATGTAAGACGAGGCAGTTATATCGCTGTTCATATGACGATGGAACCCATCCCGAACCCGGACGCCTACGTTCGATTGTCAGACAATCTTGATTTTTTTGGCCAACGGAAAGTAGAAGTCAACTGGCAGGTTACCGATGCTGAACGGCGCAATGCCCAACGCGCGATCGAATATGGTGCATTGGAATTTGCGCGTATGGGTTATGGGCGTGGGAATTCCCCGATGCTTAGAAACCCCGATGAATGGCCTTCGCACGTTTCTTCGGGAAAACATCATTGTGGAACGACGCGAATGTCAGACAGCCCCCAGAGCGGGGTAGTTGATCCAAACTGCAAGGTTTTTGATATCGATAACTTGTATTTAACCGGGAGTTCGCTCTTTCCTACGATTGGTCACACCAATCCGACGCTTAATCTTGTTGCACTGGCTTTGCGATTATCGGATCACTTAAAGGAGAAGATGCATGCTTGATACCTCTCGTCGAACATTTTTAAAAGTTATAGGTACTACCGCAGCCGTCGGCTTGTTGCCCATTTATCTTGTGGGCTGCAGCAAGGTCGATATTAATACAGCGGGTGCGCAAATGATGGCTGAGCTGGATCATATTGATATAGCGAGTGAAATTGGAGCCATGTATATAGAGCAAACCGCTGATTTGCAATCGGCAACTTATGAACAAATTGCCCAGATTATGCTCAATAAACTGGCGTTAACGATAAGCAAAAAAGATTTGACCGCCCTGAGCGCCCGGCTCAGAGAACAAGTGAACCAGGATTTTATAAGCGAAAATGTGGTCATTATTGATGGTTGGATGTTATCAAATACAGAGGCCACGCTGTGCGCCCTTGCGAGCGTAGCTCCAGATAGCGCAACTAGCTGAACGAGCTATACATTCACAATGATGCTAACGCTGTTTTCAGTCAGTCGAGGTATTATTGCGCTAGTAGCCGTCTGAGTTTGTAGCTCAAAGGGATCACCATTAAGCTGATGTCTACTGTTTCCCAATCCGTTGCCTTGTATGTTGACCTGGATGGCACATTAATTTTTACAGATTGTCTGTACGAGTCGTTCTTAAGACTGCTCCGGATCAACCCATTTGCTGTTTTTCTAGCGCTCGGTTGGTTGCTAAAGGGGGGGCGCGAGTACATGAAGGCACAAATCGCCGCCCAGGTGGACATCGATGTGCAAACCCTGCCTTACAATGCGTCGCTAATAGAGTGGCTCCATGATGAAAAAGCCAAAGGCAGGGAAATTATTCTGGCCACGGCGAGTAACATTAAATATGCTGAAGCCATTGCCAGCCATCTAAGGTTATTCGATCGGGTGCTCGCAAGCGATAAAGAGGTTAATTTTAAGGGCAGGAATAAAGTTCGCCGGTTGGTTGACGAATCCACTAAAGGAGGGTTTGACTATGCGGGGGATTCGTACGCTGACCTGAAGGTCTGGGAAGCAGCACGCGCGGCTGTAGTTGTCAGCAATTCCAACAAACTACTTCGTTCGGTGAAAGCGCTCACCTCGGTCGAAAAGCTTTTCCCCTCATTGCAAAAAGTTTTTTCTCTTGCTGCGCTCCGCCCCCACCAGTGGTTAAAGAACGTGTTGTTGTTTGCTCCTCTTTTTACTTCTCACCAGTTTCTCCAGACTGGCTCCTTGATAACGACAACTGTTGCCTTCATTTCACAGAGCTTATGCGCTTCGAGTGTTTATATACTCAATGATCTGCTGGATCTTGAAGAGGATAGGCAGCACCCTCGAAAGCGATATCGTCCTTTCGCCTCGGGCAAAGCAAGCTTGATCGGTGGTATAGTGGCGCTGCCGTGTCTGTTGGCGGGCGCATTTTTGATCGCTGCCCGGGTGGGTCCGGACTTCGTGTTTTGGCTCGGCCTTTACTACGCTCTGACTCTCTTATATTCGTTCTACCTCAAGCGCATTGTAATTGTAGACATTCTGGTACTGGCCAGTCTTTATACCATTCGTATTATTGCCGGGGCGGCAGCCACCAGCGTTCCGGTCTCGGGTTGGCTGCTGGCGTTTTCAATGTTTTTGTTTCTTAGCCTCTCACTGGTCAAGCGATATGCCGAGTTGGTAGTGCTTGAAGCAGAAGGAATAGATGGTATGATGCCGGGACGAAATTATCATACACGGGATATCCGCGTCATACAGTGGCTTGGTCTTGCAAGTGGCTATCTGGCAGTGCTGGTGCTCGCCTTGTATGTCAACAGCAGCGATATGTTGATGCTCTACAGCAACGCCAAATTGTTATGGTTTTCAGTTCCTTTGGTTTTATTGTGGGTCAGTCGCATCTGGTGGGCAGCATACAGAGGGGAAATTTACGGTGACCCGGTTCTATTCGTGGTACGGGATCACTTTAGCCAAATTACGCTGGTCTTTCTCGTACTGGTTGTGGTGGTTGCCACATAACTGTTTTTTAATAAAATTAGAATGGCTGTTTTTCAATTCCTTCGTGGCCCCTATTTAGTGCTTCTCGGTGTTGCAGCCATCCTGCACAATACTGCTGACTTATTTTGCGCCTGACCAGATAGACGGCATGGCCTCTATGACCTGAACTGATGGAATTCTATTTACTAAACTTATGCCGACCTAAAAAACCCGTTTTCTCGGCGGTGATTTAACTTTACAGATTTGTCATGTTATCACGTAAGATTTCATCTAACTACAGTGTCTGGCTATTATTGCTGATAGGCTTGCTAACGGCGTTATCCGGGCTGGCATACATTACTATCGACGTCGATTTCCCCTTTAAGATAGCAACCTATAGTCGCGCTCTATACGTAGATGAAGGCTTTTACTCGGATGCTGCGCAGAATTTTGTCAAGTTTGGGGTTTTTGAATTGCCTTACGATACCAAGCATTGGCCTGGAGCACCATTATTAACGGTTTTACAGGCACCAGTATTTTCAGTATTTGGTCCCACGATTACTGCCGTCAGAATGCTTTCAGTATTAATAAGTGCAATCGGTTGTTTGGCGTTCTACCTGTTGGCGTTGGAGCGCTTTCGGCCGGCTATGGCCTTTATGTTGTGCCTGGCCGCTATTACAAGTATTGGGTTTCTTGGACACGCTCGCAGTGCTATCCCTGACCCGATAGCCTTATCTATGGCGATGTTAGCAATGCTGGCCTTTGTGAAAATAAAAAATCGCTACGCTGCAGTAGTCGTTAGCCTGGCCCTGGCCTATTTATCGTTCCTGGCCAAAATGTATTTCTTTTTTTCTATGGCCACGCTTATCACGGTGTGGGGTGGTGAAATCGTATTAGCGCCAATATTATTCGGTCGTAGCATTAATTGGCGCTTATTGTTCGTTTTTTTGATAACACTGCTTGCAATCGTCGCAAGTTATGCCTGGTTTCGCCTGGCCTTTGGTGAATCCATGAATGACTTTATGCTGGTAAATTCCAAAAAACGTATGGTATATGGGATTGAACCGCAGCTAAAAGCGGCGCTTTATTCGCTGTTGAAGCTACCGTACTTCACGAATATTGTAGCCATATACTACGCACTATGGATAGTGCTCGGCTATTTATTTTTCGTCATGGTTTTTCGGGTTCGCTCATTAGATTATTTGTCTTCCATTATCAGATCAATTAGCCGCTCTGAGTGGGTGATGGCTGTGTTTTTTGCTGGGGGACTGGTTGTTATAGGCAGCTTACAGGAGCACAAGTGGCATTATTATTACTTTGCTATTTTCCCTTTAGTTTTTCTTACTGCAGCGGCTATTTATCGTATAAATATTTCAGAGCGAAAGAGAAATCTAGCAATTATAGCGATATTATTATTACACGTATCACATCAAATGCAGCTCAATTTGCAGTGGCTGAGTCGTGGAAACAGTACCACAGTCGCCGATGCAAGCATCGCGATTGCGCGTACTATTGAGGCGGAAACCAACGCCGAAAGAGTGCCTGTCATTGGTGAGTATTCCCAGGTATTAGGGCTATATAATCGTACAATTTTAGGGATTGACACATTGGTACAGAATCCGGGACATCTTTGTGAGCGAATTAATTACTGGAAGCCTAAATACCATGTCTATCTGACGTGGACGGGTTCCTGGACACCCAGGAGGCTGGATGCAATTGCTGCCTGCCCTGAAATAAGTGGCTATGAGGAAATATCCCGCCATAGAACAATGCCCGGTTTTAGCGACAATGATGAAATTGTGCTATCACGTTTAAACTACTACCCATCTAAATAACTGCGCATCATTTCTAAATTTGGCGCTCCTGAGCTATTGAGGTTTAAATGATTCAGAGAGAACTCACTAAGTGAATCTCTACTTGATAAAACTCCAGCTGGCCTTCACCATTAAAAAACACCCGTGGCGCGGCCATGCTGACTTTATCAGGGTTAATTTTTAGCACAACTTTATTGTCTCCAGGGACAAGGTCGCGTGATCCAAGCACGCTTCCGCTTGAGCTATCTATAACTTCAACGTGACCGATGCGCGCACCCTGTTTTCCTTCTGCTTTTACGGTAAATTTTACTTCGTAGACTCCCGGAATCACATACTGCTTAATACCAGCCCCCAAAAATCCCTTGCCGTGTTCCGGTGAGTGCGCGAAACGACCCGGTCGTTCCGGGGGAGTAGTACGATTCCCCGTTGTGGCACGCATGTGTGCCGCATTCATTGTCCGGCCACTGTTAATATTATTCACTGCCCGCGCAGGTATGGGTTCTCGCCCGGAAACAAGGAACACTGGGCGATTCGGAAAGAGGTGTGGTATTACCTGCATCACCCCGTGTTTGTCTCTGAGAATCAGGGGGTCGGAATCCAGTCCCTTTGGGTTCCACGAGCTTTGTTGAAGAATGTCTTTGTGAACATTTTTTAATACAACGATAGAATTCGGCGGTACCCCGCGGATGACACGTTGAAACTCATGCTTATAGCTATTGCGTTTAGTAACGACCTGGGCATTGACCTTAAAGGTTTTAAACGCAACAGGGGCAACAGTGATGATAAGTAGGCAGGCTATGAGTACTTTGCTCCACTGAGGCATGGGCCAGTTTGTTTCAAACAGGCGTTTTAATCCCAACGCGGCCGATATAATGACAAAAACAAGTGTTTCGTAGTAATAGATAGGCGGCACTTCGAGAATCCCCCTAAACCAGAAGGCGCTATAGCTGATCCAGACGAGGAAAGTAGCGGATAGCAGTAACGGTGTAATACCTTTTCGCCAGCCAATAATACTCAGGCCGAGCCATATCAGAAGTGAACCGGAAAAGCCCCATAAATTGACATTGAGTGAGCTGAAATTGTACTTGAGAAATCCCCAGCCAATTGCTGGTGTGTGTTCTTTGCCGTTCACTATACCGAATCCGGGGCCTTCTGTTGCATTGTATTGCAAAAAGGTAGGCATCAAAGCGTCACCGGTAATGGCATAGTTGTATAACAAGTACAGTATTATGCCCAGGCTGGAACAGGCAGCAAAAGTTACTGTGCCGACAAAGATTGTGCGATTTCGGTTCTGTGCCAGGCGCACCAGAGCATCTATTCCGAAGGGCAGCGCGATCCACAGGGCGGTGTAAGAGCGATTCAGAAATAAAAACGCCCAGGCCAGGCCAGCGATGGCTGCGTAAAGGGTTTTGCGGTCTTTAAGCCAGGCTAAATAAGCCCAGAGCATCAAAGCTGTTGAGGCCAGACCGGACGTGTGACTCAGTACCGAGCCCTGCATAAGCCAGAAATAAGGGCTTATCAGCAGTAATAGACCAGTGCACCAGGTCGGAATTTCTAATTTTTCTCCAGCCTTGGTTAGGAACCAGACAGCTAAAAAGCCAGCTATGGCTGTCATCAAGCGTGGATAGCCGACAGCTAATCCCGGTATGAGCCAAACTGAGTGTGCAGGGGGGTAGCGCGACAACCAGCCCACTTGCTCATCACAAATTATCATACGGTGGAAAAATGCCTCTTTAAGAGATGGGCATGGCAGGTTAAATTTACCCTGCAAAAAAAGCCACGCCTGAAACATATAACTGTTCTCATCCGTGGTCAGGTATTCTTCGAGATAAATATGTTCGCCGATGAGCAGTCCACCAAACGCTACAATCAGGGCTAGTGTGAATCGAATAAGCGTACGTCTGTCAGAAAGCATACCAGTTATTCGGGACACTGAGTGTCGGTTATGGGGCATGAGAGACTAGGGCAGAAATATTGGCCGGATTATAGCCCATCTATCCTGAAGCAGCATACGTCGGTACGGGTTGCTTCTACACTTTGTGCCAGTCGTTTGCATTGTTATTCTTCGTAAGCCTGTTTTCTGGCAATAATTGTTTTACATCGAGGTGTGCTGAGCAATTGCACCGACTATAATTAGTGACCATTTTTTACGCTATGCATTTAATTGATGTGCCAAATTCTTCAGAATTATCAATGCCAATAATACTGCTACACTACGTCAAAATTGCCCGAATTGACCACTGGTTTAAAAATGTGTTTATGATCCCGGGACTACTGGTGGCGCTGTATATAAGCCCTTCATTAGTTGGGGTAGAGTTGGCCTGGCCGATCCTGATCGGGTTTCTGGCGGCCGGACTGGTTGCGTCCAGTAATTACGTGCTCAATGAAATTCTGGACGCTAAATATGACCGTCTGCATCCGGTTAAAAAGAATCGACCCGTCCCTTCAGGGGATATCATCATTGCCTGGGCTTACTTTGAGTGGCTGGTGTTGGCGGTATTGGGCTTGGGATTGGCATATACCCTGGGCTCTGCTTTCTTTTTCAGCGCCCTGGCATTGTGGGTGATGGGATGTCTGTATAACATTCCTCCGGTTAGAACCAAAGATAAACCCTATCTCGACGTTCTCTCAGAGTCAGTTAATAACCCGCTGCGATTACTGCTGGGTTGGTATCTAACCGGAATAGACTTGTTACCGCCCCTGTCCCTGATTCTGGCTTATTGGATGATTGGCGCTTTTTTTATGGCGGTTAAGCGCTATGCTGAATTTCAGCGCATAGGTGACCATGCAACCGCTGCGAGTTATCGCGCGTCTTTTGGGCACTACAATGCTGAACGTCTGATGATTAGCGTAATTTACTATGTCGCTGCGTTTGGTTTGTTTTTTGGAATTTTCCTGATTCGATATCGTATTGAGTTTATATTAGCGATTCCCTTCATCGCCGGGTTTATCGCCTGGTATATGCACCTGGCCTACCTGGAGGATAGCCCCGTACAGTATCCGGAAAAACTGTACAGGGAGCGCGGGTTCGTCGCGTATGCGATTCTTTGTGTGGCGGTGTTATTCCTTCTTCTATTTTGGGATATGCCTTACTTGAGCGAGCTGTTTTCAAAGACTGCCATAAAAAATTGATTTCACATTTGCAGTGTGTGGTAGCGATAATGCGCATCGATTTAAAACCAGGGACTGCTTTGTGCATCAAGTGCATTGCAATAATTCTGACAGGGCGGTAACATCGCGTCCCTTTTTTATTGCAGCTCTGGCCGCAATAAATAGCAGAATTCAAAATATGATCGAGGCGAGACCATGCGTAAAGCACTTGTAGCTGGAAACTGGAAAATGAATGGCACACAGGCCATGGCAACTCAATTGTGTAATGGCATCGCCGATGGCATGGCGGCGCTGGGCGAAGTTGAGGTGCTGGTTTGCCCTCCGGCTATATTGATTTCTACTGTTGCAAACGTGTTGGCGAGCAGCGATGTGGCAGTAGGTGGCCAGGATCTGGATATCAACCAGGGTGGTGCTTTTACCGGCCAGACGTCGGCATCCTTGCTGCTCGATGCAGGCTGTAAATACGTGATTGTAGGGCATTCAGAGCGCCGCCAGTTTTATGGTGATACCGATGCATTAGTTGCTGATAAAACGCAGGTCGCGCTCGATGCGGGCTTAGTGCCAATCGTTTGTCTCGGGGAGTCTCAGCAGCAACGTGAAAGCGGTGCGACTGAAGAGGTGGTCGGTGCACAACTTAAGGCTGTGCTGGACAAAGTGGGTATTGCAGCATTTTCAATTGCGGTGATTGCCTATGAACCAGTGTGGGCTATCGGCACCGGCTTGACCGCTACCCCGGAACAGGCGCAGGACGTGCATGCATTTATCCG
>PVMS01001188.1_pt1 | contig 14885 bp, 9 predicted proteins | sample 1853461 | NCBI WGS metagenome assembly PVMS01 (sample SAMN08582032, study PRJNA380276) | Marine sediment metagenome, whole genome shotgun sequencing project. | isolation source: ocean sediment barecode stripped | collected 2017 | reverse complement strand
GGAAGGCGGTTCACGTGCCCGATCGGTAACCATTGGGGGGGGAGAAGACCTTGCCATTTATGCATTTTGAAGCTGAAATGCCAAACCCACCTGTCATCGCGGTTGAGATAAAAGACCGCCGACCAGGTGACTGGTCTCCATTGTTGTTAGATACCTGGGGCGAGGTGATCGATGACCCTGCCAGGTGGGCGAAAGCAGCGGAGGATATTGGATCAGATCTGATCCAGTTAACCCTCGGCCTGACCGATTCTTCTGGGGAGACGACCACCGCTGAGTCTGCAGTCTCGACAGTCAAATCTGTGCTCGAAGCCTGCGGTCTTCCCTTGCTGGTCTTCGGTCCCGGTCAGGCCGAATTGGATAATGAATTATTGGTCCCCATCGCTGAAGCCACCAAAGGTGAACGTTTGGTGCTGGGAATTTGCGAGGACAAAAATTATCGCACTATCGTGGCGACTGCAATGGCTAATGATCATCTGGTTACAGCCAGGACCCCGATGGATGTCAATCTAGCAAAACAACTTAATATTTTGATCAGCGACATGGACTTCCCGCTCGACCGGGTGTTGATGGATCCGACAACCGGTGCTCTGGGCTATGGCATCGAATATGGCTATTCTGCAATGGAACGTTTACGCCTGGCAGCCCTGCAGGGTGACAAAATGACCCAATTGCCGATGATCGTCACCCCAGGATTTGAAGCCTGGAAAACCAAGGAAGCGAAAGTTGGCGAAGGTGTCCCCGAGACCTGGGGTGATTGGGAGGAGAGGAGCATCAGTTGGGAAACGTTAACTGCCATAACTTTGCTTGAATCAGGCGCAGACATCGTCGTCTTGCGGCACCCGGAAAGCATCAAACGTGTAAAAACAGCGATTGAAGAATTGATGGTTGTCCCTGAAATTGCCTGAGTGCTTGGCATTAAACTCGATTCTCTTTTAATGATGATAAACCATTGCGAGACAAGCTAAACAATATTTGGAGAGGCGAACATGGCCTTAACTGGAATACAAATTTATAAATTACTCCCTCGAACAAACTGTAAAGAATGTGGATTTCCAACTTGCCTGGCATTCGCCATGAAACTGGCTGCCAAACAAGTTGAGCTATCAGATTGCCCTTATGTCAGTGAAGAATCAAAAACCCAGCTGGCAGAATCCGCGGCACCACCGATTCGCTTGGTGACTCTGAAATCAAATGGGTTTGAAGCCAAGGCGGGAAATGAAGTGGCCCTTTTCCGGCACGAAAAGACCTTCTATCACATGCCGGGGATCTTCCTCAGGGTTTTAGATACTGAGTCGGAAGATGAAATTAAAGAAAAGGTAAGTGCTGCCGAGAATTACAAAGTCAATTATGTCGGCATCGATTTATCGATCGACGGATTCGCAGTGGCATCTGTATCTGGAGATGCTGCCACATATTCAAAAGCAGTATCTGCTGTCCGTCAAGTCAGCCAACGTCCCCTGGTTTTATTGAGCCGGGATCCTGAAATCATGAAAGCTGGGTTAGGGACAATGCAAGGAGAAAATCCTTTGATTTATGGCGCCGATGCCAACAACTGGGAAGCCATGGCTGACCTGGCAAAGGATTACAAAACCGCCTTGGGCGTTATCGATACCACTCTGGATGGCCTGGCAGAACTCACTGAGAAAATTACCGCCAAGGGGGTTGAAGATCTGGTGATCGATCCGGGTGGGCGCAGTTTCAGCCCGGCACTGACCTACGGCACCCAAATCAGACGCCTATCGTTGAAGAAGAATTTCCGGCCATTGGGATATCCGCTGATTTCATTCCCTGGAGATGCAGGTGATGCAGGTATGGAATCCATGTTGGCTGCCCAAGCGATAACCAAGTATGCCGGATTCATCATCATCGATCATTTCAGTCCGGCCTCTGTCTATCCACTGCTGGTTTTAAGGCAAAATATATACACCGATCCACAGAAACCAATCCAGGTCCAGCCTGGCATTTATGAAATCAACAACCCTAAGCCTGAGGATCCGCTGCTGGTCACCACCAACTTCAGCATTACCTATTTCAGTGTGGCTAACGAAGTAGAAGGAGCCGGACTCCCTGCCTGGCTCTTAGTGACGGACGCTGAAGGTATGAGTGTGCTAACAGCTTGGGCAGCAGGCAAATTCGATGCCGAACGGATTGCAAAAGCAGTTAAAGAGTTTAAAGTAGCTGACAAAATCAGCTCCAGGCAAGTCATCCTGCCAGGTCACGTGGCTGTTCTCTCCGGTGAACTGGAGGAGGAACTTCCTGGATGGGAGATCCGGGTTGGGCCGCGTGAAGCGGTCGATATACCTGCCTTTATGAAAAAGGTTCTATAAGATACATCGACAAACGATAATCTGCTTGTCGGAATAATCAATGGCTCTACACACTGTCCTTTTTGACACGGCTTCCGAAACGGTTCAAGTTAAGACTGGCACCTTGTTGTCTGAAGCCGCGCAAAGAGCCGGCCTCGATCTCAACCAGCCTTGTGGGGGACAAGGACGTTGCGGGCGATGTGCGCTCTTGATCACCGAGGGAACCGTCCGGCGGCGGAGCACTATTCGGCTGTCTGAAGAGGACCTGGATAAAGGCTATGCCCTCGCCTGCCAATCTGTTGTCGAGGGTGATATTCAAGTCGCAGTGCCACCTCAAGAGAAAATCGAGCGGCTGCTGACCAGCGATCGTACAGTAGCAGAAATCACTGTACCCCATGGATACGATGGCCCATTGGATCAGGTCATCCAGGCTGTCCCACTTTCTCTCACCCCCCCCGGATATGAGCGATCAGACAGATGATTGGACCCGCTTGACGACCGGGTTACGCCAACAGGCTGGCATCGAAGATGTAAAAGTCTCGCTCGGTCTTCTCCAGCGGATAGGGCAAGTCCTGCGGGCTGGAAATTGGGATGTGACCGCAATCCTGGACATGCACTCCTGGGAACAACCCCAGGGACCTCCACGTTTGATAGATTTGCACCCTGGCAAGGAGATGATCCCTCCCCCATTATGGGCGGCGGCAATTGATATCGGTACAACCACTGTCACGGTATGGCTTGTGGATTTGATCACCGGTAAGGTTGAAGCTCAAACAGCCCAATACAACCAGCAAATTTCTCGGGGAGAAGATGTCGTCTCGCGCATAATCTTCGCCGGCAAGGACGGCGGAGGAGAGAATCTGCGCCAGCTGGTTCTCGCAACGATCAATGAATTGCTAGGGACAGCTTGTAAAAGGATCAAAGCCGATCCTCCCCTTGTTTCAACTGACATTCTCAAGGCAACTATGGTCGGAAATAGCACCATGATGCACCTTGCACTGGGTATTCCTCCTGAGAATATCCGCCTGTTGCCGTTTATCACCACGGCCAACCAGATGCCACAGCTTACCGCTCACGAAATCGGGATCAATATCCATCCGGATGGGACTATCGATTGCCTGCCAGGAGTCGCCAGCTATGTCGGCGCGGATATTACCGCTGGCGTTCTCTCCTCTGGCTTGAATGACACAGAGCAAGTCACCTTATTCATGGATATAGGCACTAATGGGGAAATTGTGCTTGGATCCCGTGAATGGTTGGTGACCTGTGCCTGCTCTGCTGGACCGGCGTTCGAAGGTGCCGGTGTTGGAGATGGTATGCGAGCGACAAAAGGCGCTATCGAAGATATCTGGATCAACGATGCGAACCTGGAACCAACATTCCGCGTAATCGGCAATGTGAAACCACGTGGAATCTGCGGCAGCGGTCTGATCGCTTTGCTGGCAGAGATGTTTTTAACCGGTGTGATCGACAAGGCTGGCAATTTCAATTCCAATCATAAGACCTCCCGCATCCGGCAAGGTGAGCATGGATGGGAATACGCGATCTGCTTTGGGGCAGATACCGGTCATGGTGAGGACATTGTGATCACGCATGTCGATGTGGACAACCTTCTGCGAGCTAAGGCAGCCGTTTATGCCGGCTTTACTGTCCTGGCTGAGAGTGTCGGCATCCCTCTCGACTGGGTTGAGCAAGTTTTAATCGGAGGTTCGTTTGGCAAATATATCAACGTAGAAAAAGCCATCGAAATCGGTTTACTCCCTGATTTACCCTGGGATAAATTCCAATTCTTAGGAAATACCGCAGTGCGCGGGGCTTATCTTGCCCTCTTGGATCGCGGGGCCCGTAGCCAGGTCAAGGAAATTGCATCACGAATGACCTATATCGAATTATCTGCAGATAACAAATTCTATGATGCATTTATATCTGCGCTGTTTCTCCCGCATACAGACCTATCTCGTTTTCCATCGGTCGAAGCAGCGATAACGAATGAACAAGAATAATTGAAAGGATTAAAGGGAGGGCACGTATGTACATCATCGGAGAAAATATTCACATTATTTCGGAGAAGGTCAAAGTCGCCTTGAAAGAAAGAGATGCAAAATTCTTTCAAGACCAAGCGGTAAAACAGGTTGAAGGTGGTGCGGCAGCCATCGATATCAACCTGGGACCACGAAAGAAGGATTGGGAAGAGGTTTTTCCCTGGATGGTGGAAAATATTGAAGCTGTAACAGATATCCCGCTCAGTTTCGACAGCACCAACTTGATGGGTATCGAAGCTGGATTAAAGAAAGTGACCAAAGCCCAAGCGATCATTAATTCCACTTCTGCTGAACCGGAAAGATTGGAAAAAGTACCTTTATTGGCTAAAGAATATGATGCGAAACTGATCGCATTGACCATGGGCAGCGGTGGTATTCCCGTCGCAGCGGATGAGCGCGTCACGATCGCTTTAGAACAGCTGATCCCCCGAATGCTTGAAATCGATTTCCCAATAGAGAATCTAATTATCGATCCGTTAGTGCTGACAGTTTCCGGATGCCAGGAATTTTGCCCAGAATTACTGGAAGCAGTGCGCACGCTGCAATTTGCCTGGGATCCACCACCAGCCATCTCGGTTGGTCTTTCGAATGTATCCAATGCAGTACCTCATGAAAACCGGGGTTTGATCAACCAAGTCTACTGCACCATGCTCATGGGTGTGGGACTGAAAATGATGATCGCCGATCCACTTGACGATGATCTGAAAGAAACCATCCGCATCGTCGAAGAAGGCGACGATTCCACTCCAGTCGGAAAGTCGTACCTCAAGATCGCCGAACGCACAGCGAACATGGAAGAACCAACCGTCGACGATTTTGATTTGAGCGATTCAAAACAGGCGGACATCTGGAAAACAGTTCAGGTTCTGCTCAACAAAGTCATTTACGCAGATTCCTATCTGCAGCAATAACGATTACCCATCCAATTAGGTCCTTTCTTCTCTCAAATAGGAGAACTTGATGCTTATAGAAAAAGAGCCCGTCAATGTTGATGAGCTGCTTGCTAAAGCAGAGAAACCCTCGGCCGATGCCATGGTATTGCATCCTTTCTACCGGGGGAAAATTGAAACTGCTTTGAAGTGCTGTGTGCGAGATTTTCAAGACTTCGCCATCTGGTACACCCCTGGTGTGGCAGAACCATGCCGGGCAATCGCTGAACAACCAGAATTAGTCTACGAATACACGAACAAATGGAACACTGTAGCAGTGGTCAGCGATGGTACCCGCGTGTTGGGGCTTGGTGATATCGGACCGAAAGCTGGACTCCCTGTCATGGAAGGTAAAGCCCTGCTCTACAAATATCTGGGTGGTGTGGATGGTGTTCCCATCATGCTGGATACCAAAGACCCGGATCAGATCATCAACACCGTGCGCTTGCTCCAGCCTGGTTTTGGGGGTATCAACCTGGAAGATATCTCGCAACCAAAGTGTTTTTATATACTTGATACGCTGCGTGAAAAATCCGAGATCCCCGTCTGGCATGATGACCAGCAAGGCACCGCCACAGTCACCCTGGCAGCCCTGATCAACGCGCTGAAGATCGTCGGCAAAGAGATGAGCGAGGTGAAAATTGCCTTTGTGGGCAGCGGTGCCTCCAATGTTGCTTGCTCTCGCTTAATCTTTGGTTCAGGGGTGGACCCTGCAAAATGCTTGATGGTGGACAGCAAAGGGATCCTCGGTAAACACAGGCATGATTTAGAGCTGCGTAAAGCCGAATACGTTGATAAATGGCGTTTATGCCAAATAACAAACCAGGAGGGCCGGGAAGGAAACATCCCCGAGGCTATGAAGGGCGCCGACATAGTGATCGCCTTAAGCCGTTCAGGACCCGGCGTAATCCTTAAGGAATGGGTGGAGTTGATGGCAAAGGATGCCATTGTCTTCGCCTGCGCCAACCCGGTGCCTGAAATCTGGCCCTGGGAAGCTAAAGCAGGTGGCGCGCGGATTGTGGCTACTGGGCGATCGGATTTCCCCAACCAGGTTAACAATTCTCTGGGTTTTCCAGGTATCTTCCGTGGAGCATTGGATGTCAGGGCAAGCACTATTACTGATGAGATGTGCTTCGCGGCTGCCAAAGCACTCGCTGACCATGTCGGTGAGCGCATGGATGAGGAGCAAATTCTTCCGACGATGGATGATTGGGAAGTCTTCCCCCGCGAAGCTGTTGCTGTTGCTCTGAAAGCTCAGGAACAAGGTGTAGCCAAACTAACTCTAAGCCATGACGAAATATACGAACAGGCTCACCGGATCATCAAGCGCTCGCGTGATTTAACACACGCCATGATGGAGCAGGAGTTCATCGAAACTGCACCTGAAGGTTAAACCCCATGTTCAGTTCTCCAGATGGCAGTCTATTGGATTGCTTTCAATTGAATAACATCAATAACTAAAACAAATGAGGTGAACTATGTACGACTTGATCGTCGTCGGAGGGGGACCTGCCGGTCTGACCGCCACAGTTTATGCTATACGCAAACGGTTAAACGTATTGATGATTTCCAAAGACCTGGGTGGAAAAACGAATTATCGTCTGGCTTTACCCTGGATTGAAGATTATCAGGTCATCCGCGGATTAGAGATCGTCAACAAATTCCGCAGCGAGCTTGAATACCTAAAATTTGCCCGCCATATGGAACCCGTTGACCATATTGAAAAAGATGATTCTGGATTCATGATCCGCACCCGCGATGGCGGAGAATTAAGAGCGAAAGCTGTGATCATCGCTTCTGGCACGAAGCAGCAGCGTCTAGAAGTGCCTGGAGAGAAGCAGTTCATCATGCACGGCCTATGCTATTCAGCCCTAAGTTATGCGCCGTTATTCATAGACCGGAATACCGTGGTCATCGGTGAAGGTGATTTGGCATTACGCTCAGCAGCCGAGTTGGCAACGGTTGCCAAACACGTCCACTTGATTGGATTGTCTGGCGATGCACTCACAACAGCGCTGGGCAAGAAATTAGCCAACTCACCCAATGTGACCATCCTGGAAAATTACGCCGTAACTGAGGTAAAGGGAAATGGATTTGCCAACCAAGTGATTGTGCAAAATCCAGATGGGAAAGAAGAAACCATTGAAGCTGAGGGCACTTTTATCGAAATGAACCTGAACCCCAACTCTCAAATGGTTGAGGATCTCGTCGATCTCGATGATCAAAGGCGCATTAAAGTAGATTGTTATGCTCGCACCAATGTGCCTGGAATGTTCGCCGCTGGCGATGTGACCGACAGCTACGCCGAACAGGTTCTGGTGGCGGTCGGTGAAGGTGCAAAAGCTTCTTTAAGCGCCTACGAATATCTGCTACCAATACTTTAATCAGGAATGTGAATAGATCATAATTCATTCGATTTCCCTGGTTGGTAATTGCATGAAAATTCATTGTCAAATGAGATTAGATTCCCTAATAATTGGGGATCTAATCTCATTTTAAACAAAGGACATATTACCCGGAATTAATTGACGAATGACACATACATAAATTCATCCCTGTACCTATAATAACGATAAGAATAGGGGTATTTATCCTATTCGTCGTCAAAAAACACAGATAACCCACTTTCTTCGGGGAAGGTATTAATGCAAAATATGACGACCCGGAATATCCATGGCGAACCAGCCGCGACCCTGGTTGTGGGCGGCGGAATTGGGGGTATGCGTGCCGCACTTGACCTGGCTGACGCGGGATTGAAAGTTTACCTGGTCGAGCAAACACCCTGCCTTGGAGGGCGAGTTGCTCAACTTGGCTTCATGTTCCCACAGCACGATTGTGTTCTCTGTCGTGGGACTGCCGATCACGGCTATGGCTGTACAAGACCATCCATCTCTCCAGCATATATCCAGCACAACCAACATCCCAATATCGAGATTCTGACCAATACCAACATCCTCGAAGTAGAAGGTCAGGCCGGGGATTTTACCGTATCTTTAAGACAAGAACCGCGTTACGTGGATATCGAACGCTGCACGAGCTGTGGAAAATGCGCTGAAGTTTGCCCAGTCGAGCTGCCCGACAGCTACCAATTAGGCATGACCAACCGTAAAGCCGCTTACAAGGTAGCCGCTCGAGCGACACCGGATGCATATGTGATCGATAAAGGTCCTTATTGTGAGGATTGTGGTGAATGTGTCTCCATTTGTCCAACTGAGGCGATCAACCTCACAGAACAACCCCGTTTAGTGACCATCGAAGTCGGTGCAATCATCCTGGCGCTCGGTTTTAAAGTCTACGATTCACAGGAGCTGGAAGAATTGGGGTATAAAAGGTATCCAAACGTCATTCAAGCCATGCAGTACGAACGTTTAGCCAGCCGTTCTGGACCCACTGAGGGCATCATCAATCGACCATCAGACGGAAAACAGCCGCGTTCGATCGCCTGGCTGCAGTGCATCGGCTCTCGTGACAAAAATAACCCCTTCTGTTCTTCTATCTGTTGTATGTACGCTACCAAAGAGGCTATCCTGGCCAAGCAGCGTCTGGGTCAGGAGATCGATTGCAGCGTGTTCATCATGGATGAACGCGCCTTCAACAAGGAATACAGCGCCTACTTCTCCAAAGCGAGAGACAGCCACAATATTCAGTACAACCACTGCCGGGTCTCTGAAATCAAAGAAGACCAGCATACCGGTGATCTAATCTTGCAGTACGCCACCCCAAACGGCGAACTGCACCAGGAACGTTTTGAAATGGTTGTTCTGGCAACAGGTCTGCAGCCGCCAGAATCTGCCAGATATCTCGCGGATAACCTGGGAATTGAACTAAACCAATACGGATTCTGCCAGACTGATAAATTCACCCCTCTGCAAACCACACGACCGGGAGTATTTGTTTGCGGAGCATTTTCTTCTCCGAAAGAGATTGTCGAGACCATCATCGATGCCAGCGGTGCTGCAGCCGAAGTGATGCGCCTGCTCAATGACCGTCTGCACACCCATCAATTCAGCCGTGAATATCCATTCCTGACCGTTGATGATCTGCCGCCAGAGCGCGACGTGAGTGCCGAAGAACCAAGGGTCGGCGTGTTCGCCTGCACTTGTGGGGGTACAATCAGCGAGGTTATTGACATTCCAGCATTGCTTCACAACTCCAGCCATCTGCCCAATGTATGCTCTGTGGATATGATCGAATATGCATGTTTCCCCGAGGTGCAGGAGCAGCTAATTCAAAGCATCAAAGAAGAGAAACTCAACCGGGTCGTGATCGCCGCCTGCAGCAATCGCACCCATGAATCACTCTTCCAGCGCAGCATCCGCATGGCAGGACTCAACCCATATCTGCTGGAAGTCGTCAACCTGCGGGAACAGTGCAGCTTTGTTCATCAAGAACAGGTCCCCATGGCGAATCGCAAAGCCACCGAGATGGTTCGTATAGCGATTGGCCGGGTTATAGCAGCCCAGCCAGTCAATAAGCATCAACACCGCTGCCGACCCAGTGCCCTTGTGATCGGTGCTGGTGTCTCCGGCATGACTTCCGCCCTGGCGATCGCCGATAGCGGATATGATGTCCACCTGGTTGAGCGATCTCAAACCCTGGGAGGCAACCTTCGAAATTTATATTATGTTGCCGAGGGTTATAACCCGCAACGCCTGCTGCGGGATTTGATCAACCGTGTACGAGCGCACACCCGCATCGTGGTTCACACCAGGACTGAGGTTGTCAGTCACTCAGGTCATGTGGGTTACTTTATCACTGAGCTGCAAACCAGGCGGAATGGATTGAGCGATTCGATCAAGTTCGAACACGGGGTTACCATCGTCGCTACCGGGGCACAGGAAACCCGCCGGCACTCCTTGCTAGAATTTCCGCAGGTGATCACCCAACAAGATTTAGAAGAGAAGATCATTCACCACCCTGAGGACATCGCAGCCCTAAAAAATGTGGTCATGATCCAATGTGTGCGACCTGAAGGTTCTCCGGATTACTGCTCGCGGGTCTGCTGCACCAACACGATCAAGAATGCCATCCGGTTGAAGCTTTTCAACCCTGCCTGCCAGGTGAGTGTGCTCTATAAAAATATAGTCACCTACGGTTTCCGAGAAGAGTATTACACTGAGGCGCGTCGCCTTGGGGTGGTCTTTATCCGCTACACGGACGAGAATCCACCTGAAGTAATCCTCAAGGAAAACCAGCTTTTTGCCCGGGTTTACGAAATCTCTCTGGATCGCTGGCTTGATTTACCTGCTGATATGATCCCCATGAGCATGTCGATTGCCCCCGCAGATGGCAGCCTTGAATTATCGCAGATGCTGCGCGTACCACTTTCCAGTGAGGGATTCTTCGAAGAGGCTCAACTGAAGCTGCGCCCGATGGATTTCATGCGGGATGGTATTTTCCTGGCTGGGATGGCTCACTATCCAAAATTCATCGAAGAGAGCATCAGCCATGCTCTGGCAGCTGCTGGTCGAGCATTAAGCCTGCTCTCTCAGGAGACGCTTTATTTGGGTGGTGTAGTTGCTGAAGTCGATCCGGATAAATGCGTTGGCTGCCTCACCTGCACCCGCACCTGTCCTTTCGCCATCCCCCAGATGGTATATCAGGAAGACCGTGCAGGTGTCGGCGGTTTGGGTGGAGCAGCATATATCGATCCGGCTTTATGCCAGGGTTGCGGAACCTGCACCGGAGAGTGTCCCGCCAATGCCATCCAGCTGATCCATTACACCGATGAACAGATGATGCTGCAGGAGATTAATGGTCTGGGAACCTGGCAAACAATACCTGTCGCGGGTGACTGAGCAAAGGGAAAATCGCATCGATGACAACACAATCATTCGAACCAGAGATAACCGCATTCTATTGTATTTATTGCGGGTATATGGCAGCCGATACAGCAGGTGCAATGGGTGTTCAATACCCAGCCAATGTGAAATTTGTGCGCATGCCATGTACGGGCAAGACGGATATTCGCTATCTATTAGAAGCATTTGAGCAAGGAGCCGATGGTGTTTACGTGGTAGCCTGTCCAATCGGAAACTGCCATCATGTACGCGGCAACGAACGCGGGTTGGCTCGCTTACAGCGGGCACAAGAAATTCTTGATGAAATCGGGCTGGGTAGCGACCGGCTGGAAATGTTCTTCATGTCCGGCAGCCAAGCACATACTTTTGCTGCCGCGGTCGATAAGATGACAGATCGCATTCGTGAGCTGGGACCAAACCCGCTCAAAGGAGAATCACCTTCAGATACCGAGATTGAATTCGAAGATGAATTAGAGTTTCGCGGAAAACGACTATCACCAGGATAGAGGCTTAAGGAGCCTGGATGGCAATAAGCAAGCCTGATCTCAAAACAAAGATACCGACCGGCGCGGTTATGGTTGTCGGGGGTGGCATCGCGGGCATGCAGGCTTCTCTTGACCTGGCAGACCAGGGATTTAAGGTTTATCTTGTCGAAAAGCAGTCGGCAATCGGTGGCAAAATGGCCCAGCTGGATAAGACCTTTCCTACCAATGACTGTGCCATGTGTACCATCTCCCCGAAACTGGTCGAGACAGGTCGTCATCTTAATATTGAAATACTCACCGATACGAGAGTCACAGATATTATCGGCGAGCCGGGAGACTTTTCGGTTACCGTCCGCCACAAACCACGCTACATCGACCTTACTAAATGCAACGCCTGCGGCGACTGTGCCGAAGTATGCCCGATCATAATACCGGATAAATTTAACGAGGGATTGAATCAACGTCGGGCTGCCTATAAACTTTACCCGCAAGCGGTTCCCAACGCATACGCCATTGAAAAACGAGGCATCGCTCCCTGCAGGGATGCCTGTCCTGCTGGACAACGTGCCCAAGGTTATATCGCTTTAATCCGTGAGGGACGCTGGGATGATGCCCTGCGGGTGATCAAAATGGATAACCCATTCCCCGGCATTTGTGGACGCATCTGCAACCACCGTTGTGAGACAGCCTGCAACCGGGGTTTGGTCGACGAACCGATTAATATCCGAGCGCTGAAACGCTTTATCACTGATCAAGTTTATGCCAACCCCCGTGAGATGGTTGAACCAGCTGAGATTTTATATCCCGACAAGCGGGTAGCCATCATAGGCGCTGGCCCGTGCGGCTTGACTGCAGCACAAGACCTGGTGCGAGCCGGATTTCCAGTTTCGATCTTCGAAGCCATGCCTGTCGCTGGGGGAATGCTCAGGCTGGGTGTTCCTGAGTACCGTCTGCCAAGTGAGATTATTGAACGTGAGGTCCAGGACATCGTCGATTTAGGGGTTGAATTACATCTCAACACGCAGGTCAACAATTTAGATGATTTATTCGATGAGGGCTTTTCCTCCGTATTAATCGCCGTCGGTGCCCATGAAGGTATTCGTTTACCCATCCCAGGTGCGGATCTGGATGGTGTCCTGATCAACACCCATTTCCTGCGAGATGTTCGCCTAGGAAAATATGACCAGCAAGACACAGCTGCGATCGGAAGGAATGTCCTGGTGCTGGGAGGCGGCAACGTAGCGATTGACGTTGCCCGCAGTGCTATCCGCCTCGGATGTCAGGTTTCATTAGCCTGCCTGGAAAGTCGCCAGGAAATGCCTGCGCATGACTGGGAGATCGAAGCCGCCGAGCAGGAGGGTGTCTCCATTTATGCTGGACGCTCCTTCGAGCAGATCCTGCCGGACGAACACGGCCATGTCAGGGGCGTAGAGTGTATGCAGGTGAGTTCATTCACTTTTGATGAAACCGGTCGTTTGCTGGTCGACAAGGTCGCAGACTCTAACCACGTTTATGCCTGCGATACGGTGATCTTCTCGGTTGGTCAGCGCGCTGGCCTGGCCTTCATCCCCGATGATGCTGGTGTCGGTCTGACCGATCAAATGACAATCGCGGTAAATCCGAACACCTTTGCTGCCACTCGCCCGGGAGTATTTGCTGCAGGAGACAGCGTTTCCGGAACTGCTTTTGTGATCGAAGCAGTCGCGAGCGGTCACGAAGCTGCAGAGTCGATCATCCGCCACTTGAGTGGAGACCAGCTGGAACGCCCCACTAAACCCCCGCTGCCGGTTGTCCATCTCGAGGAGCAGGAGATCGAGGATCGTATGGCACAGGGGGAGATCCGGGTTCTAGGTCGGGTGCCATTGCCGGAGTTGCCTGTTGAAAGTCGCATAGATAATTTCGCCGAAATCGAAGGTGGTTACGACGAGGCAAGTGCCCAGGCTGAAGCTGCTCGCTGCCTGGCATGCGGCATTTGCTCCGAGTGTATGAGCTGCACTTTCGCCTGCGGTGTGGACGCCATAGACCACGATATGCCGCCCCGCCAGAGCGTGATCGATGTTGGTGCGGTGATCCTGGCACCGGGCTACCAGATCTATCGCGCCGAGCTCTCAGAGGAATATGGTCTCGGACGGTATCCTAACGTGGTCACATCCCTGCAGTATGAACGTATGCTCTCTGCCTCTGGTCCTACTCAAGGTCATATCCTGCGATCTTCGGATGGTCAAAGCCCTAAACGCATCGCTTTTTTGCAATGTGTTGGCAGCCGCGATCAGACCCATGATTACTGTTCTTCAGTGTGCTGTATGTATGCCGCTAAAGAAGCGATTATGACCCTTGAGCACGCCAAAACAGAATCTCGCCATGGTGATGGCGAACTAGATGTCTCCTGCCAAGTCTTTTTTATGGATACCCGGGCCTTCAGCAAGGGCTACGAAGAATATTACCAGCGGGCGGAAAATGACTATGGCGTGAAATACACCCGCTGCCGGCTGAGTGAGGTCAAGGAAGATCCACAGACCCGGAACCTCAGGGTGCGTTATTCTACATCCTATGAGGAGCAGGCTGATCTCATAGAGGAGGAGTTCGACCTGATAGTCTTGTCTGTTGGCATGGAGATCTCGGACTCGGTAAAGAACCTGGCGGACAATCTAGGCGTTGAACTCGACGAATATGGTTTCTGCCACACAACATTGTTTGACCCACTGCAAACCAGCCGCGCAGGCATCTACGTCGCAGGACCTTTCCGCGAACCAAAGGACATCCCCGAAACGGTGATCGAAGCCAGTGGGACTGCCGCAGCAGCTGCTCGGGTGCTCGCTCCTGCCCGTTTCAGCCTGGCAAAGATCCCCAAATATCCATCAGAGCGAGATCAATTAGCACAAGAGGCTCGTATTGGTGTCTTTGTCTGCCACTGCGGGAGCAATATCGGTGGTTATCTGGATGTGCCTTCGGTCGCTGAGTATGCTCGTTCCCTGCCTGGTGTAGTTTATGCGGAGGATAACCTATACACCTGCTCCCAAGACGCCATCGCTCACATCATCGAAGAAGTAATCCATCTTAACCTCAACCGGGTGGTGGTCGCTTCCTGCACACCCCTAACTCACGAACCATTGTTTCAGGATGCCATCCGCCAGGCCGGGCTCAACCCACACCTGTTCGAGATGGCATCTTGAAACAATGGTTCGTGAGTTAGGGGTGTGCAGGAAGCGACCACCACCCGGTTGAGGTCAAGATGGATTACTTCTTCGATGATGTGAGCGATGGCGTCTTGGGAGCAGGTGTACAGGTTATCCTCCGCATAAACTACACCAGGCAGGGAACG
>PVMS01177524.1_pt1 | contig 14886 bp, 16 predicted proteins | sample 1853461 | NCBI WGS metagenome assembly PVMS01 (sample SAMN08582032, study PRJNA380276) | Marine sediment metagenome, whole genome shotgun sequencing project. | isolation source: ocean sediment barecode stripped | collected 2017 | reverse complement strand
CCTAGAAGATCTCTAGGACAAAGCGATCAAAAAGTCTCTGGGACCTGAAAAAGGAAACAGCAAGTATCTATATGTATGGCCCGGCGAAGCAAGCCTGCAAAATCGCCGGCCTGCCGAAACCAACGATATCAGCTCATGGAATCCGGAACTGGCACTCCTGATTGCCGAGAGCGAAAATATCGAGATGGGTAACGATGCCTGGGAGGTCGTAAACTTCCTGCGTAATTACTACGAGGAATACCAGATTGCCCCGGCAGTCCGGGTTCTGACCAAAGCGATCAAAAAGTCTCTGGGACCTGAAAAAGGAAACAGCAAGTATCTATATGAACTGTTCCCCTATGGCCCGGCGAAGCAAGCCTGCAAAATCGCCGGCCTGCCGAAACCAACAGGTTGTGTCTAGGAAAGGGAAATAGCTTGGTACTGGGCACCATCTATGCAGTACTGTTTTATGTAGCGACGGCGATTCTTGTTTTCGGACTTGCATTCAGAATTCGCCTCTATGCGCGTACACCTGCGCCTCTGAAAATCCCGACTACGCCGGCGCCCGTAACAAAAGCGGGCGTCGTCGTCCGTATGGCGAAAGAGGTTGTTTTCTTCGAGAGTCTGTTCAAAGCCAACAAGTGGACCTGGTTGCTGGGCTGGATATTCCATGCTGCATTGCTGTTGGTCCTGCTGCGGCATCTGCGCTTTTTCACCGAACCGGTCTGGTTCTGGGTTCGGTGGGCCCAGCCATTTGGGTTGTATGCGGGATTCGCGATGGTCGCCGGTCTGGCCGGCCTCTGGGTGCGTCGCTTCGCGGTCGAGCGCGTACGCTATATATCCGCGCCGTCCGATCACCTGATGTTGCTGCTGTTGATCGGCATTGGAGCAACAGGGTTGATGATGAAGTTCGTCGCGCGCACGGATATCGTATCACTGAAAGCGTTCATCCTCGGTTTGATGTATTTCGACTGGCAACCGATCCCGGCGGATCCGGTATTGCTGGTTCACCTGGGGCTGGTTTTGTTATTGATGATCATTTTCCCGTTTTCGAAGTTGTTGCATGCACCCGGGGTGTTCTTCAGCCCCGGTCGCAACCAGGTCGATAACTCTCGCGAGAAGCGATATCTCTCGCCGTCGGCGAAGGCCGCGGGCGAATAGTCGATGGCTGATTTCATCACACCAGAGATCTCGATCCCGATCGAAATTCCGACGCTCAACAGAGGCGCGATGAAACATTCAGCGCCCTATGAGGCCGCCCCGGCGCACCAGGAAGCGCTTGGTTTTCCGGGCGAATTGGTTGATGACTGGCAGGCCAGGGCAATCGACAAACTTGGTGAGCTGCTCAAGAAATCACGGGCGCTGCAGGTTTACATGGACAGCTGCGTCAAGTGCGGTGCGTGCACTGACAAGTGCCACTATTTCCTCGGTAGCGGTGATCCGAAGAATATGCCGGTTGCGCGACAGGATCTGTTACGCAAAGTCTATCGTCGCTATTTTACTTTCGCGGGCAAATATTTTCCGTGGCTGGTTGGCGCAGAGGACCTGACCAAAGAAGTACTGGACGACTGGTACACCTATTTTCACCAGTGCTCCCAATGTCGGCGATGTTCTGTCTATTGCCCTTATGGCATCGATACGGCGGAAGTATCCATGGCAGCGCGTGAGATCATGGATCATATTGGCAAGGGGCAAAAATACTGCAACGAAATCCTTGGCAAGGTCCACAAGATAGGTAACAACCTCGGTTTGCCCGAGGCCGCACTCATCAACACGCTGGAAGGCCTGGAAGAAGACATCGAAGAGGAAACCGGTGTCACAGTGCGACTCCCGGTAAACGTAAAAGGTGCGGACATCCTGCTGGTAACTCCCAGCGCCGACTTCTTCGCCGAACCACACGTCGACGGACTCATTGGCTATGCCAAAGTATTTCACCAGGCGGGCGTCAGCTGGACGGTTAGCTCCTATGCCTCGGAGGCTGCGAACTTCGCCATGTTCATCGGCTCTGAGGAACAGATGCGACAAGTCGCACAGCGCATTCGGAAAGCCGCTGAGGATCTGGGCGTCAAGCGAATTATTTTCGGTGAGTGCGGACATGCCTGGCGAGTCGCATACAGCTTCATGAATACATTGGTCGGTCCGTTCGATTTTCTGGATCCTGACTACCCGATACCGCAGCATATTTGCGAATTCACGTATGACCTTATCCAAAAGGGTGAGTTGACACTGGACAAATCAGCGAACGATCACATGACCTTGACCTTCCATGATTCCTGCAACGTCGCGCGCGGTTCGCGCATGGGCGACAGTCCCGGTGGCCAGTTCGAGATACCGCGCGCAATCATCAGGGCCTGCTGCAACAATTTCGTTGATATGGCAGCCGACACTATCCGCGAGGGCACCTTTTGTTGCGGCGGCGGCGGCGGCTTATTGACCGATGACCTGATAGAGCTCCGGACCAAGGGCGCGCTGCCACGCATGCAGGCACTGCAAGAGGTTGTAGAAGAACAGGGCGTCACGCACATGGCGGCTATCTGCGCAATTTGCAAGACTCAATTCGCCAAGGTCATGCCGACCTACGGTTTTGATATGGACGCCATTGTCAGCGTTCATCAGCTGGTTTCAAATGCCATCGTTCTGGATGGCCAGACGACTACCGGTAATACTGAGATCCAACAATGAGTACAAATATGACCGACAAACTGCTTACCAAGCGTCGTTTCAAAGATGGCGACCACGCACACCGGCCCTGGCAGGAAGAAATCTTCACAGCCGACGCGTCCCATAAATGTCCAACTTATGTTAACCGTACGCCCCCGTGCCAGGGAAGCTGCCCTTCCGGCGAGGATATCCGCGGCTGGCTGAACATTGCACGCGGCATTGAAAAGGCCCCGGGCGATGTGCCATGGCAGCAATACGCGTTCGATCGCGTAACCGATGCCAATCCCTTTCCAGCGATCATGGGCCGCGTCTGCCCGGCGCCGTGTGAAGACGGTTGTAACCGCAACGAAGTCGAAGATCGTGTCGGCATTAATTCAGTCGAGCAATTTATCGGCGACTATGCGCTGGAACACAAACTGAAGCTGCAACCGGCGAAAGCCGAGTCCGGCAAAAAAGATCGCCATCGTCGGCAGCGGCGTTGCCGGTCTGGCCTGCGCCTATCATCTGCGTCGCAAGGGCCATGCCTGCACGATAATTGAGTCGCACGAAAAACTCGGTGGGATGATGCGCTACGGCATTCCTGGCTACCGGGTTCCGGATGACGTACTCGACGGCGAAATACAGCGCATTCTCGACCTCGGCGTCGACGTTCGCACCAACACCAAGGTCGGCGTCGATGTGTCGCTCGAAGACCTGCAAAATGAATTCGACGCGGTATTTATCGGTCTTGGTGCCCAGACGGGCTCGGCTTTACCAGTGCCCGGCGGCGATGCCCCTAACTGCATCAGCGGCGTCGCGTTTCTACAGGCATTCAATGACGGGCGGCTGAAACATACCTCCGCGCGCGTCCTCGTGGTCGGTGGCGGTGACACTTCCATGGACGTTGCCGCAGTTGCCCGGCGCCTTGGCCATATCACGCACAAACGTGAGCATGACAGACCTGAAAATATCATTCTTGGCCATACGGCACACGACGCAGCAACCGTCGCGCACCGCCAGGGAGCCGACGTAACGTTGGTGTCCTGGGAATCCCTCGGCGACATGCCGGCTACCAAGACAGAGGTCGAGCATGTCACCCGCGAAGGCGTAAAACTCATGGGATCGCTGCTTCCGGTAGAGGTTCTCACCGATGACGAGGGCCGCGCCACGGCTCTGCGTGTCATTGAGGTCGACTGGAGTACCGGCAAGTCTGTGAAGATAGAAGGGACGGAAAAAGACATCGAATGCGACCTTGTCGTTGCAGCAATCGGTCAGCGAGGCGACCTTGCCGGCTTTGAGAGTCTCGACAATGGGCGTGGTCTGATCGACGCTGACGGCTTTTACCGGGTCAAGGATCATCCCGATCTTTTCGTGGGTGGCGACATCGTAAAACCGCATCTGTTGACGACCGCTATCGGTCAGGCCTCAATCGCTGCAACCGGGATCGACCAGTTCCTGACGGGCGCCGAGATGAAAAAGCGACCCAAGGTCGATGTTCACCACTTTAGCTTGCTCGAGAAGTTGCAGGAAACCGACCATGCGCCGGGTGCATATGATCACATACAGGTTCGGGGAACGGATGAAGCTGATTTCGCGATCCACAATTATGAAGATCGCTCTTTCGTCGAAGTCGTGCCTTCAGACGAATTGTTTCTCGGGCATTTCAAATACGAAGCGAGACATATTCGCAAAGAGGAAGACATTACGTCCGACTCTGTGCTGGGCTCCTTTGGGGAACGAATCAAGGGCTTGTCGGAAGAGGATGCAATTCAGGAGGCAGACCGCTGCATGAGCTGTGGCATGTGCTTCGAATGTGATAACTGCCTTATTTATTGCCCGCAGGATGCGATTTTTCGGGTCAAGAAGACAGATTCCACCATGGGCCGCTATGTCGATACTGACTATACGAAATGCATCGGATGCCACATTTGCGAAGACGTCTGCCCATCGGGGTATATCCGCATGGGGCTGGGAGAGTAAGGAGTGGCCAGGCGCCGCAAATCCATAGTGATGATTGCGGCCCTGCTGATTGCTTTGGCCGGACTCGCGTTCGTGGCCAATGCGGTGGAAGAAGATGTTGTAGCAAGCCGAGTGCCCTACCCCGACATTCCCAGGGGGCAAGGTGAGAGTTGTGTTGAAGATACGGACTTTATGCGGCGCTACCATATGACAGTGCTTTTGCATCAACGTGACGACACGATGCTGAAAGGCATTCGTAGCAAGCAGCACAGTCTCAAGGAATGCATTGCATGTCATGCCGTGCCAGGAGCGGATTCGATTCCGGTAACGTTTGCAAGCCCAAATCATTTTTGCCGTTCCTGCCATGACTATGCGGCAGTAGAAATCGATTGTTTCGACTGTCATGCTTCGCGGCCAGACTCTGGCCTTGTTGCGGAGGCGCGGGAGAAATGAGCGTGAAAATAAAAAGACCGGCTGCCCCCAAAGAATTTAACCCGTCGCGCCGCAGCTTCCTCGGCACCGCTGCCGCTGCAGCGGGTGTCGCTTTGGCTCCCGGCGTATTTCTATATGGTGTCGGCGCATCAAAGCCGGCTGCTGCAAGAGGCCTCGACGAGGCTGCTTCGAGCAATGTTCGCTGGGGAATGCTAATTGACCTCAATCGCTGCGACAGCGGCTGCAATGAATGCGTATCTGCGTGCGCGAAGGAAAACGGGCTGCAGGGACATGGCAGGCCGGAGACCGACGCGCAATGGATCAGGAAAGTCGACGTCCGTGATCCGGGCACCGGGCACAGTCAGTCACTGCCAATGATGTGCCAGCATTGTGCCGATCCACCGTGTGTGGACGTCTGCCCGACGGGAGCCTCATTCAAGCGCGCTGACGGAATCGTGCTGGTGGACAAGCATACCTGCATTGGCTGCCGCTATTGCATGAGCGCATGTCCGTACAAGGCGCGATCATTTGTGCACGAAGTGCTGGAGGATCAGAAACCTCATGCACCCCGGGGCAAGGGCACCGTGGAGAGTTGCACGATGTGCGTCCATCGCATTGATGACGATCGGCAGCCTGCGTGCGTGGAAGCCTGTAATGATACCGGTGGTGGTGCCATGTTATTTGGCGACCTGAACGATCCCGGCAGTGAAATTTCGAAGCGCGTAGCGAAATACGCATCTCAGCAAATCCGTGCCGACCTTGGGCTCGACCCCGGCGTTCGGTACCAGGGCCTGTGAACGGAGCTTGATGATGAAGCGGATCGTCTATAGCGAAATAGAGGGACGAAGTACGAATTTTCGTATTCTTGCCGCCGTCCTCGGCGCGTTTGCACTGGCAGGCCTGGTTGCCGCCCTTTACATGGAACACTACGGGCACTACGTCACCGGCATGAGCAACCAGATCGTCTGGGGAATGCCGCACGTATTCGCAATATTCCTGATCGTTGCGGCATCCGGTGCTCTCAATGTGGCGTCGATCGGAACCGTGTTTGGCAAGACGCTGTACAAACCGTTGGGGAGGCTCTCTGGCCTGTTGGCGCTGGCGCTATTGCTGGGTGGACTCACGGTGCTCGTACTCGATCTTGGCCGGCCCGACCGCTTGATCGTTGCGATGACGACCTACAACTTCAAATCGATTTTCGCATGGAACATTTATCTTTACGTCGGATTTATCGCAGTTGTTGCTGTGTACCTCTGGCTGCAAATGGAACGGCGCATGAATCGATACGTAAAGAGTGCCGGTATGGTCGCATTCCTGTGGCGTCTCGTACTGACGACCGGCACCGGATCTATCTTCGGTTTTCTCGTAGCACGCGAAGCGTATGACTCGGCCGTCATGGCGCCGCTGTTTATCGCGATGTCCTTTTCCTTCGGACTCGCTGCCTATATTCTCGTCCTGCTCGCAGCATACAGGGGAAGTGAAAGAGAACTCGGCGATGAAATGCTGCGACGGCTCGGTCGGCTGTTGGGTGTTTTTGTCGCGGTGGTGCTCTATTTCACCACAGTGCAGCACCTGACCAATTTGTATGCAGCCGAACATGCGGCCGTCGAGCGATTCATTTTGCTGGATGGTGGTATCTACCCCTTACTATTCTGGGCCATGCAGGTTGTCGTGGGCGGGCTTCTGCCCCTGGTAATTGTATTTCGCGCAACAGCATCACGAAATACGGCTCGCCAGGTAGCGTTGGCTTCTGTACTGGTGATCATTGGTGGCTTCGCCCAGGTGTATGTGATCGTTATTGGTGGACAGGCCTGGCCATTGAATATGTTTCCGGGCAAAGAGGTCTCGTCCAGTTTCTATGATGGTGTTATCGCCATCTATGCGCCGAGTTTGCCTGAAATCGGCCTCGGTCTGGGTGGTATAGCTCTGGCCGGTCTCATCGTCCTTTTCGGCATCAAACTGCTCCGTTTCCTGCCGGTCACGCTGGCAGATTCCGCGTTCGAACCGCAGACGATCCAGAGTGGCACTGACTGAATCTTGGCCCACTTCTTCATAGCAGCCGCACACAAGTCCTCGGGCAAGACATCGGTATCGGTCGGTCTTGCGGCCGCAATGACCAACCTGGGTCTGTCAGTACAACCTTTCAAGAAAGGCCCTGACTACATCGATCCATTGTGGCTTGGACATGCGGCCGGTAACGCCGCCTATAACCTCGACTTCTTCACCATGTCCGATGCGGAGATTCTCGCCAGGTTCGCCAGCAGATCGGCCACTGCTGATATCAGCCTGATCGAGGGCAACAAAGGGCTGTTCGATGGCCTCGATGTCGACGGTACGGACAGCAACGCGGCGTTGGCAAAATTGATTTCGGCACCGGTTGTGCTGGTCATCGACACTCAAGGAATGACGAGAGGAATTGCGCCGTTGATACGCGGTTACCTGGACTTCGACCCGGACGTCGATATTCGTGGAGTCATTCTTAACAAGGTCGGCGGTACACGCCATGAAGGCAAGCTCCGTGCAGCACTTGAGCGCTATACCGATATCGAAGTACTGGGAGCGATCGGGCGCGATCAGTCCCTGGAAATTCCCGAGCGGCATCTCGGTCTCATTCCGGCAAACGAGTCGAAAAGAGCCGATTCAACCATTGTGCGTCTTGCCGATGCGGTATCTGCCGAGGTCGACGTTGGCCGCGTGATCGAGATTGCCAGTAACGGCAAAACGCCAGTGACCGCGACAGAGTCAATCACCAGATCCGGAAGGCCCGCTTGCGACGTTCGTATTGCCATTGCCCGTGACGCCGCTTTTAGCTTTTATTATCAGGACGACCTTGAGGCATTTGCGGCTGCCGGCGCTGAACTCGTCCCTTTCGACACGCTCAACGACGCGCAGCTGCCGGAGGCGGACGGACTGTTTATTGGCGGTGGCTTTCCGGAAACACAGATGGCCGCGCTTTCTGCAAATGAAAGTCTGCTTGCGGATATCCGCAAATCATTGGCGGCCGGCATGCCTGCGTATGCAGAGTGCGGAGGCCTGATGTACCTGGCGCAGAGCATCGAGTGGCGCGATGAGAAGTTCCATATGGCCGGAATAGTGCCAGGCAGTGTCATCGTCGGCGATCGCCCACAAGGCCGTGGCTATGTGCTTTTGGAAGAAACAGGTAAAAGTCCGTGGCCCCTGGTATCCAGCGAATCTGCGGGTTCAGGCGTTACCGTGCCGGCACACGAATTCCATTATGCTCGCCTGGAAAACCTGCCTGACACTCTTGAATACGCTTATACGGTTGCGCGTGGCCATGGTATCGACGGGAATCGGGATGGCTTGATTATTGGCAATCTTCTGGCGGGATTTTCACACCACCGAAACACAGAAGCAAATACCTGGGTTCAACGTTTCATCACGTTCGTCCGGGAGAAATCGAAATAACGCAGGTTATAGATTAACGCCGGTATGGAATAAACTACCAGGCTTATACGTCCTTTTTAGACTTATGAAAAAACATTTAAGTGGATGGTTGAACATAGGCTGGCATGGCGGTTTTACCGCTTGCGCTACCGTGGCTCTGTCGTTTCTCCTTGCGAACCAAACACATGCGTCACAGGATGAAACCCCGCTACCGGGCAGGGCCCTGGTGACAGAACGCAGCAAGGGAAATTGCCTGGCCTGCCACGTCATCGAGGAAGGCGTATTACCGGGAAACCTGGGTCCGCCACTGGTGGTAATGAAAGCTCGCTTTCCTGACAGAGAAGAATTGCGTAAACAAATACACGATGCATCCCTGGCCAATAAGCACAGCCGCATGCCGCCATTTGGCCGCCACCGGATACTGACTGCGGAAGAAATAGAACTCATCATGGACTACCTGTACACACTGTAGTTATTACATCGATACGGAGACTGAATATGCATATTGGGAGAAGACTGTTTATCAGCGGAGGCCTGGCACTTGCCGCACTGACGGCGCTGCCCCGAGCGTTACTGGCAGCCGCATGGCCAGAAAAGGCCTTTTCTTCACCCGTAGCCAGCGAAGCCATGATTGATTTGCTGGGGACGGACAAGACGATTCCATCGGATCAAATAACCATGAAGGCGCCGGAAATAGCCGAAAATGGTGCGGTGGTCCCGATCAGGATCAAGACAACGCTCGAAAATGTCGAATCGATCAGCATCATCGTTCAAAAAAACCCGAGGCCGTTGGCGGCTACTGTTGAAATATTGCCGGGCACCCTGCCGGAGTTTTCGAGCAGGATAAAAATGAGGGAAACCTCCCAGGTGTTGGTCGTTGTCAAAACGGACAGCGGTCTCTACAGCACATCGAAAGAAATCAAAGTGACCATTGGCGGTTGCGGCGGCTGACGTCCGCGCGATCCCGGGAGATAAACAATGGCGAGTACGATTAAGGTTAGGGCCGAGGTTTCAGGTGACATAACAGAAGTAAAGAGCCTGATGCTTCATCCAATGGAAACGGGCACACGTAAAGATGCGGACACTGGAGAATTGGTTGCAGCAAAATACATCACCCAGCTTACGTTCACTCATAATGGAAAACTGGTCATGGTGGCGAATTTCAGTACGGCGGTCTCGAGGGATCCGTACTTCAGCTTCAAGTTCAAAGGTGGCAAAGCAGGCGATACGCTTAAGGTTTCCTGGGTTGATAACAACGGCGACACAGATGAATTCGAAACCGCACTGGAATAGATTCAAGCAGGTAATCCGGATTCTCGAGTGAAAAAAGCAGTCATAGTTCTGATTCCGGTTGTTGCGGCAATGCTGATGCAGCAAGCCGCCGTGGCCGGCCCGGAGGAAGACCGCCTGGCATTCGTCGCGTTTTACAAAGCGCGCTTTCCGGATATTCCCGTCGCGGAGTACGCCAACGGAATTTACGCCATAGACGATGATGCACGTGAACAATGGCTGGACATAGAAGACTTCCCACCCTATGAATTCGCGATCGAGCAAGGAGAGGAGCTATGGCAGGAGGCCTTTGCTGATGGCAATACTTATGCCGATTGTTTTGTAGGGAAGACCGAAGACATTAGACCGCATTACCCGAAATTCGACGATGCCAGCGGCGAAGTCGTCACGTTGGAAATTGCAATCAACCAATGCAGAACCCGGCACAATGAGCCCGCACTTGCTTATAAAGAGTCGGCCATTATCTCGATAACGGCTTTTCTCGCATTCGAGGCAAGAGGGCAAAAACTCGATATTCGCGTGCCCGAGGATAACGCAGGAGCATTGGCGGCTTACGAATCAGGCAAACAATTTTATTACACCAAGCGAGGCCAGTTGAATTTTTCCTGTTCAGATTGTCATGGTATTTCTTCGGGGCAGTACATTCGGGCTGATCGACTGAGTGCCGGCCTTGGTCACCCCACCCATTTTCCGGTATACCGCTCGAAGCTGGGAAAAGTCATATCCCTTCACCAGAGACTTTCCGATTGCGTGCGTGACGTCAGGGCGAATCCATTTGCTCTGCAAAGCAGAGAATTCATCAACCTGGAATACTTTCTGACTTATATGAGCAACGGCTTCGAAGTCAATGGTCCTGGTTCACGCAAGTAGAATGCCGTTGTCCCGAATAATTTTGGCACTGCTGCCATTCATTGCGAGCGATGCTCTCACCGCAGAACCTGAGCAAGCAAATCCGGGAGAATATTTCTTCACATTGACTTTTGGTAACCTGCCCGAAGAACTGCAAGCTGCGCGCGAGGAAGGCAAGCTCGGGCTACTGCTGTTTTTTGAAGCGGATGATGTTCTGGTAACACCGGCCACCTCGGGAGATGCTACGTGATGGATTGGGATCCAGTGTATCGGGTCGCCTTACTAGGCTTGCTGGCGGGTATGGTTTTTGGTGCAGTAACCAACAAGACCAATTTCTGCACCATGGGTGCGGTGAGTGACTGGGTAAACATTGGCAACAAAGACCGGCTTAGAGCCTGGTTCCTGGCGATAGGTATTGCAATTCTGGGTAGCCAGGCCATGCACGCGACCGGTATCGTCAACCTGAAAGATGCCATTTATTTGACACCGAATTTTGGCTGGCTCGGCTATGTCTCGGGCGGATTCCTGTTCGGCGTCGGCATGACGCTGGCATCGGGATGCGGGCAGCGCACTCTTGTCAGGGTCGGCAGCGGCAATCTCAAGTCCCTGGTCGTGATGGTGTTCCTCGGATTGACGGCCTACATGACCATGCGAGGTCTGTTCGCCTTATTCCGCATAAACGTGATCGAAGTGACCAACATTAACCTTGCTAGCTCTGGTATCAGTGACCAGGGTATAGGCACTCTGCTGGCTACCGCTGTCGGCCTGGAGAACATTGCCCAGGTAACTTCAATCGTTGCGTTCGTACTGGGAGGCGGACTGGTCGTTTTTGCCTTTGCCAGCAAGACCTTCCGGCGTAGTTTCGACAACATCCTGGCCGGTGTCGTCATCGGCCTGATCATTCCTGCCGGCTGGTATGCCACCGGCGTGATCGGTTTTGATGATTTTGATCCTGTGCGCTTCGAGTCCTATACTTTCGTAGGCCCGACCGGTGAAAGCTTCATGTACCTGATGACCTTCACCGGTTCCACGATCAATTTCGGCATCGCCGCAGTATTTGGCGTGATACTGGGATCGCTACTCTACTCCATTCTGACCGGCAGGTTTCGCATCGAAACCTTCAATGATCGTGACGACATGATCCGGCATATCCGGGGCGGCATACTCATGGGTTTTGGTGGCGTGCTGGCACTCGGATGTTCCGTTGGGCAAGGCATCACCGGCATGTCTACGCTGGCATTGGGTTCGCTAATGACTCTCGTGAGCATTATTTTTGGTTGCGCTCTCGCCATGAAATTTGAGTACTACCGCCTCGATGACATGACGTTCTTCGGTGCCCTGAGGCAATCACTGTCAGATATGCGACTCTTCCCTGCCCCACGCCAACGGGTTTGAACGCAATTTCATGCTAGCCGTTACGCAGCCGCGCCATCAGGAAAGCCGGGAACGCTTCGAGGTCGTCCTCGCCCAGCATTTCTGAAACGATACTGGCGTGGTATCGAGACGCAAGCCAATGCCGGTAGCCGATTACCCTGGCGTGACACCTCGCACTTCCACACGGTAGTATTGCCGGCAATCAGGACTACATGAGCATCCGTATGAAACTGCAATTTCTCGCTTTCTTGATCGCTGCTTCAACCAGTCCAAGCCACGCGTCGACTTTGACGGTAACAAACGAGGCTGGCGAACCTCTGCCCCAGGTGATGGTCTCCACCATTCCTGCAACCACCCTGGAGTCCGACTTATCGGATGACGGTTATGCGCCGCACGGTGTCATCAACCAGTCGCTCACTTCGGTTACCCGCTTCACAGACGCACGGGGTGTCGTCACGTTCGATGACATCCAGGCACCGGTTACTTATCGCGCACGCGCGCAAGGTTACGTTGATGTTCAATTCCAGGAGATTGACGGTACGCTGGTGATGAAAAAAATGACGCCGGAACAATATACCGCGAGCCTGCCATCCAACGTCTGGCTGTCGCAACTGAGTTTCGGCGGCGATATAGAATTGAAAAAGATATTCGAGCTCAATTGCGCCTTCTGCCACCAGCAGGCTTCGCCGTTCATGCGCGGCGAAAGAACCGTGGAGCAATGGGTAAGCATCATTGAACGCATGAACACCTTTGGTTCGCGCTTGCCCAACGAGGATCACCAGCGAATCGCCAGGATACTGCAGGAAGAATACCGTAGCCTGCGTGAACATCCGGAACGCGTGCCACAGCCGCGCAGTTGGGAGACGCACTTGTCGGGCATTGAGATGACCGAATGGCCAATCGGAGACGGGTTCTCGCAGATGCATGATTTTCTATTGCACCCGAACGGCTACATCTATGTCGGGGACAACCTGCAGGATCGTATTTACGAACTGGATCCTGCTACTGGCGACTACTCCGTCTATAAGGTACCGCACGAAGAAGACGCGAGACTGGGCGGCATCCTCGGCAATCGTTTTACGACGTTTCCAAAGGTGAACAATTACCTGGGCGTGCATTCTTTCGCCTATTCCAGGAAAGACGGCAACATATTTATCACGCCTTCCATGCAACAGGCCTTGCTTGAATTCAACCCGCGCAGCAAGGAATTCATCGTCCACGAAATGCCTGGTGGCTATTACCCGCACACCATTCGTATCGATGATCAGGATCGTGTCTGGTTTACCCTCGCGGTATCTTCACAAGTCGCCATGTTTGACCGTGAGAAGCGGAAATTCAAACTCTACGATCTTCCGTCTCGCAGCTTCAAAGAGTGGTTTATTTTTAAATCCCTCAGCACGATCTTCTGGATGGACCCGGAGAATCGCCCGATACCGGATCCGGATCGTGAAGGTACCGGCCTGCCAATGCCCTATGGTATCGACGTGGCACCCGACGGTGGCATTTGGGTGACGCGACTCTACGCCAACGACATCGCACACATCGACCCGGAAACTGATGAGATCACAATGATCGACTTCCCCTTCAACGGGCCCAGGCGGCTGCGAGTAGATGCACAAAACAAGGTATGGATTGTCGCTTTTCAGGACTCTTTGCTGGTGAAGTACGATCCGGAAAGCGGCCAGTTCACTGATTACGAATTACCCGTGATCAACGAATTGCCCTACGCACTCAATGTAGACAAACAACGCGGTGTTGTCTGGGTGAACGGCAATCAGTCGGACACCATCCTGGCCTTCGACATCGCTTCCGAAGAATGGAAGGTCTACCCGTTACCGCGGCAACGCTTCTTCACCCGCGATATCGAAATCAGCGAAGAGGACGGTGCCATCTACACCACCAATTCACATTTTCCGACCTGGCAATCGGAGGGTGGTGTTCCCACTCTGCTTCGTATTACTCCGTTGCAATAAACTGGCACCCACGCACAAAACCATGAACAGAAGCTGCCTGGGCCTGGTTCCTCTTTTCCTGTCCGCCAGTGTCTGCCTCGCCGAGGATTCGGGCTGGCTTTACTATGGCGGCGACCAGGGCGGCCGCCATTACTCCGAAGCGGCGGAGATCAACACAGAAAATGCAGGAAAACTGGATGTCGCCTGGCTGTTCCGTACTGGCGATGTGGACGCTTACGGCAGTGCGATGGAAAACACGTCCACCCAAAGCACACCGATCCTGTTGCCAATGGAAGCAGGCCAGTCATTGGTTTTCTGTACACCGTTCAACCGCGTTATCGCCCTGGATCCAGCCACCGGCACGCAACGATGGGAATTCGACCCGCATATTGATCGGCGTGGCGACCGGGCATTTCGCTGCCGTGGTGTCAGCTACGCCGAAGAACAAGAGGCCGGCCAGGGGAGATCCTGCCGCCACCGTATCTATACGGCGACACACGACCGAAATCTGTGGGCCATCGATGCGCTCGATGGCAAACCCTGCCAGGAATTTGGCAACAAGGGCAAAGTCGAACTCGACCCGTCAGCAGACTATGCGCCGGGTGAGGTCAGTCACTCAGCCGCTCCGGTAGTTGCTAATGGCGTCGTGGTCGTTGGCTCATCGGTAGTGGATTTTGTACGAACGAAAACGCCAAGGGGAACAGTGAAAGCATTCGACAGCATGGACGGCAAGCTGCTATGGGAATTCGATCCGCTGGTCGGCCATGAAAACAGCGGCAGTGCCAATGTCTGGTCACAAATGTCCGTCGATGAGAAGAACGGGCTGGTTTATCTTCCCACCAGCGCACAATCACCGGACTATTATGGTGCCGCACGTCGCGGCGACAATCGCTACGCCAACAGCATTGTCGCGCTGGATCTGAATACCGGCGAGTTTCGCTGGCATTTCCAGCACGTACGTCACGACCTGTGGGATTACGATTCACCCGCACAGCCCATCCTGTTT
>PVMS01041004.1_pt1 | contig 14886 bp, 16 predicted proteins | sample 1853461 | NCBI WGS metagenome assembly PVMS01 (sample SAMN08582032, study PRJNA380276) | Marine sediment metagenome, whole genome shotgun sequencing project. | isolation source: ocean sediment barecode stripped | collected 2017 | reverse complement strand
CCAAGGGATTTTGCTCCAAGGGACGGCCATCCAAGGGATACCACTACAAATCGCATCACCTGTATACTGGCCTAAATTACATTTCCACTGTTTCAGATCGAAACTTGCCATTTCTGAAAACTCACATGTCCCAGTACTGCAATTAGTCCCTGCCTCAGGCGGTGGGTCAGCAAAATTAATCTTGTAGTCGTTAGTTGTCATTGCATGCTCGCGATTGGCTCGCATTCGATCGACAATACTACTTGCAAGTGAGGTTGCTTGGGTACGCAGATGAGCGTTATAGCTGCTTGAGATACTTTGTCCCTGCAAGTTTGCTAACCCCAACAAACCAATAGTCAATACTAATAAAGCAACAAGTACTTCTATTAAACTAAAACCTTGGTTAGTATTTTTAATAACTATTATGATCACGTTGCACAATCCTCCGAACCTGTACTCACTAAGCGCGCCATTCCGAACCGATTAATCGAAATCTTCCTAGACTTGTTTGTATTGTTCGCTTTACACAAATGCATACTCCCAGCAATACCAGATATTTGGCCAGATGCAAGATAGGGTATGTTTGCGTAACAGCAGCCAACTCCTCTTAATGTCAAATTTGCTGGTAGTGATTCGCTTACCCACACGAGCTCTTCAGTGTCTATTTCTCGGCTATTATTTGAGTTTCTATCGACGTAAACAATCCAGCCATTTTCATACTGGTTACCTGAGCAAATAGATCCGTCATTGCTAGGGCAAATTGCTACACGTTGATTTCTCTTTATGGCTTCACTTCTAGCAAGCGACATAGAGGAGATAAATTGGTTAATTCCGCTAGTTAGTTGGTTCCTCTCCATCAACCCCTGAAAAGAAGGCACGCCGATGGTGAGAATGACTGCAGCCACCGCAATCGTGAGCATCAGTTCAATTATAGTAAAGCCTGATAAGTGCTTGTGCTTTAAAGCTGTTCTCTTCATCTACAAATCATCTATAAAAAATACAATGCCTTTGAGTAAACTACTATGACTGCATAGGTTTTTTTAAAGTATAGAGGAATGTGGGAAACAGAAAAGACCTAATTCGCGAAACTTTGTACGCACTGATTTGAATGAATTACTTTAAGTGAGTAATTCATCATTTTGGATAATTGTGAGTTTTCAGTAATGCGCTGTAAAAATAAACCGCAGCTTAATTACGGAATATTAAATATAATGTTCAAACAACGCGTTACTTGAGAAATATTACGTTTGAATGACTGGAAGATAACCTAGCCCATTGCTGCTTTTGTGTATGTAATTCAATCAACGTAGTGACAGGAACAACTTCGATATTGTGTTCAAGCAGGGTAGGTAAATAGTTGCTTAGTAATCTAATGGTTGTTGGATGAGGATGACCAATGGCGACCGCATATCCTTTACGTTTCGCTACTTTCTTTAGATACTTTAGTTGCTGATAGATATCAGCTTCATTTGTGCTGCTATCAATAAACACATCTCTGGAAATACTAGGAATATAGTGTTCCTGGGCAATTCTGCCAGCGACTGTCTGCGCTGTTGTTTTGCTATCAACAAAGTAGAGAATATCTTCTCGCCCAGACAACACTTCCATCAACCATGACATATGTCCAGGATGCTGCGTCAGCAGACTCCCCATATGGTTGTTGACACCGCGTGCGTGTGGGACAGAGTTAATACTGACTTGTACTGTTTCCTGAAATTCCTTTTGGGTTAATTCCAGGGTTAATGCACCATAGCCCAAATCAGAACTGCCCGCTGATTGCATAGGCAAATGCACCATCACTTCTTTACCATAAGAAGCAGCCATATTAGCTAGACGTTTTGAGTAAGGTCGATTAGGTAAGAATGAATAAGTTAATTGATACGGAAGATCGATTAATGCTCGCCCCTGCTCAAGGTTATTACCAAGATCATCAATAATAATGGCAACTTTGCATGTCTCTTGAGTTAACAAGGACTCTTCTGCCAGTAGGCTAGGAGCAGAAACCAATAAGGCCGCCCCTATAAGGAGGCGGCCCAGTATTGTCTCAGATTGTTGTTTTAAGTTTAAAGTAAAACGTTTATGCACTCGCGGAATCTTTTGCTTTTGCTAAATCTTTAAGTATCGTCAGAGCCTCATTCAACACGGCATCTTCTTCGCTGTCTACCGCAATTGTAATATGTTTTACTTCTTTTTGTGGCTTGTCAGTACTTTTTTCTTGGTTATTTTCCAAATGTCCCTTCAAATCCACCTCGCGCACAAACTCAAAACGCTTATTATCTTCGCCTTCGCCGCCATGTATTTCTTCTACCAAGATATCCGGCACAATGCCTTCACCTTGAATAGATTTACCTGACGGCGTGTAGTAACGCGCAGTCGTTAACTTCAAGGCAGCGTTTTCTTTAAGAGGCAAGATTGTTTGTACCGAACCTTTACCAAATGATTTTTGCCCCATAATGACTGCACGCTTATGGTCTTGTAATGCACCCGCGACAATTTCTGACGCTGATGCTGAGCCCTCATTAATCAATACAATAATAGGAATACCATTCACTGAGTCATTGGTGCTCGCGCTGTAATTTAATTCAGCGTCTTCAACGCGACCTTTTGTAAATACAATCAACTCGCCATCATTTAAAAAGATATCCGATACACCCACCGCACCTGTCAGCACTCCACCGGGATTGTTACGTAAATCTAATACCAAACCCTCAAGATTTTGGTCAGCTTTTTTCAGTAGCTTTTCTACTGCAGCAATCACGTTTCGGGTTGTTTTTGACTGAAAACTTGAGATGCGGATATACCCAAAGCCTGGCTCAAGAATTCGACTGCGTACACTCTTAACCCTAATCACGTCACGAGTCACAGAAATTTCTAATGGCTTAGCCTCTCCTTCACGCACAATTGTCAGTAGCAGCTTAGAGCCACGTTTGCCACGCATTAATTTCACTGCTTCATTAAGCGTCAGCCCTTTAACATGAGTCTCGTCTAACTTAATAATGACGTCGCCAGCTTTGACACCAGCTTTATCCGCCGGGGTATCTTCAATCGGTGAAATCACACGCACGAAGCCATTCTCCATGCCAACTTCAATGCCCAAGCCTCCAAACTCTCCGGTAGTGCCAATTTGAAGTTCTTTGAATTCTTCCTGGCTTAAATATGAAGAATGAGGGTCCAGGCTGCTAAGCATGCCGCGAATCGCCCCTTCTAATAATTTTTTGTCGCCAACTTCTTCTACATAATCCTTTTTAATACGCGCGTAGATATCCGTAAATAAGCGAATATCTGACAATGGTAACTCTATGATCTGGGCATCACGCTTCGCCAATACCTGGTGGCTGCCGGCCAATAGCAGTCCGACTAGTAGGCCTATGGTGACTCCTAGGCTGAGAGGTTTATAGCTTTTCATGGTATTGCTCCTTGTGGCGATTCCAGCTTTATATAACTGACCGCTACTCATTGTATTGTCTTTCTATGTATTTTTACTAGTTGAGTAAATTCTATTTATGGAGAATAAGCCATCTTAGGCTGTACGCACCACTTTGCTGGATCTACTGGCGTACCTTGGCGACGAATCTCAAAATATAGGCTGGCTCGGTCAACATCCCCCGAATCCCCCATCACAGCAATCAACTCACCCTGTGTAACATAATCATCTACCTTTTTATATAATCCCTCGGCGTGTGCATACAGACTCAAAAACCCATCACCATGATCAATAATAATCAGCCAACCATAGTGGTCAAACCAGTCCGAAAATACCACTGTACCCGGGTAAATTGCGTGTATATCTGTACCACGTCCCGCATAAATAGATACACCGCTCCACTGAAGCCCTGCGGACCCTTGCCTGTTATCACCAAAACGGTGTTTTAACTTCCCACTCGCAGGCCAATGTAGCTTGCCTGTATTGCGCGCAAATCCACCTTGTGATTTTTTAACTGTTAACTTTTTGAGTAGCTTTTGTAGCTTTTTCTGGTTATTTTTATGTTGTTTCAAGCTGGTTTGATCCTGCTCGATATTCCTCACTAAGCTAGCCTGAGCTTTTTCCTTTTGATCACGTACTTTTTTCAAGCTCAATTGCTCATTTGATTGTTTTTTGATCAAATTTTGCAGCAAATCTTGCTGTTGACGAAGAGTGACTTGGTTTATCCGAATATCTTCAGCCAGTTGGCTAATCTGCCCAATCTCTTCAACGCGTGCTTGATGAATGAAATCATATATCACCGAGTTCCGACCAGCATGTTGTAGCCTATTTTGGCTCAATAGCAGCTTCCACTTACTCTGCGCGCGCGTGCTATAGGCAATTCGAATTTGTTGCTTAAATAACTCAGCTTGCTCTACCAATACTGAATCTAGCTGGTCTTTATTAGTTTGAAGCTGCTGATATTGCGTTTTGCTGTTAGAAATTTTTAATTTTGAGTCTCGAATTCGATGGTGAAGCTTGCCTATTTCACGATCAAGTTGCCCCATTTCCTTACGCACAACATCATGATTATTAACGTTTTTTGCGAGCTTACTCTCTATTTGTTGGACAATTTTTGCTATCTTGTCTAACTGCTGTTGGGTTTCCGATAAATCTTCCTCAGCAATTGCGAAATTTTCTGCTAACAGATTGAAAAATAAGTAGATAACCAGAGCAATAGCAGCAAAAACCTTAGCGGTTTTATTACGTGGATAGAGAAAAGAGCTATTCAACGGACACATTCCCAACTATTATTAGCGTATTAATGGTTTAGAATATTAGATAATGCCATTATTAAATTATTCGGATTTTAATGGAAGCGAACAATATGACTGAAACAAGCTTTGTATCACTCAATCGCTCTGACCTTATGGCTAATGAGGAAGATATCGAAAGAGCATCTCGCTCTTTAAAAGCGATGTCACACCCTTTACGTCTGAAAATTCTCTGTGTACTTGGAGACCGTGAAGTCAGTGTGCAAGATATTGTAGAAAATGTTGGTACATCCCAAAGTAATATTTCACAGCACCTAGCCATATTACGAGACAAGGGCATCCTTAAATCTCGCAAAGATGCGAATAGAGTATTTTATAAAGTGGGCGATGAACGCACTTTGAAACTTATAGAAATGATGCAACACGTTTTTTGTTCTGCACATTAAATTGTACAATTAAACATACAATAAACCCTGTCGTAAATTACCACCCTTTTAATTAATTCGTAACCTTATTTAATTTCGTATAATAAAGTCCTTAATAACGGGCAAGCTGCTTATGATTCCTGATACAGATTTTTTTACTAACAATATAATTCTATTCGCCGCTCTAGGCGTCATTCTTGCGTTAATAATACGTATGGAATTAAAACGAGCCATGCGCGGATTTAAAAATGTTACACCTGCAGAGGCTGTTCAACTAATTAATAAAGAGAACGCAATCGTTCTTGATGTACGCGAAAGCAATGAACTAGCTCAAGGAGCTATACGAGGCGCCAAGCATCTTGCCTTGAGCGTACTCAAACAACGCGTAGACGAACTAAAAAGTCACGCCGACCAACCTGTGATTGCTTATTGCAGAGCAGGCAATCGATCAAATGAGGCATGCGAAATTTTAAAAAAGAATAACTTCTCTAACGTCATGTCACTTAAGGGCGGGCTTGAAGGTTGGAAAACTGCAAACTTACCGGTAGCAAAATAATATGACGACACCTAACGTTAAAGTTTATAGCGCACGCTTATGCAATTATTGCAACGCAGCAAAAAGAATACTCGATAGTAAAGGCGTTCAGTATCAAGAAATTTTTATTGATACTGACCCAACCATACGCACAGAAATGGAGCAACTGACTCAACGTACTAGTGTTCCACAAATTTTTATTGGCGACACACATGTAGGTGGGTTTGATGATCTTGCTGAGCTTAATAGAGAAGGTAAGCTTAATAGCATGCTTGGACTTGATTGATCTCTAGCTTATATATTCAACACAAAATTAAAAAATTGTCATGGCTGAAAGCGAGCAGAAATTTGAGATTCAAAAAATCTTTCTTAAAGATGCCTCATTTGAATCACCCAATGCTCCAGAAGTATTCCGTGAAAAGTGGCAACCAAAAACAGACATTCATCTGACTGCGCAAAATTTAAAAATTTCAGAAGAGCTTTACGAAGTCACGCTTAACGTCAATGTCACTTCCTCCCAAAATGAAAAGACGGCTTTCCTGGTAGAGTTAAAACAATCAGGCGTTTTCTTAATTAAAGACTTTCCTGAAGAGCAGTTAAACCACTTACTTGGTAGCTACTGTCCACATACTTTATTTCCTTTTGCTCGTGAAGCGGTTGCAGACTTGGTGGGTAAAGGTGGCTTCCCTCCACTGCTATTGTCTCCAGTAAATTTCGATGCCTTGTACTCACAGCAAGTGGCTAAAGCAAAAGAGCAACAAGCATCTACCACAGATACCAAGCACTAAACTCTCTAACAGAATACTGTAGGAGATATTACACATGACTAAATCTTCTATTGGCGTACTCGGTGCTGGAGCGTGGGGCACTGCACTTGCGATACACCTTGCTAGGTTACACCCTGAAATAAAACTATGGGGGCGCAATGCGCAAGCGTTACAAGAAATTATCGCGACAAAAGAGAATAAGCGTTACCTGCCCGGCGTCGCTATCCCCGACAATATTTCTTCATGCGCTGAATTATCATCTTTAGTACACGACTCAACTTATCTATTGGTTGCAGTGCCTAGCACCACCATGCGCAACATGATGCAAAAAATTAACACTCATGCCTCCAGCAAGTTGCGTGGTGTTATCTGGGCATGTAAAGGTTTAGAACAAGGCACGGGAAAGTTTTTACACCAAGTGGCTGCAGAAGAACTCCCTGCTAGTATTAACACGGCAATTTTGTCTGGCCCTTCATTTGCACAGGAAGTGGGTAAGGGCCTGCCTACTGCGGTGACTATTGCATCCATCAATGAACCGTTTGCACAGGAAGTCGCAGAATTATTTCATCATCCGCTATTTCGTACCTACATCAGTACAGATGTAACCGGCGTTGAAATTGGCGGCACTTTTAAGAATATTTTAGCCATTGCTGCGGGCATTATTGATGGCTTACAGTTTGGCGCTAATGCTCGCGCCGCGTTAATTACCCGTGGTGTTGCCGAGATGACACGCTTCGGCAAGAAACTCAACGTCAACACTGAAACCTTTTTTGGCTTATCAGGCATCGGCGACATTGTTCTCACCTGCACAGAAAACATGTCGCGCAATCGACGTTTTGGTTTAGGTTTAGGTGCGGGTAAATCCATACAAGAAGTTGAAACAGAAATCGGCCAAGTGATTGAAGGCAAATATGCCGCCAAGGTCATCTACGACTTAGCTCAACAACTGGATATAGAACTTCCGATTAGCACACAAGTGTATGAGGTACTCTACAACAACAAACCTGCACGAGAAGCAGTAGAAGAGTTATTGTCACGCTCGTTAAAAAACGAAGCCGACTAGACCGCTCCCATAAATTTATTTTGTCGCCACGCTTCAAATATAAAAATTGAAACCGTATTTGATAAATTAATACTGCGGCTATTTTCTAGCATAGGCACTCGCAGTACATTATCCTTTGAATAACTATCCAGAATCGAGTCCGGTAGACCGCGAGTTTCAGGCCCAAAAATAAATGCGTCGCCACTTTGATAACTCACCTCAGCATAATTTTTTGTTCCTTTGGTAGAACATGCAAAAATACGCCCAGCGGATATTTTTTCTAAACAACTCGCGTAATCTGGATATTCTTGTACTACACTCTTATCTATATAATCCAAACCGGCACGACGCATACGCTTATCCTCCAACTCAAAGCCTAAGGGATGAATTAAATGCAACTGACAGCCGCTATTCGCACATAAGCGCATTATATTACCCGTATTGGGCGGTATTTCCGGCTGGTATAAAATAATATGAAACATGAGCTCTAAATATAAACAATTACATAGCAAGTTTTGTGGCCTAGAATTTCAAACACCTCTTGTGTTGCTCTCTGGCTGCGTGGGCTTTGGTCAAGAATACACGCGCGTGGTGGGATATTCTAATCAAGAAGTTGGAGCAATTTGCTTGAAAGGCACCACGCTTGAAAATCGCTTAGGCAATCCTGCACACAGAATATACGAAACACCGGCAGGCATGCTCAATGCTATTGGCTTACAAAACCCTGGCGCAAAAACAGTCGTCAATGATTATTTACCTAAACTCGATTTCGCTGAAACGCGTTACGTGGCCAATGTCTCTGGTTCTACTATTGAAGAATACACAGAAGTGACGCGTATCTTTGATGACTCACCAATAGATGCCATCGAAATTAATATCTCATGTCCCAACGTGAAAGAAGGCGGTGTTGCTTTTGGTAATGACCCTGACATGTCTGCAAGAGTCGTTGAAGCCTGCCGCGCAGTCACAAAAAAACCCCTAATCACCAAACTGTCGCCCAACCAAACTGACATTGCTTACAACGCCAAGCGTTGTATCGAAGCCGGCACCGATGGCTTTGCAGTGATTAATACATTGATGGGCATGGCGATAGATATCAAATCACGCAAACCGGTTATTGGAAATAACCAAGGTGGCTTATCCGGCCCGGCGATTAAGCCCATTGCACTATTAAAAGTGCACCAGGTGTATCAAGTCTGCAAAGACCATAACATTCCTATTATTGGTCAAGGCGGAGTTTGTTCTGGAGAAGACGCGCTTGAGTTTATTATCGCAGGCGCGAGTGCGGTAGGAATTGGAACCGGCCTTTACTACGACCCGCTCATTTGTGCTGGCATAAACAAAACCATTTGCGATTATCTTTCAAACAATAATCTTTCACATATGTCTGAGCTAGTTGGCAGTCTGACATTGAATTAGAGACTTTATAAATTTACTCACACCTCTATTCACATAGTTTTTTATATGTCTGCTAACGACCCATAGCGGACATTGAGGAATATAATGTTGTACGTCCTATACCATTGGAAGACTTAATTATGGAATCTTTGCACGGCTTAGACTGGAGTACATTTTTAATATTTGTTACTGCAATGCTAACTATTACGAATCCAATTGGATCTCTCCCGATCTTTGCAGGTATGACTAGTGATAGGTCAGATAGTGATAAGAAGATACTTGCAGCGAAAGCGGCTTTTGCTATTGCAACGATATTACTTGTTGTAACTTGGACGGGAGGTTTTCTACTACAACTATTTGGTCTCACAATTCATGCTTTCCAAGCTGCCGGCGGGTTAATTGTACTTCTACTAGGTTTATCCATGTTACATGGTGCACCTAGCGGCCAGCAACATACACCCGCAGAAGATGAAGAGGCGAGTGCTCGAAACTCAATCGCGGTTGTACCTATTGCCATCCCATTAGTAGCAGGCCCAGGCGCTATCACCACCGTATTGCTTGAAACACAAAAGCATCCTCACCTATTGGAGAAAATTGAAATTTCCCTAATATGTATTTCAATCGGTTTGCTATTTTGGCTTTGTTTTCATTTTGCTTCACCTATTGCAAGCCGACTTGGTGTTTCGGGTATTGCAGTAGTAACAAGAATAATGGGAATGATATTAGCTGCAATTGCTTTTGGAATGCTTGCTGAGGGAATAAAGGGTTTACTCCCCGGGCTTGCTTGATAACATTCTTTTTTATCAAGACTTAAATGACCGCTTTTGAGCCGGTAAGCGACATACAATGGAGTTATTACTTCAATTTCAAATATTTTGTTTCAGTGTGTGACTGTGGTTCGGGTAGGGATTCTTGTAAGTAGCCCATCACTTGTTCTGAGGTTGCTCTGTAGGAAGTGAGTTTGCCTCCGAAGATCGATAGTAAACGCGGCTTGGTTTTGCGATCTCGTAAATATATTGTCTCTCTTGAACGCTGGTTTGCAGCGTCTGATCCGCTGGGCAATACGCGCAAACCCGAAAACTGGTGTTTTATTGCTAATTGTTGTTTGTTGTATGTTGGGAAATGATGACTGAATGCTCTCTGCAAGTATTCAACTTCTTCATCAAGCGGCGTTGTGTTGCCAGGCTCTTTGGTAAACAGGCTTTCTGTTGTGCCAATCATGGTGTCACCATACCAAGGCATGACAAATACCGGCCTTTTATCATCAGGACTTTCTAGATAGAAAATTACCTCACCAAGATGTAATGGAAGAACAATATGCGCACCCTGCACAAGATCAATGTCCAACGTCTTTTGTTTGGGTTGGACTTGATCAAGTACCTTAGCTACCCACGGACCGGCTGCATTAATAACAGTTGTACTGGTGATTATTTTATCTTTCTGCCCAGCTGTTGTACACGTAATGGTGCTGTAATTATCTTGTAATTGAATCGCAGATACTTTTGTATTGAGCATTAGCTCAGCACCATGCGCTTGTGCTGAACTCATCACTGCTTGTGTTAATAAACGATCATCTGTTTGTGCTTCATAATATTGATAGACGGCTTGTAAATTATTTACATTCAGATTATGTAGATCGCACCATTTACTTTTAGGTATTTTTTTAAAGCGTGCGTCACTGGCTAAATTACCTAGCAGTGCATACATAGATAATCCCGCACGGATCATCCAGGGTGGTCTTTTTGAATCTTTATAGACGGGGATATAAACCGGTTTTAGTTTAACAAGATGAGGTGCGTTTTTAAGTAAGTAACTACGCTCTAGCAAACACTCTCGCACTAACGAAAAGTTAAATTGTTCTAGATAGCGCAAGCCCCCATGAATGAGTTTACTTGAACGTGAAGATGTTCCTTGCGCTAGCTCATCGTATTGCTCGATTAATATGGTTTTATAGCCGCGTATGGATGCAGCTTGTGCGACACCGACTCCGTGTATACCGCCGCCAATGATAGCCACATCGTAATCTGCCATTATTGAAACTGTTTTGCGTTGGCAAGCTTTACTATGTCGCCTGTTTCTATCAGTGGGATTCCCTGAGTTAGTAACTCACTTGCTAATACTGGATCACGAACGTCGTATAGCACCCACAGCCACGGGCCAGGCCATAAACTGAAAGATTGGTCGATTTTGTTAATATTACAAAACAGGTAGTCTGGTTGTAACCGTTGGGCTTGTTGCTGATGTGCCTGATTATATTCTTTCACCGCCCAACCCAAAGAATATTGCGTGTTAGTTTTCAGATATGAAATCACCTCAGCCACAAATGAAATTATCACTACCTTAAAGCTCGCTTGCTTTAACACCTTAAGCGCCGCATCAACTATGGTGTTTAGCCCGAAAGTTTCAATGCTTTGTGTTTTTATTTCCACAAATAAAGTGACATCCGAATGATTATTTAATTTTTTAACCACTGTGTCTAATGTGGGGATGTATAATAGTTCTGGCTTATTTATATCTTGTACCAAATCATTAGCTAAATAAGTGCAGATCTCTTCGGCGGTTAACTCGCCTATGTTTTTATTGATGCCCGTTGTTCTCAATAAATTATCATCGTGTATGACAATCGGCACATGATCTTTAGAGAGCTGTATATCGATCTCAACATAAGACAGTCCCAAGTCTAATGCTGATTGAATCGCCATCATGGTATTTTCAGGATAACTTGTCATGTCTCCACGATGCGCGATTAACCGGTTCTTCAATTTACTAGCCTCTGTAGTTCAGTGATAAATTTTTTATAACGGTGCTTAATCGCATGGTTTTTATTCGCACTAATACTTTTAGCCCTGAGGAAATTCCAGTTGGGTTTATCCATGGCTAGCCAAGCAGCTCCTCGCGATGTGGTTTCTTGATAGTTGGAAACGATAATAGGGATAGAACATAAATCTGCTAAACGCTGGCATAGTTGCTTATCCAGTGTTAATCCACCTGAAGCGATAAGCAGCTCAGAATGAATGCCAGATTTTTGCATTTCTTCAAGATTATTAGTAATTAGGAAAATTATACTTTCCATGAGCGCGGCTTTTCGTTGCTTATGATTGTAATTCAAATAGTTTTTTTGTTTATCCAGGAATTCAGGTGCAATATTACTTTTCCACCAAGGTGAACCTAATCCACCCACTGTATTGATAAAAATAGGCACATCTAATTCTTCATGCCAGGATTGTTCAACAATACCATCCATATCCCAGTGTTCTTTTGCCCAGGTTAACGCCGCACCTGCGCCATTGATTGTGCCTTCTACGGCGTATTGCTGTTCTGTGTTCGAGCTATAGCTAACACTATTTAATAATTTGGAATCATTAGATTGTGGCTGATGACACGGTGCCATTACAAATCCACCGGTGCCTATATTTACAAAAGTTGTATTGGGCTCTAGTTTTCCATAACCATACATCGCACTATTTTGATCTCCATTCACCAATACTAACGGATAATCGAACCCATTTAATCTTCCATAACAATATGAGTTTGGAACTGGTTTGGGCAGTAAGCTCGCATCTATAGCGAATGACTTTAGTAAAGCATCATCCCAGGTCTGAGTATGTAAATTCCATAACAAGGTACGGTGGGCATTAGAATAATCTACTAAAGCAGGATTATTTTCTAATAAATTAAATATTAAGAATGCGGCGAGTGGGCCAAGTAGCAGTGTGTTTTGTTGGTGAGCACACTGAACCTTCTCGTCATTCTCGAGCAGCCATTGTAATTTTGACGCGCCATAATGAGGTGTTATATGTAAGCCTGTTTTAGATTTAATTTGTTCATTGCTAAGGTTTAATTCACCCAGCTGTTTTTGAGCACGTGTATCTAACCAGCTTAAGGCAGGACTTAAGGCCTCACCATTTTTTGAATTCCAAGCGATGACGGTAGAACGTTGCGTCGTCAGTGCGACCGCGACATTGCTTAATTGATGCTTCTGAATATATTCATGTGCTTCACTTAGTACAAACCGACATGATTCTAGAATTTCATTTCCATCTTGCTCAACATGGAAATTTTCTGAATAGTGCAATTCAATGCTTTTCTTGACGCTGAATATTGCTTCACCTTGTTTATCGTAAATAATTGCGCGCGTTGAGTGCGTTCCCTGATCGATTGCAATTACATAAGAATACGTCATGAATATTCTAACAAGGCTGCTTTAAATATTATTCATCTTACACTCTTCATTGAATTTAGGAGAATAAAGCTCAGGTATTCCCACTATACTCATACATATGCAATTCTTGTATTTTTCGCGTGAGCGTATTGCGCCCCCAACCTAACAATTTTGCGGCACGCTGTCTTTTACCACCAGTTTTTTTCATGGCTACTTCAATCAGCACTCGCTCAAATTGTGGTGTGGCATCTTGCAGGATTTCTGCATCACCATTTGCAAGTTTTTGGTCGGCCCAATTTGCCAACATAGATTGCCAGTTAAATGTTGTGTCTGTGGGTGCACTGTCGTCTTTTAATTCTTTTGGTAAATCTTCTAAGTGAATTGCTTTACCTGAGGCCATGACTGTTAGCCAACGACATAGATTCTCAAGTTGCCGCACATTACCAGACCACTCTAAGCCACTTAAATAAGTCACCACCTCACTTTCTAATTGTTTGGTCTCTACTTCTAATTCACTCGCAGCAGAGGCTAAGAAATGTTTCAACAAGATTGGAATGTCTTGGCGACGTTCTCGCAATGCAGGCACTTGTATACGAATGACGTTAAGTCGATGCATTAAGTCTTCGCGAAAGCCGCCTTTTTCTACTAACTCCTGTAAATTTTGGTGGGTGGCCGCAATGATTCTTACATCTGCTTTAATAGTTTCATGCCCGCCCACTCTATAAAACTTGCCATCTGATAACACGCGTAATAATCGCGTTTGTAAATCAGCTGGCATGTCACCGATTTCATCTAAAAACAGTGTGCCCATATTGGCTTGCTCAAATCGACCTCGTCGCTGTCCTTGTGCACCTGTAAAAGCCCCTTTTTCATGCCCAAATAGTTCAGATTCCAGTAAGTCTTTCGGAATAGCCGCCATGTTTAAAGCAATAAATGGTTTTGCACTACGCAAGGAATGTTTATGTAATGCGTGCGCCACTAATTCTTTGCCTGTGCCGGTTTCACCATTAATTAATACTGTGATGCTTGATCGCGATAACCGGCCGATGGCGCGAAACACTTCTTGCATGGCTTGAGATTCACCAATGATTTCTGGCACTAGTTCAATCTCAACGTCTGCAGACACTGCTTCATCATTAGACTGACATGCACGTTTGGTTAATTCTACGGCTTCGTCCACATCAAATGGTTTTGGTAGATACTCAAACGCACCACCTTGATATGCGTGCACCGCATTATCTAGATCTGAATGTGCAGTCATTACTATCACCGGCAGTTCGGGATGTAGTGTTTGCACACTCTCTAAAAACTCAAAGCCATCCATGCCTGGCATACGTATATCTGTAATAATTACTTGAGGTGTATTTGTCTCTAGCGCTTTAATTGCAGCCGTTGCCGAATCAAATAGTGTTACGTTTAAATCTGCTTTTTTTAATGCGCGCTCCAATACCCAGCGTATTGATTGATCATCATCTATTACCCACACACCACTTTTCATATTATTCATCGCCTTCAAGAGTTTATTGCTGTGTCCCATTTTAAATTGGCAGCATGACTTTAAATTCCGTTTGTCCTATTTCTGACTCAAACTTGATTAAGCCATCATGTTGATTGATTAACATCTGCGAAATGGCTAACCCCAAACCGCTACCATCAGTTTGTCCTGACACCATTGGGAAAAATATTTTTGCTGAAATATCGTCTGGAATGCCTGACCCGTTATCTATTATACTGACGCAAGCCACAAGCTTATGAGCAGTACCATTAATGGTGTAACGCCTTAACACTCGCGTCTTAAATATTATTTCGCCTTCGTTATCTACCGCACGTATTGCATTACGAGTGATATTTAAAATCGCTTGGACGAGTAAATCCCGATCGAAATTAATCATTGGGATACT
>PVMS01173506.1_pt1 | contig 14895 bp, 11 predicted proteins | sample 1853461 | NCBI WGS metagenome assembly PVMS01 (sample SAMN08582032, study PRJNA380276) | Marine sediment metagenome, whole genome shotgun sequencing project. | isolation source: ocean sediment barecode stripped | collected 2017 | reverse complement strand
TCTGTGCTTCTTCTTTAGAGATACCCTTACGTTTGGCATAATCCTTTACCTGATCCCTATCAATTAGCCCCAAGTGGAAGTATTTAGCTTGGGGGTGAGGGAAATAAAGTCCTGAGACAGAGCTTGGGGGATAAATCGCATAATTTTCAGTGAGCTCTACCCCAATATTTTTCTCAACGTCCAGCAGCTGCCAGATTTGGGCCTTTTCCGTATGATCGGGGCATGAAGGATAGCCGGGAGCTGGTCTTATGCCTCTGTACTTTTCTTTAATCAGATCATCCGGGGATAAATTTTCTTCATTCCCGTATCCCCAGTTCTCTCTCGCTCTTTTATGCATCATCTCGGCCATGGCCTCAGCGATACGGTCACCAAGGGCCTGCACCATTATGGCTGAGTAATCATCATTGTTTTTCTTAAAAGTATCTGAGAAATGCTCTACTTCTTCTCCGGCGGTTACGACAAATCCGCCGATATAATCCTCTCTTCCAGATTTTATAGGCGCTACGAAGTCGGAAAGTGCAAGGTATGTTTCGTTTTTCCCTTTGTCCTTTTGTTGACGTAGAGAATGAAACTTTGCAATTACTTCATCTCGAGAATTATCTGAGTAAATCTCGATATCATCACCGGAGCTATTAGCCGGCCAAAATGATAATACTGCTCTTGGTCTAAATCGCTTCTCTTTTACAATTTGTTGAAGCAGTTTTTGACCGTCTTCAAAAATAGTCTTTGCCTGCTCGCCCCATTTTTTGTGCTCTAATATCTTTGGGTACGCACCCTTGAGTTCCCATACCCAGAATAATGGAGACCAATCTATATAGGGAATAATTTCTTCGACAGGTACTTCAATTATTTCAGTCCCGAGCTTCTGTGGAACATCGATACGAATTTTCCCCCAATCACTCTTGAATCCTTTTGAGCGTGCTTCTTTAATTGGTAAGTAATTCGTTTTCTGCTGCGTGGAGAAGTGGAGCTTGCGAAGCTCCTCGTGTTTTTGTTGAAGCTCATTTGCAATCTTCTCATATTTCTCAGGGTTCAAGAGGTCGTTACAAATATTTACCACGAGTGATGCGTCTTGCACGTGACTTACTACTCCGCTATACGCAGGGGCTATCTTTATCGCCGTATGCGCTTTGCTAGTCGTAGCCCCTCCAATCAGCAGCGGGGTCTTAAAACCTAGTCTCTCCATCTCTGAGGCGTTATATATCATTTCATCAAGGGAGGGTGTTATAAGTCCGCTAAGGCCGATTATATTAGCATCTAGATCTTTTGCGGTTTTTAAAATATTATCGCAGGCTACCATGACACCCAGATCTATAACCTCGTAGTTGTTACAGCCAAGCACGACGCCTACAATATTTTTCCCAATATCGTGTACATCACCCTTAACAGTAGCTATTACAAACTTACCCTTAATCCGCCCTGCCCCTGAGCGGGCCTTTTCCGCTTCCATATAAGGCTCAAGATGCGCAACAGCTTTTTTCATTACGCGCGCGCTCTTGACTACCTGAGGCAAAAACATCTTGCCCTCGCCAAAGAGTTTTCCTACTATCTTCATGCCGCTCATTAAAGGCCCTTCTATGACATCAAGGGGTCTGTCGAGTTTAAGGCGCGCTTCTTCCGTATCCTCGTCAATATAATCCACTATACCTTTTACAAGTGCATGAGAGAGCCGTTCTTCAACAGTGCCCTCACGCCATTTTTCGGTGTTTCTCTCTTTTGTTTTTTTAGTTCCCTTAACCTGCTCTGCGTATTCTACCAGGGCCTCAGTAGCTTCAGGGTTCCGGTTGAGTAGCACATCCTCTACTTTTATAAGGAGTTCTTTGTCTATATTCTCATATACTTCAAGCATTCCGGCATTGACGATCGCCATATCAAGGCCGGCTTTTATAGCGTGGTACAAAAAGGCGCTGTGCATAGCCTCTCTTACGACGTTATTGCCCCTAAATGAAAATGATACATTGCTAATTCCTCCGCTGGTTTTAGCCCCGGGACATACTTTTTTTATCTCCCCAACAGCTTCTATAAAATCCACAGCGTAGTTATTGTGTTCTTCAATCCCAGTTGCTACTGTAAGGACGTTTGGATCAAAAATAATATCATTCGGGTCCATTCCGACTTTCTCGGTCAAGAGCTTATAGGCACGCTGACATATACGGACCTTGTCATCTTTTGTCGCAGCCTGCCCTTTCTCGTCAAATGCCATTACAATGGCCGCGGCGCCGTAGCGCATTACTTTCTCAGCCTGCTCCAGGAATTTATGCTCTCCCTCTTTTAAACTGATTGAGTTCACAATCCCTTTGCCCTGAATACACTTAAGCCCTTCTTCTATAACTGTGAACTTTGAGCTGTCTATCATAATCGGAACTCGGGAGATATCAGGTTCCGACCCAATTAGATTAAGAAACCTTCTCATGCATGCTTCACTGTCTAAGAGAGCTTCATCGAAGTTTATGTCAATGATATTAGCTCCGTTTTCTACTTGTTGTTTAGCTACACTAAGGGCGGTGTCAAAATCGTCTTCTTTGATAAGTTTCGCGAACCTGGGAGAGCCTGTTACGTTGGTGCGCTCGCCCACCATGATGAAGGGTGCGTTCTCTCCAATATTTAAAGCTTCAAGGCCACTGACTCTGGTTGCTTTTGGTAGGGTTGGAACAGTCCTTGGAGGCAGGTTCTTTACTTTTTCTACTAACTCGTTTATGTGATCAGGTGTGGTTCCGCAGCACCCGCCTACAATATTTATAAAGCCGCTTTGGGCAAATTCCTCCAAAAACCCTGAAGTGTCTTCAGGAGTCTCGTCGTATCCCGTCTCACTCAAAGGATTTGGCAGTCCGGCGTTTGGATAACAGCTGATGTAACAATCCGCTATTTTAGATAGCTCTTCTATGTAAGGGCGCATTTCCACAGCGCCGAGAGCGCAGTTTATTCCTACGCTGAGTGGCTTTGCGTGTCTTACGGAGTTCCAGAAGGCCTCTATGGTCTGTCCTGACAGTGTGCGTCCTGACGCGTCCGTTATAGTTACCGAAAGCATGAGCGGTAGTTGGGCTGGATGTTCGTCAAGAAAGTTTTTGATACCATATATCGCCGCTTTAAGGTTTAAGGTGTCAAAGGTGGTTTCTGCCAAAATTATGTCGGCACCACCTTCTACGAGCCACTTTACTTGCTCATAGTAAGTTTCCACAAGCTGATCAAATGTCACCCCTCTGTATGCGGGATCATTTACATCGGGGGACAAGGACGCGGTTTTGTTCGTCGGTCCAAGCGCTCCCGCTACGAAACATTTTCTCTCAGGCCTCTTAGCCATAAAAGAATCTACCGCGCTCCTGGCGATTTGTGCGGCTGCTTTATTGAGCTCGGGAATTATATGCTGAAGCTCATAATCCGACTGGGACAATTTATTAGCGTTGAAAGTGTTTGTTTCAATAATATCGGCGCCTGCTTCTAAATAGTTCAAGTGAATTTCAGTGATTATCTCGGGCCTTGTTAAACATAGTAAATCGTTATTTCCCTTTAGGTCTATAGGATGGTCTTTAAATATGTCTCCGCGGAAGTCCTCTTCTTCAAGCTTATAGCGCTGGATCATAGTTCCCATTGCGCCGTCAAGGAAAAGAATGCGCTCTTTAAGAAGCTCGCTAATTACATCGTAAGATTTTGAGACAGGATCTTTCATAACTGTATTTTACCAGACTACGGTTTATAATTATTAATTTCTAGTAGATTTGAGAATTAAGCCCACTCATTTCTGAGCTCACGAAGCTCTTTAAAGACTGAACCTGGATCGGTTTTTAGCTCCGGGTTTCGCTTTTTAAGCTCATCGACCACCTCTTTTACATCGTAGCGCATAAAGGGGTTGTATCTCCTCTCCTCACCAATGGTCGTGGGAGAAATGTCCCTACCCTCTGACGCTGCTTTTGTTATCTCATCAAGCTTGTTTTTAGTATCTTCATTTTGGGGTTCAATATCCAGAGCAAATTTCAAATTGGCTTGGGCATAATCATGCCCTACGAATATCTTATAATTATCGGGTAGATCCCTTAGTCTTGATACGCTTTGATATAGATCTTCAACCACACCTCTGTGGTGGGTATTGCCGCACCCGGACAAAAAGAGCGTATCTCCAACGAATACATTGTTACCCAAGATTAAAGATATATGCTCCGGACAGTGGCCGGGGGTGTGCATAACCTTAATTTCTTGATTCCCTACTGATATTACGTCTCCCTCGTTTACCATCCCGTATCTTGTTCCTATTAATTCCTCTCCCAGTGGATGTATCAGCGCTTTAGATATTAGAGACAGGCTTACTTTTAATATCGGGTCATTTCCGCTTATATGGTCAGGGTGACAATGTGTGTTTATTACATATTTAACCATAAGTCCATTATCCCTTACAAAATTTAAAATTGTAATAGGGTCAATTGGATCGATGACGGCACATTCCCGGGTTTCTGAACACCAAACTATATAGTTGTAATTATTATCACTTTCTTCAATTCGCAATCTTGCAATTGCGTATCCGGATTCGTTGTATATATCCATTTACAATCTCCCTACAGTGTCTATTTTTGCCGTATCTATTTTGGCTCATTTTAAATAAGATAGTTATTATGCCATAAAATATTCAGATTATTCACTGTTTGCAGGTAAAATATATAGTTAACGCCAAATAAACAAGGATATTCATATTTTATGAAAAATATTATTACGAAAATTGAAAGAACTTATATTCTCTTTCCTCTATTGCTTTTAGTGATTGCGGGATGTAATAAAGAGCCTAAAATTATACCGGGACTTAATATTCAGGGTTACAGGGCAGCTATTTCAAAGATTTTATTCTCACCCATCGCCTATGACGGAGCTACGGTGGCGATAGAGGGATTTGTCCGAGGTTTGAGCGAGGAGGCAGAAGATGGTTCAGATACAGAGGAAGATGTTACAACTACATTTAAATTGACTGATCTAAATGGGAATTACATAAATATATTGATGCCGGGACAGTGGGAGATCATAGATAACGACTATCTTATTGTAGGTGGAATCTATAGAAATAACGGAAATGAGCTTGAGGCTCAACAATTTGAAAAAGTAGATTTTGAAGGGAAAGATGAGAAGGGCAGAGATAAAGAAATAGAAAAGAGGAATGATTGGTAAGCCCTTGAAATTAAGCGTTCTAGCCTTTGACAAGCAAAACGATAAAGGGTATTTTCTAGAATTTATTTGATCTTTTAACGAGGGAATGTATGAGTTTTGTAAAGGGACTAAAGTGTAAAGAGTGCGGTGAAGAATATCCAATAGAGCCGCTTCATGTTTGTGAGATGTGCTTCGGACCTCTGGAGGCAGCTTATAAATACGATGAGATAAAAGAGTCTATATCCCGTGATATAATAGAGAAGAGGGATCAGAATATATGGCGTTATAAGGAACTGCTGCCTATAGATAAAGATCCAAGTGTAGGGCTTGAGGTTGGTTATACTCCTTTAATAAGAGCACATCACTTGGGGAAAGCTTTGGGTGTGAGTGAGATTTATGTAAAGAACGATGCCGTATGCTATCCTACGCTTTCCTTTAAAGACAGGGTAGTTGCTGTCGCTCTTTCTAAGACAAAGGAATTTGGATTTGATACGGCCGCATGTGCTTCGACCGGTAACTTGGCTAACGCAGTTGCAGCACTTACAACGGCTGCAAACCTTAAGAACTATATCTTTATTCCCTATGATCTAGAGCAGGCGAAGATTATTGGAACGACTGTATATGGAGCTAATGTTATAGGGGTTCAGGGGGCTTATGACGATGTTAACAGGCTTTGTAGCGAAGTGGCCGGTAAATTCGGCTGGGCGTTTGTGAACATCAATATGCGTCCTTATTATGCTGAAGGCTCAAAGTCTCTTGCGTTTGAAGTAATGGAGCAGTTAGGGTGGCGTGCGCCAAAGCATATGGTTGTGCCTATGGCGAGCGGCTCTCTGTTAACAAAAGTGTGGAAGGCGATTAAAGAGTTTGAGATGCTGGGGCTAGTTAAAGAAAACGGTACAAAGATTTACGGCGCCCAGGCTAAAGGATGCTCCCCTATTACTACAGCATTTAAAAACAAGTGGGAGATCTTTAAACCTGTAAAGCCCAATACTATAGCAAAGTCGCTTGCTATAGGCACCCCCGCTGATGGATTTTACGCAATGCAGGTTATGAATGAGAGCGGAGGATGGGGGGAGGATGTTACTGATCAGGAAATTATAGAAGGAATAAAACTGCTTGCCTCAACTGAAGGGATTTTTACTGAAACAGCAGGAGGTGTAACAATAGCGGTTACTAAAAAACTTATTGAGCAGGGAATCCTGCCTAAGGATGAGTCCATAGTGGTTTCAATAACAGGTAATGGTCTCAAAACCCAGGAAGCAATCGTGGATGATGTGTCAGAGCCACATGTCATTGGTGCTAATCTTGAGGAATTTGAAGAGCTATACGATACATTAAAGAGTTAAAAACAAGGAGGTTCACAATATGCCCTCAGTACGCATTCCAACACCACTTAGAAAATTGACTGACGAGAAGGATGAGGTCAACATAAGTGCGGACAATATATCAGCATTGATAGAAGAACTGGAGAATCAGTATCCTGGTATCAAAGCAAGACTTTGCGATGAGTCAGGAGAGGTGAGAAGATTTATTAATCTATACGTCAACAATGAGGATATAAGGTTTCTCAGTGGAAAGGACACCGCCCTTAATGCGGATGATGTAGTCTCAATTATTCCTGCTATTGCCGGTGGATCAGGGATTCTTTAGGTTTAATCCGATTGGTTGTCGGACTTTTTATTAAACACTGCCTGAAGCTTTTCAAAAAATCTTCTTGCGACCGGGATGTTTTCTTCCTCGCAAGCTTGAGAGAATTCTTCTAATAATTGTTTTTGCTTCTTATTTAGCTTAACTGGTATTTCTACGCGAGTTTTTATATAAAGGTCTCCAACTCCTCTTTCCTGGAGTTTTGGCATGCCCTTGCCTTTTAATCTGAATGTCTGATCTGATTGAGTTCCCGCTGGAATTTTTATGGTGCTTTTCCCTTTGGGTGTAGGGATATCTATCTCAGCTCCGAGAGCCGCCTGTACAAAGCTTATCGGTACTTCGCAGTACAGGTTCTCTGCCTCTCGTTTGAACAGTGGATGTTCTTCTACATATATTTCTATATATAGATCGCCTTCAGGACCGCCATAAAAACCGATTTCTCCCTCGCCTCTTATTCTTAACCTTGATTCATCAGTTATGCCCGGCGGAATTTTTACTTTAACTTTGTGCTCTGTGCGAATAAGCTTCTCGCCTCTACAATGTGAGCAATGTTTGGTAATCCTTATTCCTGTTCCACCGCAGGCCGGACAGACTCTTTTTATTGCCAGGAAACCCTGTGAATATCTCAGCTCCCCACGACCTCCACAGTCTGAGCAGGTTGCCTCGCCGCCGGGCGCTGCTCCGCTTCCCTTGCAATCGGGGCACGGAATGTGTTTTGGTATTTTTAATTCTTTTTCAGTTCCTTCAATCGCTTCTTCGAAAGTAATGTCAAGACTATATTTTAGGTCCCTACCCCTCTGTGCGCGCTCTGTGTTCCCCGCATTAAAAACTTCTTCGAACAGGTTGCCGAATATATCATTGAACCCTGCTGTTTCAAAATTCTGATCAGAGAACATTCCTTCTGAAGAAATATGCCCAAAACTGTCATAACGTGCCCTTTTGTCGGGGTCACTTAATATTTGGTAAGCTTCATTTATCTCTTTAAACCTTTCTTCAGATTGAGTGCTTCCGGGGTTTCTGTCAGGATGGTACTCAAAAGCAAGCCGTTTAAATGATCTCTTGACCTCATCATTGCTCGCGTTCCTCTCAATTTCAAGAACTTCATAGTAGTCTATAGATATCATTCTAAATACCTTGATCTACTGCAAATAATTTATGACCCCTTCCCTGATTTGCAAAAAATTGAATCATTTAATTATCCTCAGGAGTTTCTTCTACGTTTTTGGATACAACTACTAATGCCGGTCTTAATAAACGGTCTTTTAGGGTATATCCCGGCAACATTTCAGTGAGTACAAGGCCAGGGGCGATCTCGGATGATTCCGCATGCTCAACGGCCTGATGCACCGTAGGGTCAAAATCACTACCCTTGGAGGCGTCTATAACCTGCACCCCAAATTTCTCTAAACTGCTTAAGAACTGCTTTTGGACTAACTTCACGCCGTCTATAAAAGGTTTGGAATCTTCTTGCTCTTCCGTGTGTCCTAGAGCTCTATGCAAATTGTCCAGGACATTTAATAGCTCTTTTATGAGTTCTTCATTACCGTAAGCTATGCTATCCGCTCTATCTTTGGACATTCTTCTTTTATAATTCTCAAAATCAGCGGCAAGTCTCAAATATTTTTTGTTAAGCTCTTCAAGCTCATTTTCCTCCTCAACTATTTCTAAACTTTCAATCTCTCCTTCAGAATCTTCCGCTTCTTCGGGGGACTGGTTCACATTTATTTCTATTTCGCTCTCATCTTTATTCTCTTTTCTATCTTCAGTATTCATTTCCCCTCCTTACTTTTTCATTGCAGCAAAATGTCTTATTTTAAAATTTTATGGCTATTATTTTAGCCAACCGCATGTTGGTAGCAGATATATATTAGGAATGCTCCCCTCAAAATATAATAATTAAGTACTGATTGTCAACGAAGGAATTTAATAAAATTTCTCAGAAAATATAGAATAAGGCTCTAGTTGATTAAATTCCAGGCAATTCCCTCTAGTACCCCTCCATCGCTCACGATTACCTCTGTTGATGAGAATTTTTCTAAGGTTTCAAGGAGTATGAGTGTACCAGGAATTATTATATCTTCCCTCCCCTTCTCTAATCCTATGGTCTTTGCTCTGTCTTTTTTTGGGATTTTAATTAATTTCTCTAAAATAGAAGTGATCGCGCTTTTAGTAAGTATGAAATTGTTAACAAGCTCCGGTTTATATTCGTTTAGACCTAATTTAATTGCGGCAAGTGTAGTAGGCGTGCCCGCGGTTGCAACAAGAGATAGCTTTTGTTGCGGATTAATCTCAAAATCTTTTAGTTCTCTTTGTAAAGTTGTCCTAATATTTAGTGAAAGTTTAGCTAATTCCTGACCAGTTTCCCTATCGTTTCTTAGAAACTCCTCGGCAAGATGGACAACCCCTAAATTTATACTAACCAGTTTTATAATATTGCTGTTTTGAGCATAAACGTACTCTGTGCTGCCACCTCCTATATCAAATATCACACAATGATCTCCCTCAAATGACACTGAATTCAGAGCCCCTTTTACGGTAAGCTCAGCTTCTTGTGCTCCAGAAATAATTTCAACAATAATGCCGGTTTCATTTTTTACCCTATTAACAAATTCCAGGCTATTTCTTGATTCCCTTACTACGCTTGTCGCCACTGCTCTTACTTTATTAACATTGTGCTCTCTAATTATCCTTGAAAAGCCCTTGAGCGCTGTAAGTGATCTTTCAACCGCTTTTGGGTTTAAGAGAGTTTTATCGTTTGAGTAGCCCTCCCCGAGGCGGGTTATTGCTCGGTCAAGATAAAGCTTCTTTAATGAACCCGCGCTTGTTTGTTCACAAATTAAAAGTCTTAAAGTATTTGTACCTATATCAATTGAAGCGATTCGCAAAGTGTTTTTGATATCCTTATTTCTATTAATATAGGGAGTTTAGGAGACTAAGTTAAAGTTAACTGTTTGCATTCGTAAAATACTAAAGATATGCCTTATATGAAGAGGAATGAAGCTATTGGGCATAACAACGTCAGATAGCCATATTTTTAAAACATTCTTATGCAAATAAAACTATTCTTCAGCTACCTTCCCTTTAGAGGATTCCTTTATTATTTTTTCTGCCCGATGACCGGGAACCTCTTCGTAATGTGAGAAGCCCATAGTGAATGTTCCTCTTCCGCTCGTAATTGACCTTATTTCAGGAGCATAAGTGAGGATCTCGGACATCGGGATCAAGGCGTTAATCAGATGCGTGCCCGCCAATGAATCGACTCCAGACACTTTTCCCCTTCTTGCGTTTACATCTCCTATTACATCTCCCATGCAGTCCTCTGGTATAGTGATTTCCATCTTCATTACCGGCTCAAGAAGTAGAGGGTTTGCATCTTTCATGCCTTGTTTAAAACCCATAGACCCCGCAATTTGAAAAGCCATATCTGAAGAGTCTACCGAGTGGTACTTACCGTCAAGCAAGGTAACTCTTACATCTACGACGGGGTAGCCTGCCAGAACCCCAGTCTTCATAGCATCAACTACACCTTTTTCCACTGAAGGAATGAAGTTTTTTGGTATTGCGCCGCCTACAATTTTATTTACAAACTCAAAGTTTTGTCCTCTCGGCAATGGTTCAATATTAAGGGACACTACGCCGTACTGTCCCTTACCACCTGTCTGTTTGACGTATTTCGCTTCAATTGTACATTTTCCTCTAACGGTTTCTTTATAAGGAACTCTGGGGGTATGAAGCTCAACGTTAACAGCATAAGTTTCTTTTAATTTGTTTACAATAACTTCAACGTGTGATTGACCCGTTCCTGATAAAAGGAATTCATTCGTTTCATCGTCCATACGGTACTGAATTGTTGGATCTTCTTCCTTTATTCTTGCCAGAGACGGGTTTAATTTGTCTTCATCATTACGGGATTTTGCCTCTATGGCAAATGATAAAACCGCTGCGGGGAGCTCCACTGGAGGAATGATTACTTGATTTGCTTCATCACATAAGGTGTCCCCAGTATGCGCTTCCTTAAGCTTGTTGACCGCAACTATATCGCCACACTCGGCAATATCAACGGGGTATTCTTTTTTGCCAATTAATCTATGGAGATGACCTAACTTTTCTTTAGTTCCTTTGGAAGAGTTGTAAACGGTTGAATCTGACTTTATGGAACCTGACAATACTCTGAATATGCTTATTTTGCCCGTATAGGGGTCTGAAATAGTCTTAAAAATATAGGCCGCAGGCTGACCATCTTCTTTAGGCTCTATTAGGCTATCATCCCCGTTGGAATTTTTAACACTGATTGGCTTTCTTTCAATCGGAGAAGGGAGATATCTGCATATTCCCCCAACCAGAGCTTTAATACCAATTAGATTTGTAGCAGAGCCTGCAAATACAGGATAAATTTTGGCATTAAGAATACCTCGATGAAGCATTTTAATCATAACGTCTTCAGATATCTCTTCGCCGTCTAAGTATTTTACAAGTAATTCATCATCAAGCTCGGCAACCGCCTCTACAATATTCTCTCTGGCTGCCTTAGCCTTATCCATCATGTCTTCAGGAATAGGGAGCTCCTGTACGTTTCCATTTCCGTCATACGTGTAGGCTTTCATATCAATAAGAACTATCACTGCCTTAAAGTTCCCTTCCTCTCCAATAGGAAGAATGAATGGAAGTGCTTTAATTTCGAATTCCTTTGATATGCTTTTTACAGTATCATCTAGCGAGGTGTTGTCTTTATCGAGCTTGTTTACAAAAATTATTCTAGGGATGTCCCCTGCCATATCCCAGTATTTAAGTGCCTGCACAGGAGCTTCTCCCCGTACTGCTTCTACAAGAAGCACAGCGCCGTCGACTGTTTTGATAGCGCTATCTGTTTCATAGAGGAAATTTGAAAATCCAGGAGTGTCTACTACATTGATAAGATTGTTTTTAGTTTCAAAGAACGCGATATGTGAATTTATAGACATATTGCGATTTTTTTCTTCGGATTCGTAGTCTAGTATTGAAGAACCGTCATCAACTCTTCCTAGCTTGTCAGTGGCTCCGTGCATAAATAACATTGCCTCTGCAAGTGAAGTTTTTCCGGCACCGTGGGGAGCAATTAGCGCTATATTCCTGATACTACTTCTATCATACCCCGCCATAGCAAGTCACCTCCGCATTCGTTAGTTGTTTGACGCACTTACATGTTAGCCCCAATCACATATTTATACCCAGATGTTTGCTCACTATAATTTGTAAGATAAAGATGGAACTAATTTGATTGGTATTTTCTTCTAAATCTTTCAACTCTACCTTTGGCCTCAGCTATCCTTTCTTTTCCTGTATAAAAAGGATGACAGTTGGAGCAAACCTCAACTGTGAAGTTTTCAAACCTTGTTGATTTCATTTCATAAGAAGCCCCGCATGAACAACTTATTGTTACTTCTTTGTATTCAGGATGAATTCCCGTTTTCATTTTACTTGCCTCCAAATATATAACTCAACTTTTTTATGGTATTTAAACCCCAGATTACTTACATTAAATTAACATTTAAATCAAAACTGGGCAATAGTAATCTTGTAATATAATCAATTATGAATAATAAAGGCGACACGAGGCCGCCTTATTATTTTCTGATATAAATTGAAGTTTTATCCAAAAAACATTTTATTTCTCTGTGAATTCTGCGTCTATTACGTCATCACCATCATTATCGTCTTGATAACCTTCTTCCGCATTGTCATCTGTATGAGCAGCATCATCCGAGGCATCGCTCTGTGGTTCTTCACTTGGAGGTGCGCTATCTTTCGCTTGCTGTTTGTACATAAGTTCTGCAAGTTTGTGAGATGCCTGAGTTATCTTCTCTGTTGATTGCTCAATTGCTTGAGTGTCTTCAGCCTTAATAGCGTTTCTTCCTTCCTCTAAAGCCTCTTGGAGCTCTTTCTTCTCATCATCTGAGAGTTTGTCCTCAAATTCTTTAAAGCTCTTATCGGTTCTATATATAAGCTCATCAAGTTTATTTTTGTTCTCAACTAGCTCATGCCGCTTCTTGTCTTCTTCTGATTTATCCTCAGCATCTTTAACCATTGAATCTATCTCGTCCTTGTTGAGTCCGCTTGATGCTTCGACCCTTACTTTTTGTTCTTTTTGAGTTGCCATATCTTTGGCTGAGACATGGAGTATGCCGTCAGCGTCTATATCAAATGAAACCTCAACCTGAGGAATACCTCGAGCTGAAGGAGGTATGCCGTCCAGAATAAATCTTGCAAGCGTTCTGTTATCTCCCGACATCTGACGCTCTCCCTGAAGGACGTGTATTTCGACAGATGTTTGACTGTCTTCAGCGGTTGTAAATATTTGGCTTTTCTTTGTGGGTATAGTTGTATTTCGTTCTATAACTTTTGTCATTAGACCCCCCAGGGTTTCTATACCAAGGGAAAGCGGGGTAACATCGAGTAATAAAACATCCCTTACCTCGCCGCCTAATACTGCTCCCTGAATAGCGGCTCCCATGGCGACGACTTCATCAGGATTAATTCCCTTATGCGGTTCTTTACCGAAGAAGTCTGTTACAACTTTTTGAACCATAGGAATTCTGGTTGATCCTCCTACGAGAATTACTTCGCCTATGTCCGCGGGTTTTAGTCCAGCGTCTTTAAGTGCCTGTTTGCAAGGTCCTAGAGTACCTTTTATTTTGTCCTCTACTAACTGCTCAAATTTGGAGCGGGTCATTTTCATTACAAGGTGTTTTGGACCTGAAGCGTCTGCTGTGATAAACGGGAGATTAATTTCAGTCTCAAGGGTGTTGGAAAGCTCAGACTTAGCTTTCTCAGCTTCTTGCCTTAAGCGTTGAAGCGCCATTTTGTCATTAGTTAGATCAATTCCCGATTCCTTTTTGAACTCTTCTATGATGTATTCCATGACTAATCTGTCAAAGTCGTCTCCACCAAGGTGTGTGTCACCATTGGTTGACTTTACTTCGATGACATTATCGCCCACTTCAAGAACGGATATATCAAAAGTTCCACCGCCCAAGTCGTAGACTACTATGGTTCCCTCAGACTTTTTATCAAATCCGTAAGATAGAGCGGCAGCTGTGGGCTCGTTTATAATTCTCTTCACTTCAAGTCCCGCTATTTTTCCTGCGTCTTTTGTTGCTTGTCTCTGAGCATCGTTAAAGTAAGCCGGTACAGTAATTACAGCTTCTGATACCTCAGCTCCTAAATAATCTTCAGCAGCTTTTTTTAGCTTTTTTAGAACATTTGAAGAGATTTCAGGAGGTGAATACTGTTTGCCGTTAACCTCTATCCATGCACCATCATTTTTTGATTTCACTACCTTATAAGGTAGGTGTTTTATTTCATCCTTAAATTCGTCGTAGCGCCTTCCCATAAGCCGCTTCATAGAGAAAACAGTGTTTTCCGGGTTTACCACTGCTTGTCTTTTCGCAGGTCCTCCGACTAAAATCTCTCCGTCTTTTGAGAACCCGACTACAGATGGTGTAACCCTTGCTCCCTCTTCATTAATTATTACTTTTGGCTCTCCACCTTCAACAATAGCGACCACTGAGTTGGTGGTTCCGAGATCTATTCCAATTATTTTTCCACTACTAGCCATTTTTGTAGCCTCCTAAACATTTATATTCATTTTTTGTTGTACTGTAGGTGTTTATTTTCATACTTCCTTACCGTTGAGTTTAATCATCTTAAGAGATAGTTGACTCAACCGCAGCTTTTAATTTCTTAAGTGCCGTTACTTCTATTTGTCTTACCCTCTCTTTAGAAACGCCAAGCTCAACCCCAAGCTCTCTTAGTTTCTCGGGAGGATTCTTAAGATACCTACTTTCTATTACCTTTTGTTCTCTTGTAGATAATTTCTTAAAACCATGTCTTATTCCTTGATTTTCCAGACTATCCGATTCTAGAGATTCGAGAATGTCTTCCTGATTAGCTCTTTCGTCGGATAAAGTATCGAGGTAAGTAACAGAGTTATCTTCAGTTGATGCCAAATCTAAGGAATAATCCCTAGACGCCATCCTAAACTCAATATAGAAAATAATCAAATGACTGAAAATGAAGTGCATAAAGTCGCGAATCTATTTGGAGTAAAGGATAAAGACGTTATAGATATGGAGTTTAGGATGG
>PVMS01045091.1_pt1 | contig 14895 bp, 8 predicted proteins | sample 1853461 | NCBI WGS metagenome assembly PVMS01 (sample SAMN08582032, study PRJNA380276) | Marine sediment metagenome, whole genome shotgun sequencing project. | isolation source: ocean sediment barecode stripped | collected 2017 | reverse complement strand
ACCGGCCGTTTGGGCAAACCAAAGAAAATCTCGAAAAGCTGGCCAAGCGACTAAGTGAAATTCCAGATTTAAGCGAGTGGCGAGAATATTATAAAGACGAAGATATTCTAAAAAAACTCTATCTGTTAGGACCGGATGATTATTCAAACTTGTAAAAAATATTCCGTGTACGGATGGTCATCGGTCACTTCCGGAATATTTTTTACAAGTTTGAATAAATCATCCGGTCCTAACAGATAGAGATTTTTTAGAAGATCTGCGTCTTTATAATATTCTCGCCACTCGCTTAAATCTGGAATTTCACTTAGTCGCTTGGCCAGCTTTTCGAGATTTTCTTTGGTTTGCCCAAACGGCCGGTGTCCTCCAATCAGAAAAAAACCAGGTGAATCAAATCCGCCCCATAGGCTGGCTCCAGGAAAGACATTCACGAATGTCTTCATAATCATGAGCAGTTCACCTGAGGGACCATGTGGAAGCCAAAGACATACTGCGCCGTTTTTGTCGATCCTCGACTTGCACAGTTCCAAAAATTCCCGGGTGTAAAGATTAACTGTGCCCGCACTATAGATCGGAGGAGCGGGATCAATGGTTATAACATCATAGAGATTATTGCGCACCAGCAGAAAATTTCTTCCATCTTCGGCATATAGATTTATATTCTGTTGCGATTTCACTTTCTCGGCATCAGTGTGAAAGTAACCGAAACAATCAAAAACCCTTGGAACGATATCCACTGCATCTATATGAATTTGGGATGCAGGAAATCTGCTTGCAGAACGAACCGTAGTCCCCATACCAAAGCACACCACCAGCACACGCTTTGGATCAGGCACCAATGCCATCGGCAAATGGGCCATAAGCTTTGTTTCGCTTACCAGAACAGTCATCCCTGTGCCGTTGACAAACAGGTGTCGGGCTAAAGGACTTGTATTCGAGCCGGCAGGTACCGTAGTTCCGGTGACGCCTTCATAAAAGGCATACATTTGTGCATCAGAACCTAAATAAGCATACGCCCGTTCAAGCATAACTTTTTTATAGGGGTTGTCGACCTTAAAAACCATCACGGCAAAACAAGCGGCAAGAATAACAGCAACCCCTGGAAGTTTGCCTCTCTCCCTACTCGGGCTGATCCATAGCAGAATGCCGCCTAGAATGATATTGAGAACTCCTAGCATGATCATAGACATTGCCGTCCCAATGGATGGAATCAAAATGAAACCGGCCGTGATGCTGCCCAGAATGCCCCCAAGCGTGTTCGCGGAATAGGCCCACCCGGTTTCTTTGCCTGGAGCGGCTGAATCGGAGATGCAACATCTTACGGCCACCGGGAATTGCCATCCAAAGGCAACTGCAACGGGCAAGACCATCACTAAGCAGGTCATGACTCCCAGGTAAAAGTTTGAGGTAAAGCCGTTGGAAATCTGACCGCAAGTAGAAAACACAAGCATGCCAGCCACAGTAAGGAAGCCGATAAGAACTTCGATAACCCCAAACATCGAAACCGGCCGATCCTTTGAAACAGGGAATCGTGTTGAAAGCCAGCTCCCGAATGCGATCCCGATTAAAAATAACCCTAACATGAAACTGAATGCATAAATGCTGGTTTTAAGTGGAAGCACCAGTAGTCGTACCCAGAGAATTTCATAGGCCAATGCGGTAAAACCGCTTACAAAAATTGTTATTCTCGACCAGAACCTGATCCGTATGGGGTATGCGGACGGGACAGGCGCCTCTTCCACCGCTTGAGAAGACGTTTGTAAAATATCGCCGCCTTTTTTCAGATTCAAATCAAGCTGATAAGCTATGGCTGCTGCTATGAGGTTAAGTATAGCAGCGATCAAAAGAGAAGTTTTTTCACCCATTGCTCCTATCAGGAAAAAGCCGGTAATTAAAACACCCAGTACGGCGCCAAACGTATTTACTGAATATAACCGGCCGAGACCAGACTGGAAGTAAAATTTACGGTGTGTAACGAATGCCACCAGTACGGGGAGTGTTGCACCCATTAGTATAGTGGGGGGAAGAAGGCAAAATATGGAAAAAAGAATCCTTGCTGCTGTAAGATATAAGTAATTATTGCCGAAAAAATAATAAAAATCTATGTAAATTCCACCGATACCGGAAATAATAGCAAAAGATGATAAGAGAGCGATGAATGCAATGCCTATCTCAAGAATTACATATCCGAACAGGCTTGTCCTTATCCGATCCGCTATTTTTCCGCCAAAGAAAGCTCCCAGCGCAAGCCCTCCCATAAAGACACAGAGAACCGTTGCGGTTGCTGCGGTCGTTGAACCCAGATATCGGGTCAGCATTCGGACCCATACGATCTGATACATGAGCCCGCTCATCCCGGAAAGAAAAAATGCCGGGAAAAGGAATTTCTGAAGGTATGATGCTCTGTTCATATTTGGGGAAAGCACATGTTTCCGTTCACTTTCTATCATCGTTTTCTCTATCCTTTCTGAAATTCAGCATATACATTAAACATACAAAATGAATAATAAACTTGTACTTAAAATAGTTTTCCAATTTTGTTTACGATCAATTAGGGTAATGGTTAACGACTCTTTAAGTTGTCCTGAGCTGTCCGGGCCTTAATAAGGTTTTTATGCGCTTCAGCATAATTGGAATTAACCTGTATGGCCTTTGAAAAAAACACACCGGCTTTTTTATATTTTCCCTGTTGAAAGAGTATAAGTCCAATTTTATTATAAGCTTCAGCATAATCAGGATTAATCCGAATCGCTTCGGCTAAATGGGCCATAGCTTCTTTAATTTTCCCCTGATTTATCCAAATATTTCCAAGGTTGAAGTGTGCTTTTTCATTTTCCGGGTTGATTCTGAGTGCTTCCTTATAGTGTACAACAGCCTCCTCAAGCCTTCCCTGGGTAGACAACACATATGCCAGATTATAGTGCGCATCAGCATGTTCTGAATTTGTTTTAAGCACCTTATAATAATGAGAAATAGCTTCGCCATACTTCCCCTGAATAAACAACACATTTGCCAAATTGTTGCGAGCGTCTGTTTTTTTTGGGGATTGATTCTGAGTGCTTCGGCAAAATATAAAATTGCCTCATCATTCTTTCCTTTATCAACAAGAGCAGTTCCCAGATTGTTTAGTGCCCGATAGTTGTTTTCAGTTACTTTAACAGCATTTTCAAATAGCGCAATAGTGTTTTTCCAATGACTTGCCTGGAAGAAAGTACAAGCTGTCAAGGCTGAAAGGATTATCACGGCAGAAACCCCGAGAAAAATTTTTCGATAATGCCATTTTGCCAGAAGTTCTGAAACACCCCATGTAACAACGATAAAAAGCCCTGTCAGGGGTATATAGGTGTATCGATCCGCCATTGCCTGATCGCTGACTTGTACCAATCCGATTACCGGTATAAGAGTCCCAAAATACCAAAACAATCCAACCGCCACATAGGGGTGCCGCTTTAACAAACGTATTGCTCCATAAGTTACAACTGCAATAAGCAAGGCTGCTCCGAATATCTGCCAGACCGGCAAGGTACCTACAGGATGAGGATAATAGACAGCCAGGTTTCTGGGCCAGATTGCTTTTAAAACATAGCTTACATAGGAAATAAGTGCATTTGCGAAACGGGTTTTAATTGACAGAGCCTCTAAAGGTACTAAAGCCCCCTCGCCTTGCTGGGCCGAAAAAGTCAAAATGCTTGAAATAACCACTGGAATAAATAGAGGAACTTTTTCCAAAAACAGTCGAAAAGAGGGTTGGCGGACAAAACCTGGCGCTTCATCGGGTTGCGAATTCTCATTTATTAATTGAAATCTTTTAAGCGGCCAGTAGTCCAGCAAAAGCAGCACAAAAGGAAATGTAACCAGCATGGGTTTTGCCATTAATCCCAGACTAAGCAGTATGATAACCAGCAGGTAGTTTTTAAGACCAGATATTTTGACATAACGGTAGTAAGCAGCAATCATCAGCATGCCAAAAAAGGTGCTAAGAACGTCTTTTCGCTCAGAAACCCATGCAACAGACTCCACATGAAGCGGATGAAGAGCAAAAAGAGCTGCCACGAAGGCACTTCTCCAGATCGCTCCTGTCATCAGCTGAAGAATGAAAAACAACAGGAGGGTATTTGCCATATGAAGCTGCAAATTGGTCCAATGATGCCCCATTGGGTTCAACCCGTATAGCTCGCAATCCAGCATGTGAGAAAGCCAGGTCAATGGATGCCAATTTGCTGAATGGAAAGTTGTAAATGCCCAGATAAGGCCCTCTGAAGTTAGGCCTTCCTGAACATGCCTGTTTTCAGCGACATATAATCCGTCGTCAAAATCTATAAAATCAAAATTCCTTACCTGCCCATAGGCAACAATGATTGCAAAGATCAAAAGCAGACTGATCAACAAGTTAAGCTGATAATCCGGGATATTATATTTTTTCTTCATGTATCTTTGCTTTGAGAATTTCAACTATCAGGGAAAATCCTGGATGATTTCAGTTCCATTTTTTGCAAGACGGAATGTAAAAGCGGTTATTAAACATCCAAAACCGTATTTGATGCTCCGAAACAGGTTAATTGATGACGCTTCTGGAAAATATTTTGTCGGACAACTCACCTCTGCAACCGTATAACCAAGCCAGATAATCTGCACAAGCATCTGATTGTCAAACACAAAATCATCAGAATTTTCCTCAAGCGGCAGCTGTTCAAGCAGCTTACGGGAAAAGGCTCTGTATCCTGTATGATATTCTGAAAGTTTCGCTCCCACTAGAAGGTTTTCTGCAAACGTAAGAAATCGATTCGCGATATATTTCCAGATGGGCATTCCGCCTTTTAAAGCATAACCTCCGAGAATTCTGGAACCCAGTACACAGTGATAAAGATCATTGCCAATCATGGAAGCCATTGCCGGAACCAGTTTCGGCGTGTACTGGTAATCCGGGTGGACCATAATAACGATATGGCCGCCGGCCTCCAGAGCAAGTTTGTAGCATGATTTTTGGTTGGCGCCATAGCCTTGATTTCTTTCATGTGCATGTACTATTGTGTTGGGCAGAGTCTTTGCAATGGTTACGGTTTCATCATTGCTCCCGTCATCGACCACAATAACAAGGTCTACAATACCCTGTTCCATCACTTCATTATAGGTCCGGCGCAGGGTCTGGGCAGCATTATAGGCCGGCATGACAACTACAACCTTTTTCTCTTTAAACATATAAATCACCTCTTGAGTTTTTGAACAGATTCATCGACCTTACCCTGAGCTGCCAATGCTTTCTTATGGTTGTCTTGCGCATCGGAATAGTCAGGCTTTATCCGTAACGCCTCCCGAAAGTAAACGCTTGCCTCGCTTATCTTTCCTTTAACCATTAGAGCAACTCCCAAATTGTTGTAAGTTTCAGCAGAACGGGGATTTAAACGCAATGCCTCTAAAAAATGGTCTATGCCCTCATTAACTTTGTCACCGGCTATTAAAGCTACGCCAAGATTGAGATGGGCGTCCGCAAAATCTGGTTTTATCCGCAACGCCTCAAGATAATGCCTGATAGCCACAGCGGTTCTTCCCTGTTCTTCCAGAGCAATGCCCAGATTGTTATGAGCTTCGGCATAATCAGGTTTTAAGCGCAGCGCCTCGAGATAATGCAGGACAGCTTCAGCGGTTCTCCCCTGCTCTTCCAGAGCAATACCCAGATTGTTATGAGCGTCGACATAATCAGGTTTTATGCGCAGCGCCTCGGAAAAATGGTCGATGGCTTCATTAACCTTACCCTTGGCTACCAAAGCAACTCCTATATTGAGATGTGTCCCCACAAAATCAGGCTTTATCCGCAATGCCTCGGAATAATGCCTGATGGCTTCAGCGGTCTTACCCTGCGTCGCCATGGCTTCGCCCAGTTTGTGGTGCGCAACATAGTTGTTGGCTGTCACCTCCAGTGCATGTTCAAACAGCTTAATGCTGTTGGTCCAATATCCTGTCTGTACCCAGGTCACTGCCATGAGGATCGAAAGGGTTGCTCCTGTTATTGCGGCAAGTCCGGCTTTTCTGTAGCGCCATTTTGGCACCAAATCGGGGACTCCCCAGGCGATAATGATAAAAATACCTATAAGCGGCATATATGTGTACCTGTCGGCCATGCTCTGTAATCCGATCTGGACCAGCCCGATTACGGGCACAAGAGTTCCGACATACCACAGCCATCCCACAGCCAGATAAGGTTTTGACCCTGACGCCCGAAACACCAGAGCTGTTACAATTGCAAGCAACAACCCGGCACCTGCTGCCTGCCACAACGGTATAGCTTCGGGATACGGATAAAAGACCGCAAGGTTGTGAGGCCAGATCATCTTTCCTATGTAGCTTGCATAGGAAACCATGGCATTGCCAATCCTGGCATGAAACGGGAAAATATCCAAATATTTAACGCCACCACCGCTTTCCTGAACCAGGTAGGTCGCAACACTCGATGCCGCCGAGAGAATGAAGAAAGGCATTTTTTCCCAAATCAAACCAAGAGCAGTCGGCCTTTGTTGTGAGTTGTCGTCATATCGTGACTGACCGGATTGAAAGCGCTTAAAGGGCCAATAATCCAGTAAAAGAAGTACAAACGGCAGGGTCACGATCATCGGTTTAGCCATAAGACCCAGCATAAAAAACATAAGAACCAGCAGGTATCTATTCAGCTCTGAACGCTCAACATAACGTGCGTAACTCCACATCGCCAGCATCCAGAAAAAAGCGCTTAAAACATCTTTACGCTCTGACACCCATGCAACCGACTCCACGTGGACAGGATGTAATGCAAACAGTGCCGCAACAAAGCCGCTCCGCCATATATCACCTGTCATCCTCCTGAAAACAAGAAACAACAACAGTGTGTTTATTATGTGAAAGAGCACATTTGTCAGATGATGCATGCCTGCATTCAACCCATAAAGCTGACTGTCCGTCATATGTGATAGCCATGTTATAGGATGCCAGTTGCTAGCATGTGCAGCAGTAAGAGACCAGGTTACGCCTTTGAGGGTCCACCCGTTCAACACATAAATATTAGTGGTTACATACGACTCATCATCGTAGTTAACAAATGCATGATTTTTCACCTGCCAATAAACGGAAAGCGTCATTATGACAAGAAACATGCAAACCAAAAAATCATGCCGCACGTTGAAACGGGTCTCTTTACGTATAGTATGATCAGAGATTGTTGAATCCAATTCTTTTATAGGCCTGTTGACGATAGGGATGCCCTGCCTGATATAACTGAAGTCTATTTTTTAAACCCAAAGCAAGCTCTTCGGGACCGTACAGCAAAGCCAGCTTAAGCCCTTTTTGAGCCGTTAAAACCGCCGCATCGAATTTTCCTGTCTCTGCATAAGCCGCAGCAAGCGCATCCAATGCCAACGGATGATTATATTGGGTTATTTTACAAAGTTTTTCAGCCAGTGTAATTGCTTCCTGGCCATTTCTAAATTTTTTATCTTTATAGGTGGCAGATATCCATGACAGGTTGTACAGGGTCTTTGTTTTATTCGGGTTGAAATGCAATGCTTTTCGGTAATGAAGAATCGAACCTTGCACTTTTCCCTGACGAGCCATGGCGCTTCCCAGGTTGTTATGGGCTTTTGCATAGGTCGGATTTATCCGTAGTGCTTCGGTATAATGACCAATGGCATCTTTATCATTCCCCTGGCGAGCCAGGACATATCCCAGGTTGTTGTGGGCTTCGGCAAAGTCGGGCTTTATCTGCAATGATTTGACATAATGAAACAAGGCCTCATTGAGTTCACCCCGTATGTCATAAGCATTGCCCAATGCTAAATGAGCCATTCTATTATTAGGAGTCACGTGGATATTATGGGTAAAGAGTGTTATGCCATTCTGCCAATGACGGACTTGAAACCAAGTACATATCATAAATGCAGAAAGTGCTGTTGCCGCCGCCAAGGCAAGCCCTTTCTTTCCATACCGCAATTCAGCTATTTTGTCAGGTATCATCCAGGTCGTAAGGATAAACAGCCCAATGAGCGGCACATACGCAAAACGATCCGCCAAACCCGGCCATAAGCCAGCCTGCACCAACCCTATTACCGGAACAAGTGTCCCCAAGTACCACAGCCAACCCACAGCCAGATAAGGTTTTGACCTTAACGCCCGAAACACCAGAACAGATATACTTACAAGCAACAACCCGGCCCCTGCTGCCTGCCACAGTGGTATAAATTCGGGAAAAGGATAAAAGACTACCAGGTTGTGAGGCCAGATCATCATTTTGATGTAGCTCACATAGGAAACCAAAGCATTGGTTATTCTGAGCTTCATCGGAACCGAATTAATTGAGATTATAAATCCGAGTCGCTTAAGTGATAAAGACGCCAAGTAGATACTAACAAACGAAAGTGCTAAAAACGGAATTTTCTCTAAGACCAGACGAAAAACGAGCGGCCATTGAATACCGTCATTTATCGATTTCAGGGCTTCTGGGTTGCGACCACTACCAGATTGGGCCAATTTGAAACGGCCAAGCGGCCAATAATCGAGCAAAAGAAGTACAAACGGCAGAGTAACCAGCATCGGCTTGGCCATGAGACCCAATGCAAAAACAAATATTGCCAGTAGATATTTATTGAAACCTGGGCGTTCAGCGTAATAAGAGTATGTCAGCAATGTTAGCATCCAGAAAAAGGTGCTAAGAACATTCTTGCGTTCAGACGCCCATGCAACCGATTCAACATTCAGAGGATGTAATGCGAATAAGGCGGCTATAAAGGCGCTCCGCCAATGTGATCCTGTCATCCTTTTAAGCGTCAGAAACAGCAATAAAGAATTTGCAATATGTAGAAACAGATTGGCCAGATGATGCATCCCGGGTCTTAGCCCGAAGAGTTGGAAATCCAACATATGCGACAGCCATGTAAGCGGATGCCAATATACATTATCAGTGAAACTAAAAGCCCACGCGACGCTTTCTCGTGTGATTCCCTCTTGCACATGAGTATTTTGAGTTATATACCAATTATCATCGAAGTACAGAAAGTCGTTGGTAGGAAGTTGCCAGTATGCGGCAAGGATTATCACAACCAGAAACAGACTCACAATAAATTCCGAGCGGGGGGGATTTTTGGCATTAACTATCACAAATGATCCTTTTCATAACAACCCATAAGATATGAATCTTTGACTTGACACTTAATGAAGAATCCATGAATATAAATCTGTTTCTTGATATATCTTGCCTGCGACGCCAAAATATAAAAGACTATTTGAATTACGCCAGATAGTATAAATACTTGCATTTAATATGTAAAGAAATGATACAAAAAAAAGAAATTGTCAAACGCTTTGATGATCTTGCCGGCAAGCGCCAATACTGGATAGAGCGCAACAAATACTATTATGATTACCAGAAGCGGTATTTTCGATTTCTGATTCCTGAGGGACTGTCGCTGCTGGAGCTTGGATGCGGGACAGGAGATCTTCTTAATGCTCTAAAACCTAAGCACGGGATTGGAATCGATTTCAGTTCAGAAATGGTGCGTATTGCCGGCAAGCAATATCCTGATCTGGAATTTCGCACGGCGGACATCGAGCAGTTAGAGGGCTGGGGAGAAACCTTTGATGCTGTGATTATGGCTGACGTTGTGGGACATCTTATGGACATTGAGGAGACCTTCAGACAGCTACATACCTTTTGCAGACCAGATACCAGGATTATCATTTCTTATTACAATTTTCTCTGGGAACCGATCCTTAAGATGGGAGAAATGCTGAGACTGAAGATGCCCCAGCAATACCAGAACTGGCTGTCAACAGATGACATCTGCAATCTCCTCTCTCTGGCTGATTTTCAGGTTGTAAAAACAGAATTTCACTTGCTTATCCCAAAAAGAATCCCCTGGTTCAGCGATTTTATCAACAAATATTTTGCTTCGCTTCCGGGCCTGAGAAAGCTGTGTCTTTGCCAGTATATTGTCGCCAGACCCATAAAAAAGAAGGAGAAAAGAGAATTTTCCACCACTATTTTGATACCTTGCAAAAATGAAAAAGGGAATATCGAGCCGGCTGTAAAAAGAATCCCCTCCTTTGGCCAACATCAAGAGATCATATTTGTCGACGGGCATTCTACGGACGGCACCCAGGAAGAAATAAACAGGATTATCAATGCCTATCCTGAAAAAGATATCAAATTCATGGTGCAGGATGGTCAGGGCAAGGGAGATGCAGTAAGGAAGGGCTTTGATGCCGCCAGGGAGGAGATCCTTATGATACTCGATGCAGATCTTACTGTCCCTCCGGAAGATCTGCCCAAGTTTTACATGGCCCTGTCTGAAGACCACGGAGAGTTCATAAATGGCTGCCGCCTTGTCTACCCCATGGAAAAACAGGCCATGAGGATTTTAAATTTTTTGGGAAATAAATTCTTTTCCATGATGTTCACCTGGATCCTGAACCAAAGATTAAAGGACACCCTCTGCGGCACTAAGGCCCTTTTTAAAAAGGATTATGAAAAGGTTCAGGCCAACAGAGGCTATTTCGGCGATTTCGATCCTTTTGGTGACTTTGATCTTATATTCGGAGCAGTGAAACAGAACCTCAAGGTTGTTGAGGTGCCTATACGCTACAAGGAAAGAACATACGGCAGCACAAACATCAGTCGTTTTCGCCACGGATGGCTACTGCTGAAAATGACTTTATTCGCTTATAGAAAAATTAAAATTATATAAAATAGTATATAATAATTTTAACGAAACCATAAATTTTAAAACTTTCAAAATATGTATGGCTCATCCTCAACAACCAGCAAAGCTCCGACAAAAACTGCTGTCTTAAGTTTAATCTATTGCACCAGTACTGAAGTAAACCTCTAAGAAAACTAAAAAGCAAGCGCTTATAACATCATAATCTCTGGTTTCAGCCCGCAGTCCATTTGTGTCTATAAAGGGACCACAAGTGAATAAGATAGAGCGTCTGCTGTTTAACAGACAACTTGCTTTCACCGAGCACCCTGGTGCGAAAATTGATGGGGACCTCTTTTAGATTTATAGGTTTACATTTTATAAGAATTTCAAGTCCTATTTTATAACCGACCGGCGAAAGTTCATCGCATCGCTCCAACAGTGATCGCGGCAAAGCAAAATATCCTGACATGGGATCACTAACTGAAGTTAGAGGTCTGGCTAGTAGCGAAGCAATTTTTGAATTCAAGTATCTATAAACAGTCCATTTGTCGTCAGTACTTGCTCCTGGTATGTAACGGGAGCCAAGAACGAATTCGGCCCCGTTTTGAATTGCCTGATAGAAAATTGGAATTGCAGCGGGCATATGGGAAAGATCGGCATCCATAACCACAAATACCGGCGCACGCGCCCGTGTAAAACCTTCCAGGACTGCCGTTGCGAGCCCCCGTTCATTTTTTCTTACTACCAGCTTAAGGGGGAAACCCTGTTTACGAAGACTGCCACATGCATCCTCTGTGCCGTCCCGGCTGTTATCATCAACGATGATTAACTCCCATTCGGGAAGTACATGTTCCATGGCTGCAGAAACCTCCCTTACTAGAATGGGGATATTTTGGGCTTCCCTAAAAGTGGGAACAATGATGGACAGGTCTGGGTTGTCAACAAAAAACACTGCTTCACCCCTTTCTGAATTACCACCAAACCATATTCTTTTGCGCCACAGTAAAACAAATAAAATCAGAAAATAGCATTTTATATAAGTATAATGCTGCACGCATGTTGATTGGCTGAGTTAAATAAAATTCAGTTTTACGGTGATTTGGTTTTGTTACTAGAACCTATCTCAAAAATAAAATTAGGGTTCAGGGCAAGGCGCGAAACGGTGAAAAAGCGGAGCATACACGTAGTATGTGAGCATTTTGAACATTTTCGCAACACCGCCATGGGCACTTAGATTGTTTTTGAAATAGGTTCTAATGTCTCTGGTTTTGAATATCCCAAATAGCATGATTGTTATATTCATAAACCTGCTTCCAGTCTTTGTTTACAAGAATCATAAAGCGTTCTATCTTTTTCTTTGAGAAATTATCCTTCAGATAGCTGTCAACAAGATCGGTTCGCATCAAGATGTGTGTGACGTCCATGGACCTTATATATTTTAAAAATCTTTCTTCGTTGGCAGCGCTTATTACCATACGTTTTATGGTATTCATTCCGAATGAAGGCTCATTTTTATATGATCGCTCCAGGTAATAGCCACGCCGCCCAAGAAACATGCTAAAAATTTTGGCATCATTTGGAAGATTAGCGTTTATATATTCCACCGCTGGGAAATGTAATAGATTCCGCCTCAGAAAGTCCCCCCTTGTTTCCTGTCGCAAAACATACTGAAAGGGCTTTATTATATTCATGCGGTTTTTCAGATATATGAAATTAAAAATCAATAGAGTTGCAACGCCGGCAAAAAGAACAATCCTTGCTATATATCCGAAACTTCCGTGAAATCGAAGAAAAGTAAAAAGTGATTTCTGCTTTAACCTGTCATCAAGGTCTTTTATCCCCATGACAGCTATAATGGCAAGAAATGGAAGGACAAGAATAATGTATCTAACCTGCTTTTCGGTCAAAAAATATGCCATGAAAATGAATAAAACCGAAAAAGAGGCAAACAAAAATTTGTCCCTTTTATATTTTTTGTGAAGCAGGATAAAGGGTGAAAATATGATGAGAATCGGATTGAGGGAGCCTTGAAAGTACTGGTAACTGTTATCTTCTCCCTGAAAAAACATGCGTATGGGAATCAATAAGGTCTCCCAAAAAGTTTCGCCATACATGACTTCCCTTATTTTAAAGAAGCCGATCTGTCCGATCTTTTCAATGGCCTGGCCATGGACTATTTCTTGAACCGGCTTGTGGTGTAATGATTTGAAAAAACTGTTAAAAAGAGGGTAAAATGGGTTCTCTGTCAGAAGATAATTCTTCAAATACCAGGGCGAAGCCACGAGTGCCGTAATCGTAAAGAATAGTATGCCGTATTTAAGTGCAGCCATCTGTCTATGTGTGTCCCGCACATAGCTTAACATCAAAATCATATTCAATATAAACAAGGCAATCAGGGCATTGTATTTTGATCCGATTGCTATTCCCATACAAAATGATGATATAAAAAGCCATTTGAACTGCTTGTATTCTGAATCACGCCATCTGACAAATGCCAGAACACTGGCGGTTGTGAAAAAGGTCATACCCAAATCGATGTATGCCGATGTGGCCAACCAGATCACTATTGGAGTAGTGATAAAGATAACCATGCCCAATAAAGCCCAGTTGCGATCAAATCTTTGTTTAAGATAAAGATAAATCAGCCAACCCGTTCCCAAGCCAAAGGCAAGGTGAATGAATTTTGGCGCAATGTCGTTTTTGAAATAGAGGCATACAAGATAGAGAAGGTTTATATTCATTGGATAGTATGAATAATTTGCCCATGGCGTTTCATAAAAGCCGCCATGTCTGAGCCAGAGTTTTGGAATAGCCAGATGATGGATCAGGGCGTCCCTGGAGATGGGGGGGGTGAGATTAAGGATAATTTCCGAGCAAAAAAATACCACAATTGTGGTGCCTAAAAGGAAAGTCGCTGTACTCTCTATGGTTTTTCGATTCATTTGTCTTACGTTAGCTCTGCCGATAAGTGAGCCTTGCATGATATAACTGCAATCTCTTTTTTAAACCCAATACCAGCTCTTGCGGGCCATACATCAAGGCCAGCTTAAGTGCCTTTTTAGCCGTTAAAACCGCCGCATCAAATTTCCCTGTCTCTGCATAAGCCGCAGCAAGAGCATCCAATGCCAACGGCTGATTATATTGGGTGATTTTACACAGTTTTTCAGCCAGACTGACTGCTTCTTCCCCATTTCTAAATTTTTCATCTTTATAGGTGGCAGATATCCATGAAAGGTTGTACAGGGCCTGTGTCATATTCGGGCTGAACTGCAACGCTTTTTGGTAATTAAGGATTGCATCTTCTATTTTTCCCTGATTAGTAAAAATTTTTCCCAGATTGTAGTATGCCCCAGCGTATTTGGAATTGCCCTTCAGGGCCTGCTTATAATGATAAACTGCATCTTTAAAATTTCCCTGACGAGCCAGGACGTTCCCTAAGTTATTGTGGGATCCCACATAGTGTGGATCTATCCGCAGCGCTTGATTATAATGATAGATCGCATCTTTAAAATTTCCCTGACGAGCCAAGGTGTCGGCTAAGTTGTTGTGGGCTTCCTTATAGTCTGGATTTATCTGCAATGCTTTGGAATAGTTAGTAATAGCTTCATCGTATTTTCCGTGCCGATCCAAAGCATAACCCAATTCCCCGTGAGCAATGTCGTTATTTTGAGTTACGTTAAGGACATGTGTGAAAAGTGTTATTCCGTTTTGCCAATGACGTACTTGAAACCAAGCACATATCATAAAAGAAATAAGCACTACACTTGAAAATATGGCCGGTATAACTCTCTGCCCCCTCCATTTCGCTGAAATATCTGACAATCCCCATACAACGATAATAAAAAGACCGATAAGAGGTATATATGTATACCTGTCAGCCATGCTTTGAGAGCCCACCTGAACCAGCCCGATTACAGGCACAAGAGTTCCGACATACCACAGCCATCCCACTGCCATATAAGGTTTTGAGCGTGCTGCCCGAAATACGAGAACTGTTACACTTGCCAGCAGCACCCCAGCCCCTGCTGCCTGCCACAAAGGTATAGTTGCGGGAAACGGATAAAATACCGCCAGATTTATAGGCCAGATCATCTTTCCTATGTAGCTTGCATAGGAAACCATGGCATTGCCAATCCTGGCATGAAACGGGATGGCATCCAAATGTTTAACGGCACCACCGCTTTGCTGAACCAGATAGGTCACAACACTAGATGCCGCCGAGAGAATAAAGAATGGT
>PVMS01137029.1_pt1 | contig 14897 bp, 14 predicted proteins | sample 1853461 | NCBI WGS metagenome assembly PVMS01 (sample SAMN08582032, study PRJNA380276) | Marine sediment metagenome, whole genome shotgun sequencing project. | isolation source: ocean sediment barecode stripped | collected 2017 | reverse complement strand
CACTCTGATGTTTCGTTGACAGATTCGAATGTTACGGGTGATCAAATACATACAAGTATCTCAAAGTTGAATCATCAATATTCAATTTCGACTGAGAATACGCATACAAATATTCTATGTTAGAATTCGTCAAAGTTACCTCAGAAGTCCCTGAAACAACGATGCGCCAACTATTTATCAGTGTGTCACTGACATTTAATTTAAAAAGATTCAAATATTCAATTTGTCCAACTGAGATAGTGTTTAAAGTAACTTGTATATCAGCTTCAAATTCTAGATAAAGAAAATTGTATATAATTGACTGAGTAATTGATGCGTTGGATAAATCATATAAGTAGAAGGATGGTATCGATGCGTTTTGCATGGACATATATGAAGAATCGTACAAACTAACATCAGAGGTTGTTACAGAATCTAATATCACTCCTCGAGATGAATCATAATAACGAATATAGACATCAAGAAGGATAGATGTAGAAAGTGTCAGATGTGACATATCATGGATATTTATATAGGAGTAACCGCTCTCGTGTGAGATCTGAGATCTCTCAATAGTAATTTGTGAATTATCATTAGCTATAATTATTGTTCTGGAATCAGATGTGAAATATAAAGTTGCATCCCTTATCGTTAATGTAGCATCATCCTCCAGTGTTATCGACTCTTCGAGGTAATATATGCCATTAGATAAATCGAGAATAGAAGTACCATTCACTATCGTTGGAGTTGTAAGATAATATATATTGGGTGAGATTTGAGAAGTTACATCAGGAATTACAGGTACATAAGACATTACGAGTAAGATCAAAACAACAAGAGTAATTTTTCCTTTCATAATCCACACCGAATAATAGTAAAATTTCGCTTTTCAGTAAATTTCTTTTCTAATAACCTTAAAAAAACATTTAATATTTTTTGTTTAGTCTCTTTTGAAATGAGCTGTTTGGATAATTAAAGTTTTTTCAGGATTATCCAAGAAGATTTATAGAACGTTTTATTTTTTTATAATCTAATTTCATGTAGAAGAAATGCCGTTAAAGCGATAAAGAAAGTCAATCCAATTAATGCACTAAAAAAAGATTTGGATTCTTATGAGAAGAAAAAATCTTTGAAAAAGTTTTAATGAATTTCGTATATAAGGTTATAAAAATCACTTGCTGTACGGTGCCAAGAATAAGTCGCGAGTAGATTTGATTGAGTCGTATCCAAATTTATAGGAGTCTTTTTTGATAGATTTTTTAGAATTTCTTCGGCAAGTAATTCAATAGAACCTTCCTTTACAAAGGTGATTAATGGGAAGGACCCATAAACTTCACAGATGACAGGGATGTTATACGATATCACAGAAACTCTGTGTAACATAGCTTTTCCAACAGTGAAGGAAAAACCTTCAGTATATGATGGCATAATTAGTAGTTTACTCCTTAAGAGAACATTAGTAAGTTCGAGATCGGATAGACGAGTAAACAAGACCACGTTTTCATAGAGTTTATGTTTATTGAGAAAAAACATCAAGACGAGAGTCGCCTTTTCCATTGACGATTGCCAATTTTGCATTAGACTTGTTCTTTACTACGATTTTCCAAGAGTGAAGAGTATCGAAAATACCTTTATTAGGCGAAATTCTTCCTATGTAGATTCCATCGAACTCTTTTTGAGGCATTTTCATTAACGGATGTTCCATTTTTTCATGCTCCAATCCAAGAGGGATGACAAATATTTTTTCTTCAAATATACCTATTGACTGGAGATCAATAGATGTAGCGTTTGAAGGTACAGTTATCGCGTTTGCTTGTTTAAGGATTCTTCGGATTAGAGGCCATATCAAATTAACAGATATGGCATTTTTTATATTAAAGCCGTAGAGTTTACGGGCAATTTTATAACCCGCAAAGAAGCGTTTCATTTGATATTTTTCAACATGAAAAACGTTGATAATAAAGGGTTTGTGTAATACTTTACTTGCTAGAACTGCTGAGAATACATTTACAAAGGCATTGTTATATGCATAGATGACGTCACAGTGGTATGATGAGATAAATTTGAGTCTTAATATCTTTAAAATTGTTTGAATTACACCATCTACTTCAAAAATATTGTCAACGCCGTTATCGATCATTACTCGTATGATACTCATTCTTTTTTCAAAAACATCAAGTACTATTTGAGATTTCAAGTATTTAATAAGTTCAATAAATGCTCTTTCTCCACCCCACAATTCCGTTTTTTTATCAAAAACAAACGAAGAAAAGAAAAAAGCTAGAATTCGAAGTTTAGGTTGACCTTTCTTTTGCACCATAGTTCAGTTCATCAACCGTTTTGTCTATTTGATAATATATAATGGGATAATTTTCATAAAGCGTTATGTATAAAACTCAAATTTTTTTATCAATTGGGTATATACTGAAGCTGTCCTTACACCTACAGCTCTCCACGAGTTTTTGCGTACAATATTTTTCGCCCATTCAATCATTTTTTTTTGTAAAAGAGTGTCTTCAAGAATTAACTCTAACTTCTCTCCAAAGTTAGATGGAGAACCTTGAATGAACATTACTTCTTTAAATGGAATTATGTCTCTAAAAAGGGCAGTATTTGAGACCACAATAGGTTTTTCATATGTTAAAGCCTTAGCAAAAGGACCACTACTAGACATAGCAAAATTATAAGGAAAAACGATGACATCAGCAGCTGAAAAGAATAAAGGTATGTTTTTGTCCGGAATATACCCTGTAAAAATTATTTTTGAGGTAAAAGGTGAAGCTTCGTGTTTAAGTTTTGTTAGATATCTTTTGTAGGATATATTGTGTTTTAATCGAGGGTGTTCACCTCCACCAATAATTAAAATCCAATCTGGATTCTCAGAGATTTTGAGTGTGAAGCCTTCGATCAACGTTTTTAGACCTTTATATGGAGCTAAGTAGCCAAAGAAAAAAATTACAACTTTATCCAATAAATGAAGTTTCTTTTTCGCTTCTGTTTTCGTGATTTTAATTTTTTTCTCCTCTATGCCATGGGGAATAATATATAATTTTTTTTGAGAACATTGATAATTTAATCTAAGTATTTTTGCGAAGAAATCTTCATGTACAATTATTGCGTCTGAAAGAAAAGTAATGATCATTGTTAGTAATTTTATACCAAAACGTAAAAGAATGGGGGGCCCGGAGATTGCGTTTTCTTTTACGAATTTTTGATCTATTTTTGATAAAGGGATTATTCCATGAAGAGTGACAATAGTAGGTTTCCGTAACAGTTTACATAAAATAAGTAAAAAGGGGAATAGTAGTGAAGATAGGAGACCACCAAATAGGAAGAATTCATGTTGAATATGAACTAAATCTAGCTTATTCTTTAGGAGATTTTTAAATATTTGAAAAGGATAAAATAAGCCTTCATTCCAGCACGGGATTACATGGTTCTCTAATCTTTTTTTTTCAAAATGATTTGTGAAAAGAATTATCTTAACATCTTCGTTTTCAAGAGAATTCATTAAATTTCTAGTGTAACTGGAAACTCCACCACTAAATGATGGATGAGTAGAAATTATACCAACGTTCATTCGTTGAGCCTCTATTAAAGATAGATGCATTTACTGATTTTATATTATGTATAGAATAAAGATATTGCATACTTAAAAAATGCAAGAGAAATTATACGCGTATTAATGGTTTGTAAGAAGCTGATTTATTGTTAAGATTTTTTTGATACCATCGGAGTATTCTTAGTCTATAGGCGATTCCGGCCATATCAAATAAGATACGTAAAATGTGAGGTGTCCCAATTAATCTCGCGCTTAGATGGATCTCTACAGGTAACTCAATAATCTGTAGCTTTAGTAATTCGGCTATAACTAATAATTCAGCATCAAAAGCGTACCGGGTCACAGACATAAGATTGATAATTTGTTCCAGTCTCTCTCTTCTAAAAACTTTAAAGCCTGTTTGAGTATCTGTAATTTTGATTCCAAGAGCTAGACGGATTAATAGATTGAACCCATAACTTAAAAATTTTCGTAAAAAAGGGCTCTCAACTAACGATTCAGGATGTCTTTTAGAACCGATAACAATGTCAGCATGTTCTAAAGCGATTATATAATCTTTAAATTCTAAAGGTTCAATATCCCAATCACTATCCCAAAAGACGACATAATCTCCTTTCGAGTGTTGCAGCCCGTACATTATAGCATTTCCCTTTCCTCGATTTTGCTTATATCCGATTACTCTTACGTGGGGATTATTTGCTTCTTTCTTTGCAACGTTTCTCGTATTATCAGTGCTTCCATCATCAATAATTATTACTTCATAATCGTAACCTAATTTAGATACCAAATTGACAATACCTTTAATGCCCTGGCTAATATGATGTTCTTCGTTAAATGCGGGCATTAAGATTGTAATTTTCATACCCATTACCACAAATAGTTAATTGATTTTAGAGATTAATCATAAAAAGGTATAGTATAATTCTTAAGACATCAGCTAATTACGACTTTGTTTAAATATTTGGAACATATTAATGGCTCGCCCGTTTCTTTCTAATCAGGTGAGACCTCTTGATTTAAGTTCATTATATGCTTTTTCGAAAAGGTTTTGAGCATTGCTTTTATTTAGTTTACTCCAATTAACTAAATCAGGCATACCCTTTTCAAGGTTCATTGATGGTTCAAAGTGAAGTAAATTACGAGCCTTAGTAATATCTCCATAGCAATGTCTTACATCACCAGTCCTATATTCTCCAGAAGAATAAGGAACTATACTTGAGTTAAATATATCATTAAGCAACTCAGCGATTTTAAAAATAGAAGTAGGTGTCCCAGTTCCAATATTTATTGATTGATAATTTGCTAAACTACTCTCAAGGGCTAGAATGTTAGCTTTAGCCACATCCGTTACATGAACAAAATCTCTTAATTGCTTTCCATCTTCATACACGAAGGGAGGTTTCTGATTTAGAATTCTTTGCGCAAAAATAGCACATACGCCAGTATAAGGATTACTAAGTGACTGTCGGGGGCCATATGCATTAAAATAGCGGAGAGCAACTGTTGGTATTCCATAAGTCTTCCCTATTAAGAGACACATTTCCTCTTGATGTCTTTTACTCATCGCATAAATAGAACTTGGCATTTGTTTTTTATTCTCATCAGTTGGTAACGGTTTTAATTGTGAATTGCAATCTGGACATAAATGTTCCCAAATCTTTTTCGCTAGTTGTTCTGTGCTTCTGAGAGTAGGATATCTATCTTCAGCACATTTTTCACAATAGTATTTTCCTTCACCATAAATACTCATTGATGAAGCAATAATTAGTTTCTTGACAGAATTCTTTTTATTAACTAACAGATTTAAAAGAGAAGCTGTAGCACCAGTGTTTGAATACACATATTTTTTGATATCATACATTGATTGAGCAACACCAACTCTTGCAGCCAAGTGGATTATGGCATCTACATCTTCAATGATATCTGTAAGTACTTCCATGTTAGATACATCACTTAATGTAAAATTAGCTTGTTTATTGAAATATTTTGGAAGGTTTCTTTCTTTACCATGAACCTGTGGATCTAAATTATCAAGAACATGTACTGAATAATTTTTGGCGATAAGTGCATCCACCGTGTGAGAACCGATGAATCCTGCTCCACCGGTAACTAATACTTTGTCGTATTTCATTGATATTTTTCCTCAATTATGGTTGTTGCTAATACTATGATCTATTAAATAATATTTACTGATAAAAAATAAAGAATTTTTTAATTTGAAAGAAACTTTATGAAGATTAATAGAATGTGAATATTTCACGCAATTATTATTAGAATGCATCAGAAAATTATTATTGTTATTTGAGTTATTTAAATAAATAATATTCTGGTCTAATAAGACAACTAAAAATGGAATTAAGATACAACAAATTATTAAGAAATTTCCTTTTTAATTTATTTAAGAATCACACCTGAAAATCTATATTTTTTTTAACAAACTCGTTTTGGAAAAAATAATTGTGAAATATAAATTCTTGACGATTTAGAAAAGTGAAATGTCTGTTAGAAGAAAATAAATTAGTCTAACAGATATCTTAACTCTTCATCAATAAAGGTAGTATCTAACTTCTCGTAGCGTTCGATAGTACCAAGATCATACCAGGAGGCTTTTGTAGTATACGCTTGAACGCGTTTACCAACAACGATTAAATGGGGAAGAAGATCACCCATAATATCTAAATTATCCTGTTTTTTTATGATTTTCTTTAAGTGATGAAGAGCCACTTTACCGTTTAAAGCGAGTATACCGATACTAACGGGTTTATCAAGACGAGGTTTCTCTACAAATCTGGAGATTCGGCCATCATCCATGATTTCAGCTACACCAACGCGTAAAGGAAAATCCGTAGATAATGCGACAGTAGCAGCAGAACCTGTTTTAATATGTACATTAAGAAGTTCAGAGAGATTAATGTTTGAAATGATGTCACCATAATAAATGAGAAGTGTTTCATCTTCATTGATAACACCTGAAAAAAACGCATTGAGAAGTGCTCCACCGGTGCCTCTAAATTTAGGATTATCATGAAGAAACGTGAGATTTACTTTAAAACGAGAGCCATTATTAAAATAATTAATGATCTGATTCGCTTTATAATTCACCATCAATACAATATCATCCAGTTTATGATATTTTAGAAGACGGATCACATACTCCACAATAGGTCTTTGATCAGACCCAACTGGAACCATAACCTTCTGAAGATAATACGTGAGGGGTCTTAATCGGACACCTTTACCACCGCAGAATATAATTGCTTTCAAAGACTATTACGCTCCAATTCTGGTTCATCCCACATATTTAAGTACTATTTAAGTAAACCCTTTTTAATACAATATTTAAAAATAAAGAAGATTAATATTTTTTCTTATATTTATTCTAAACATTTCATAAAAGAACAACTAAATCAACAAAAGATATTTTATTTACGTTATATTATAAAATATTCCAAGTATTGATTAATCCTCGGAGTAATATTTACACATATTGATTACCAGATATTTATAATAGGTTTAATACTGGATATGCAAACAATTAAAAGATTCCGAAAATCTCCATGGTGAAAATAAATGTATAAAATTTCAATATTGGGAACTGGATATGTTGGTTTATGTACAGCAGTATGCTTCGCAGACAAGGGTTATAATGTTTTAGCATCTACGTACAACGAGAAAAATATTAAATTAATTAACAATGGAATACCCCCCTTTTATGAACCCCAACTTGATGAAATGCTGAAAAGAGTGATAAAAACTGGAAAACTGGAAGCAATTTATGGTCGTGAAAAAGCAGTACTGGAAAGCGACATATCCTTTTTAACTGTTGGAACACCGAGTAAAGAAGATGGATCAATAGATCTAAAATTTATTAAAACTTCAACTCAAGAAGTGGGCGAAGCTATCAAACAAAAAAGAGATTACCACCTAATCGTAATTAAAAGCACTGTTGTTCCCGGAACCACAAGAAAAATTGTAAAACCACTCTTAGAGAAACACAGTGGAAAAAAAATTGGAACTGACCTTGGTTTAGCCATGAGTCCAGAATTCTTAAAGCAGGGCGGGTCCATAGAGGATACACTGAATCCAGACAGGATAATTATTGGTGAATATGATGAGAAGGCAGGAAACACGCTTGTTAAATTGTATAAAGAGTTCTATGATGAAAAAGTACCTCCAATTCTAAGAATGAGCCTAACCTCAGCGGAGATGATTAAATATGCAAATAATGCATTTTTAGCCACAAAAATATCGTTTATTAATGAACTCGCAAACATCTGTCAGAAAATTGACAATAGTAACATAGATCTTATCGCGAAAGGTATTGGTTTAGACGATAGAATTAACCCAAGATTTCTGAAAGCTGGACCTGGATGGGGAGGTTCTTGTTTCCCTAAGGATGTTAAGGCCTTAATAGCTTTCTCTGAGAGACTTGGAATTAACCCAATGATTCTTAATGCAGTTATCAAAGTTAACAAGAAGCAGGCTGAACAAGTTGTATCGATTGCAAGACAAGAACTCCATGAATTAAAATCGAAAACAATAGCAATTCTAGGTCTTTCGTTTAAGCCTAATACAAGTGACACAAGAGAAAGTCCAGCTTTCAAAATTATTGATCACTTACTCAGAAATAAAGTAAAAATTAAAGTATATGATCCACAAGCATTAGAAAATACGAGAAAACATTATCAAGAAAAAGTTGTATACTCAAAAAATGCAATAGAATGTATTACTGACGCAGATTGCTGCATTTTGGTGACAGATTGGAATGAATTCCAGAAAATACTTCCCAAGACGTTCAAGAATAAGATGAAAACTCCAATTCTCATCGATACACGACGAGTATACAATTCAATTGAGTACTCCAAGAATATACAATATAAAGCGGTTGGAATGACGTAATACTAAAAAAGGAAAGAATGAAAAAAATTACAATCATTCTAAAAACTGAATTGTATTTTTAAGTAATTCTATACCTTTAAAAAAATTTTCTCGTCCTTTTTCAGTTATTTCATAATATTTTCTTATACGTTTATTATGAACCTGTTTCTCGCCTATCATTTTGATAAGCCCTTCTCTTCGCATTTTATACAGTACTACATATACCGTGACTGTAGCTGTTGTAAAATGAAAGTTTGCCTTAATCTTCTTATTAATATCATACGCATACATGGTCTTATCCCACAAAAGCTTGAGGATATATAACCACAAATTCCCTTTAGTAATTTTACTTTGGAGTCTATCATAAGCCATTTGCGAATAGCCACTCCTATTTCGAACCTAGATATATAAAAAGAAAGAAGTTGAAAAAATTAATTTAATATTTCCGCTGTCTTGAGGCCTTTGATCTAACCTTTACCACTCTCCGATGGACAGCACATGAAATGCAGTAATATTTTTCTACCCGTTGTCGAGTAAAATAAGCTCCTTGAGCTCTTAATTCCTTACCCAAAGACCAGTCAACTAGGGATTTATATTTTGTAACCCTTTTTGCTTTACCTCTTGGAACCTGTGAACCACAACTATCACATTGGACCATTTTTGACCGCCCTTTATTTCCTTTAGATCGGCCACCACTTTTTCTCTTTTTTGGCATCTTTCTTTTTCCCCATTTAATATATAGTTGAATTCGATAAAAGGTTAATTGGGGCATATTAATAAAAGTAATGATTTTTTGGTTAAAATAAAATTTAAAAAAGGATCAAGTTTTACGTTTTTTCGTAAAAAATTTTATTTATCTTTGAAAGGAAAGGACTTTTTGATCTTCTTATTAAAGGCTCGCAAGTCATGTTAATGAATCTGGTAAGTTATTTTGATAATTTTTTTTAAATTAGGTCAAGCATAGTTTGATCTCATTTATGTTGATTAGTAAGATTTTGCAAAATTTACAATTAGCTTTGCTTTTTTTCTACAGTAGATGCAATCAGAAAATATTTTCCCTTGTTCAAAAGGTATATTCGTTAGTTTTGCGCCTGTTTGTTCCTTTATTTTTTCTTCACACGCCGTCTCACCACACCAGCATACTTGAAGAAAGCCACCTTTTGTTTCTAAAATTTTCTCGAATTCTCCGTAATCTTTGACTTTGTGTATGTTGTCTTTTAGAATTTTCTTAGCTTTTGAATATAAATCGTTTTGTATGGAATCTAAATTCTTCACTATTTCTATTAAAATATTGTTTATTTTAACGGTTTTCTTCTCGCCTGTATCTCTTCTAACAAGGATTACTTGTTTCTTTGCAATATCTCTCGGCCCAATTTCAATTCTTAGCGGTACTCCTTTGAGTTCCCATTCATTGAATTTCCAACCAGGAGTATATTCAACTCTATTATCCAGTTTTACTTTGACACTTGATTCGATTTTTTGTTCTATTTTTTTTGCCTCATCTAATACTTTACTATTTAGCATTTTTTTAGTAAAAATCGGTATTATTACAACTTGCGTAGGTGCAACTTTAGGCGGTATTATTAATCCTTTATCATCACCATGTGTTGCAATCATTACACCAATTTCTCTTGTAGTGATTGCCCAAGTGTTTTGCCAAGCATATTGCTTTCTATTATTCTTATCCACGAAAGATATATCAAAAGCTTTAGCAAAATTCTGTCCATCGTTATGGAAATCTGGACCTTGAATCGCTTTTCCATCCGGCATGAGGTGTTCTATGCTATAGCTTGCTACTGCCCCAGCAAATTTTTCTTTCTGACTTTTCTTTCCAAGAATACCCGGTAAAGCTAAATATTTCGATGTAATTTCTTGATATATTTCAAATATTTGATTTCTCTCTTTTTCTGCTTCTTCCTTTGTCGCAAATACAGTATGACCCTCATTCCAAAGGAACTCTCTACTTCTTAAAAATAGAGTTGGATGTTTAAACTCCCATCTAACTACATTATTCCACTGGTTCAGTCGAAGAGGTAAGTCTCGCCAAGATCTTATCCATTTTGAGTAGCTTGGATACATTATAGTCTCTGATGTCGGTCTTATAGCAAGTTTTTCTTTTAGCTTACTATTACCAGCCTCAGTAACCCAAGCTACTTCAGGTGAGAAACCTTTCACATGCTCGGCTTCTTTAGATAAGAGTTTTTCAGGTATTAATAGTGGGAAATATACGGTTTCAATCCCAATTTTCTTTAATCGTTTTTCGGTTTCAGATCTAATTGTCTCCCAAATCGCATATGCGAGAGGTCTAAAAACTATACAACCGCTCACCTCAGAGTAGTCTGCTAACTCAGATTTTATAATGACTTCTCTATACCATTCAGAAAAATTCTCGTTTTTCTTAACAAGTATGCTTTCTTGTTTTATTTTTTTCTTTTCTTGTAATTCTTTAACCATTTCTACTCGCCTTCATATCTTTCTTTGTATCTAATCTGTTAGCAAGAATGCTAATCATATAATTTCTATTATCTTTAAGCAGAAACATACTTTATCTTCATGCATAGTTTTCAAAGAGACGTCAATATCAATTTTCCTATTCTTAACCTTTCAGCTTTTATCTGTTTATTTTCAAGAGTTATTTTGTAAAGTTATCCATCGTGAAAATGCTCATTACTTACCCAATCCAACGAATTTGGTTGTTAAGAGAGAGGTAGATTGAACGAAATAATCATTAAAATGTGATCTTATATTTCTCATTTATTCTTTACAAGACGGTTTTTATCAAATACTATGTTAATAGAGTAAATTATAAAAATGCTTTTTTGAGAGTATATGGGTTAAATTAAATCTAACAAAAACATTATAGTGTTTTTAGTCTATAATAAAAAAATAAGTTAACAATATGATTTTAAATTCATTGAATCGTTCAAGTAAAAATGGATTTAGTAAAGAGTATATTGAAAGTGATAATTTGAAGTATGGCAAAGTCACCAAAGACATCTTAAATCAGCTGGAAACCATTGTTGGATCTGATTGTATCCTTCTGAAGAAAGAGACTATTTCTGAATACTCCCATGACGAAAGTTCTATTAAACCACATTTTCCTGAAGTTGTAATTAGAGTTAAAGACACAAATGAGATCTCCCAGATTCTCAACCTAGCAAAACGAGAAAGGATTCCGGTTACACCTAGAGGGGGTGGTACAGGGTTAACTGGAGGATCTATTCCGATTTATGGAGGTATACTTCTAAGCCTTGAAAAGATGAACAGAATCCTAGAATTAGACGAAGAGAACTTGACTTTAACCGTGGAACCTGGTGTCTTGATTATGGATATTCATGCTTACGTTGAGGAGTATGGCTTAATGTACCCTCCCGACCCTGGACAGAAAAGCGGAGCAATAGCAGGGAATATATCCACTAACGCTGGTGGAATGCGTGGTGTGAAATATGGGGTGACTAGAGATTTTATTTTAGGTTTGGAGGTAGTACTTCCAACGGGAGAGATAACTTTCCTTGGTGGAAAAAACGTTAAAAATACAACGGGATATTCTCTGATGAATCTTATTATAGGTTCAGAAGGAACATTGGCTGTAATCACTAAAGCAATCTTAAGACTTGTCCCATCACCTAAGATAAAAGTTACATTATACGTCTCCTACAAGAACTTCCAAGATGCTTCAAAAACGGTTTCAGAGATAATTAAGAATAAAATTGTTCCTCCAGCTATCGAATTTATCGACCAAGCCTCGATCCAAGTCGCTGAACGCTATCTCGGGAGACCCATGCCTCAAAGTGACGCTCCAGCATATGTTGTTATTCGTCTTGATGGAAACGTTGAAGAAGCAGTTAACAAGGACTATGAAGTAGTGGGAGAAATCTGCATGAAGAATAATGCCATAGATGTTCTTGTAGCAGACACTAAAGAGAGTCAAGATAAATTGTGGGAAGGACGGAGCTGTATTATAGATGCTGCTAAGGCAGAGGGTTTCATAGAGGTATTGGATTGTGTTGTTCCACGTAACCGAATACCAGAACTTATTGAGGGGTTAAATGATGTTGCTAAAAAATATGGGTTGGAATGTCAAAACTTTGGGCATGCAGGAGATGGAAATATCCATACGAATGTGTTGAAAAAAGATATGGATAATAAAGAATGGAATAAAAGGATACCATTGCTTTTAGAAGAAATTTATAAACTCAGTGTTTTCCTTGGAGGTACAATTTCTGGGGAACATGGAATCGGTCTAATAAGGAAAAACTTCTTGACTATGACAAGAGATATAGTACAAATAAATTTAATGAAGGGAATTAAACAGGTCTTTGATCCAAATAACATCCTAAACCCCGGAAAAATATTTGACTTGAATGATGGCTGAAAGAAATGAGTGTTCAAAATATTGCCTCTTTATATCATAAACTCTTAGATTCTATTTTTTTGAATTTGAGATTACTATACTAAGATTAAGATACTTCATATACTAAACTAACGAGTGTGCTTTGGTTGAAAATAATAGTCTGTATTAAGTTGGTTCCTGCGGTAACAAACGTTAAGATCAATCCAGAAACTGGAACTTTAATCCGCGATGGATTAGAATCTGAAGTAAATCCCTTTGATAGGTATGCAATGGAAGAGGCGATACGCCTTAAAGAAAAACATGGTGGACAGGTAATAGTAATCAGTATGGGTCCACAACAAGCAGAATACGCTCTTAGAGAAGCTCTAGCTTTAGGATGCGATGAAGCAATTCTCCTCACAGATAAGAAATTTGCTGGTGCTGATACTCTAGCAACATCATACACATTGAGCGCTGCAATAAAGAAGATCAAGACATTCGATCTAATAATATGCGGACATAAGACAACAGATGGAGATACAGGTCAAGTTGGACCTGGATTAGCTGAGTGGTTAAACATACCTCATGTGAGTTATGTTAGAAAAATATTACAGGTTACAGATGACATTATTATAGTTGAGAGGTCAATGGATAATTTCTATGAAGAGATAGAGACACCTCAACCTTGCCTTATTACAGTTACTAAAGAGATTAATGTCCCTAGACTTCCATCATTCAGAAGAAAAATACAAGCTAGAAAGATGTCAATACGTATTTGGTCATCCGAAGATTTAGATGGAGAAGGATTGTTTGGGTTAGAAAATTCACCAACTCGAGTGTTAAGAGTCTTTCACCCTCAACCTCGTTCAGGTGGAGAGATGATTCATGGAAACCCAAAAAGACAAGTTGAGCAGCTCATCAACAAATTGAAGGATAGAAAAATACTTTAAGGAAGGTCTTGTAGTTGGCGAAAATAAAAATTATTTGGGATACGTGTACTAAATGTGGTTTATGTGTCAACGTCTGTCCTATTGGCTGCATTTCCTTAGTTGATAAACATGTCATGATAGGTGAAAATTGTAACCTTTGTGGAGCTTGTGTACAAACCTGTCCTGTAGAAGCGATAATGCTTGAAGTGAAAGAAAGAAAAAGAGATCTCTCTGATTATAGTGGTGTTCTTGTATTCGGTGAACAAGAGGGTAAGATTTCTGAAGTTGTGTATGAATTACTTGGAAAGGGTAAAGAGTTAGCAGATAAACTTGAAGAGAAACTTGAATGCGTCATCTTAGGTAGTAAAATGGAGGCTAAAGTGAGGGAAATAGTTACTTACGGAGTGAATAAAGTTTACTTCTATGATTGTTCAAGCTTCACTAAGTTCAGGGATGATCCATATGTCGATATTATCACTGAACTTGTAAAAGAAATAAAGCCCAGTATATTCTTAATAGGTGCTACATCGATAGGACGCTCAATAGCACCTAGAATAGCTACAAAATTGAGAACTGGATTGACAGCAGACTGTACAGGGTTAGATATAGATTCGGAAGGTAATCTTCTCCAAACAAGGCCTACTTTTGGCGGAAATGTCATGGCAACTATCATTACACCTAACAATAGGCCACAGATGGCTACGGTACGATATAAAATAATGAATAGAGCAAAGAAAATCCCAGGTTTTTCAGGAGAAATCATAGTTAGGAAAGTTGAGAGAGAACTCATCGATAGAACATCATTAAGAAAAATATTCATGACAAAAGAAGAAAAAAACATAACTGAGGCTAAAATAATCGTTTCAGGCGGAAAGGGGGTAGGTAATCCTGAAGGTTTCAAACTTCTTAAAGAGCTTGCGGATGCGTTAGGTGGAACTGTTGGAGCAAGTAGACTTGTAGTGGATGAAGGTTGGATACCCTACAAACATCAAGTGGGTTTAAGTGGAAAAACGGTTAAACCTAAACTTTACATAGCTTGCGGTATCTCGGGTGCGGTACAGCATTTAGCAGGAATGCAGACTTCAGACGTAATAGTAGCCATAAACTCAGATTCTTCAGCGCCTATCTTCAAAGTCGCGGATTATGGTATTGTAGGGGATCTTTTTGAGATTATCCCAGAGATTATTAAGTTTATAAAAAAATGAGAAAAGATGTT
>PVMS01153793.1_pt1 | contig 14900 bp, 11 predicted proteins | sample 1853461 | NCBI WGS metagenome assembly PVMS01 (sample SAMN08582032, study PRJNA380276) | Marine sediment metagenome, whole genome shotgun sequencing project. | isolation source: ocean sediment barecode stripped | collected 2017 | reverse complement strand
CGAGCAGTACTAATTGCCCGTGAGCTTTTTTCAAGGCTATTTAAAAGATACTTCTTCCAGTATGTTAATCTTATTTGAAGACTTTAGGTGACTATTGCAGTGGGGAACCACCTCTTACCATTCCGAACAGAGAAGTTAAGCCCATTTGCGCCGATGGTACTGCGTATTGTGGGAGAGTAGGTCGTCGCCTATCTTATTTAATCCCATCCGGATTTCCGGATGGGATTTTTTCGTTATATTAAATTTTAAATTTATACTTGCACCCCACTGGTGAGAAGACTATACTTAATATCCTTTTTGATTTGTGCAGCAGCCTTGCTTGCACAGGGTCAGGTGATTGACACCACCCTGAACATTAATACCTGGATGCTGAAGCACAACTATACGAGATTTGAAAATGTGCTTCTTGATACCAATACCCATCAGATACAACATGACTACAATCCGGCATACCTGCAGGGATTTTCTTATGAATCTGTGGGTATCCTGGGGCATGGGATAAATCACGTGGATTTTATGCAGCGTCCCGACCCCACGAGTTTCCTTTTTGGCAGGGCCTGGGATCCCTATTTGAAAACCGCCGAGCGAACTGTCTTTTTCAATACCAAAACTCCATTTACCCGACTTTCCTACGCTACCATTCCGGTGAAGGACTGGAGGGAAGAGACCATTGAGATATTGCATACCCAGAATGCCTCTCCGTATACTAATTTCGGAATTGATTTTAATATACTGTCTGGCAAGCCTTTATATGAAAATCAGGGGACCAGGACCATTCGGGCTGGCCTTTTTGGGAGTCATGCAAAGAACAGGTATAGCATTTTTGGAACCTTTTATTACAATGATTTTAAGACCCTGGAGGACAATGGAGGTATCGCAAACAGGGATTCATTTTTAATGGGAGCAAAGGCCAATTGGTGGGAATATGAAGTGAACCTGCCTAAGGCATATTCCAGATACAAGAATCTGGCCCTGTTTACCACCCAGAAATACAACCTGGCAGAGCGAAAATTTTCCACAGATAGCCTGGGGAACACCACTTCGACAGGTAAAACGCTTTCTATCTCCTACCAGCTGGCGATGGGACAGCAGACTAAGACATATCACGATGAGGTGGACAGTATTCTGTCACCGGTCTACAGCAATTATTACTATTTAACAGGGATTGCAGCAGACTCTGCAGTACAACAAAGCATCTCAAGTGTGCTACAGTTGATACTCGGAGATCCGGATTACGATAAAATCTCGGCCCGGATCTATGCCGGCCACGAATACAGGCGCTTTGGAATGCTTTCTCCCGATTCGGTCTATGTGGACTCTCTGGCTACCGATACAATTGTCAGCCAGTATCATACTAAATACTTCAACGACGTTTTTCTGGGCTTGCACCTGGCCGGACCTACCACGGGGATCTGGGACTGGGTCATCGATGGAAAGTATTATTTGCTGGGATACAATCAGAATAACTTTAACCTCAATGCCACTTTCTCCAGAAAACTGGGAGGAAAGACTGATCTCGGGTTAAGGGGAAGCTTTGAACTGGCCAGGCCCCACTACTTCACAATGCACTATGCATCCTCCTTTTTCGAGTGGGACAATGATTTTTCCTCCATGCTCCGGGTGAAGGGTGAGGCTTTTATTCAGAGTGAAGAGTTGGAGATGGATCTCAGGTTTGGAGCTGCTTTTATCTCTAACTATATTTATTGGGACACGCTGGCTATGCCCCGGGCTTATGACAAGGACCTGCTTGTGCTCTCAGCACATATGTCAAAGCATTTCACAGTATCTGGCTACAATTCCGACAACAGGCTGCTGATTCAATATTCCACAGCCAAGGAGGTGCTTAACCTTCCTCTTGCGGCCATCTATTCGTCCAATTACTGGAAACAGTCCCTTTTTAAAGGGGCGCTGGTTGCTGATTTGGGATTTGATGTCTACTTAACTACCAAATATCATGCAAGTGGCTATATGCCGGCAACCGGAGTCTTCAATCTTCAGGACAAGACTGATATAGGTATGTATCCTTTTGTGGATGTCTTTTTTGCATTCCGAATAAAAACAACCCGCATATTTGCCTCTTACAACAATGTGCTGCAGAGTGTCGCCTTTGCAGGCAATGAATTTTTCACTGCTGAACCATATCCCATGAAACCCAGGCATTTCAGGTTTGGCCTGGTTTGGTATTTCTATGACTAGGAGACCTATATATCGTCCCTTTATTCTATTCTTGCTGATCCCGGCAGCATTATTTCTGGCATCATGCCAGCGGACCGGAGAATCCAGGTTTCAGGATATAGAGGATTTGAGACCGGAAAACAGGATCACACACCTGGAGGAGATCAGAGAGGAAGGTGCATTAAAGGTGGTAACAGAGTATAACTCCATTAGCTATTTCCTTTATCGCGGTCAGCCCCTGGGATTTCAGTTTGAATTGTTGCAGGAGCTGGCCAATCATATGAATCTGGCTCTGGAGGTGAGTGTAAGTAATGATCTTGAAAAAAATTTCAATGATCTGCAGGAAGGAAGCGTGGATCTGATTGCCATGAATCTGACAGTTACTTCCAGTCGAAAACAGTATGTGGACTTTACCAGGCCACTTCTTCAAACCAGACAGGTCCTCGTACAGCGAAAGCCAGAGCATTGGGAGAAGATGAATCAGGGCCAGCAGGACGCTGCAATGATCCGCAACCAGCTCGACCTGGAAGGGAAGGTAGTTTATGTACAGGCAGCATCGGTATATGAAGCACGACTGCGCTCTCTTTCCAATGAGATCGGCGGCGGGATAAATATCAGGGAAGTGAATCTTGAATCGGAGCGACTAATCCAGCGAGTGGCCATGGAGGAGATCGATTATACGGTCTGTGATGAAAATGTGGGTCTGGTCAATGCCACCTACTATCCACAGCTGGATGTGGGTACAGCCATCTCTTTTCCACAGAATGTGGCCTGGGCGGTCCATCCCGGTTCGGACAGCCTGCTAAAGGCCATAGACCAGTGGATCACCGACTTCCGAAGGACAGATAAATATGTCCTTCTATACCATAAGTATTTTACTAACAGGCACTCCTACAGGAGTATCCACAGTGAATACTATACCCTTGAGAGTGGGAAGATATCACCCTTTGATGAGGTAATCAAAAAGGAGAGTGAACGAATTGGGTGGGACTGGCGACTGCTGGCATCTGTTGTTTACCAGGAATCGAGGTTCAATCCGGAGGCAATTTCCTGGGCTGGTGCATTTGGATTGATGCAGCTGATGCCGGTAACAGCTAAAAGTTATGGAATTACTGTTGATTCTTCTCCTGAGGAACAGATCAGGGCAGGGGCCAGTTTTATCAAGTGGCTGGATGAGCGTCTGGATGATATAGTCACAGATCCGGAGGAACGTATCAAATTTATCCTGGCATCCTACAATATAGGACTGGGACATATCCAGGATGCCAGGAGGCTCGCGGAGCTGTATGATTCCGATCCAAATATCTGGTTTGACAGTGTGGATAAGTGGCTCCTGAAAAAATCCGAACCAGAGTACTATACCAATCACGTGGTCCGGTATGGATTTGCCAGAGGAATCGAGACCTATAACTTCGTGAAGGATATTCTGGAGAGGTATGAGCACTATAAAAATATAGTGAACATGGAAATTATTGCAAGCTGGTAGCCAGGTGAAGAACTTCACTTAGCATCATGGCAGTAGCCCCCCCAGATTTTCTCTTCCCCGACCCGGTAGAATGGAGCCTCGATGTGCTGATCGTGGTGGTAAAGAGTTTCCGAATCTCTGCTAGATGGATCCAGAAGATCCCCTAGAGCTGCTTCAATCACATACTGTACCTCGGATGGATCGGGATGAAAAACCGGACTTTCCTCCATCCATCCCACAAAGGGATATACCATAAAATTACTGACCGGAATATGAAGGGGTGTCAGTGCGCCAAGGACCTCTATCTTTCCGCTGACCCCCAGCTCTTCGCGCGTTTCTCTGAGGGAAGTTTCCTCCAGGCTAAAATCCCCGGCTTCCCTGACTCCTCCCGGAAAACTGACCTGTGCACTGTGCGGACCGTCATATTCATTTCGCTTGATAAATACCAGGTGGGTTTTGCCATCCGATGGGTAAAAGAGAACCAGAACAGCAGCTTCCATAGCTAAACCCTCGGAGCTGAGATTACCACGAAAGGTTGGAGCCATTCGCAGCTGAGCCTTCTCACCGGGCAGCTTGTGGAGCAAAAGGTCTATCCAGGCATTTTTATTAAACATGGGAGGCTCTCAATTAAAGCGGATACTCTTTTCGGGAGAGATCCGTGCAATGATCATGGATGGTATCAGCAAGAAGAGGAAAGTGATGACCATGGTCCCCAGGTTTAGCAGGAGGAGATGGAGGAGGTTCAGGTTGATGGGAACCGTATCGAGATAGTAGGACGTGGGATCGAGGGGCATTAGATTCAGGTATTTTTGAGCCAGGCAGATTCCCAGTCCAAACAGGTTCCCCCAGAATAAACCCACCAGTGTCAGGTAGACCGACTGGTACATGAATATCTTTCGGACCGAAACATTGTTGGTCCCCAGAGCTTTAAGTATTCCTATCATATTGGTCCTTTCCAGGATCAGGATCAGTAGTCCGGAAATCATATTAAATCCGGCCACCACCACCATCAGGATGACCAGGACAATCACATTCATATCCTGGAGCTTCAGCCAGTCGAAGATCTGTGCGTTCTTTTGGTCAATGGATTCTATCTTCAGGCGGCTGCCATCTTCCAGAAAATCAAGACCGACCTGTTCCAGCACCAGCCGTTTCAGTTCAGGAAGATCCTCCATCCTCTGAATCAAGACTTCATATCCACTCACCTCCCCCATGTTCCAGTTGTTTAGACGCTGTACCTGTTTTATGTCTGCAAATATGTAAAGCATATCGAACTGCTCCAGGCTCGTGTTGTAAATGCCGCTTATGGTGAAGGTCCTGGCCCTTGGAGGATCCTGTATAAAGTACATGGTAAAGCGGTCGCCCAGACTCAGGTTCAACAGATTGGCGGTGGACCCCGAGAGCACCACATTGTTGGTCCTTACCGTATCATTCACACGGAAGATTTCACCTTCTGTCAGGTGCTCCTCAATAAAGGTCCAGTCATAGCTATTATCAATCCCTTTCAGAACGGCTCCGTGTATCTCTTCGCCTGTTTTAATGATTCCGGCCTTGATGGCAAAGGGCTGTACATTTTTAATACCATCAATTTCCTGGATCCGCATTACACTCTCCAGTCCAGCCGGTACCGGAGAAGTTTCATAGGAGAGATTCGAGTCCATATTCAGAATCTGAATATGGGCACCAAATCCGGTTACTTTGTTGGAGATCTCCTTTTTAAAACCGGTGACTATGGCTACGGCAACAATCATAACAGCAAGACTCAGGGCGATTCCAAACATGGCAATTCCCACAATGGAACGGGAGAAACTGCGTCCCTCTTTCCTGCTGCCGATCAGGCGGCGTACGATAAAAAGTTCGGTATTCAAGGATTGTCAATTGAGTTCACCAAATGTATGCATCTTTTAGCTATTTTTATGCGGTGTTTAGATTCTTGATATCCACATTATTTATTCTGAACGGTTTGATGGCCGCATGTTCCCCGGACACAGCTCCGGTGCGTTGTGGAGCCGATCGACTGGACCAGTACCTGCCACTTATTGCAGACAAACAGATAGCGCTGGTGGCCAACCATACTTCAGTTGTAGGTGGGCGTCACCTGGTGGATACCTTGCTGAGCAGCGGCATTACACGTGAACAGATTGTGAAAGTATTTGCGCCCGAACACGGGTTCCGGGGCGATCGGGCTGCAGGAGTACAGATTGAAGATGGTACTGATCCCTTGACAGGCATTGAGGTGGCATCCCTGTATGGAACTCATAAGAAACCGGATGCCAGGGAGCTGGAGGGTATCGATCTCATGATCTTCGACCTCCAGGATGTGGGGGCAAGGTTCTACACCTATATCTCCACCCTTCACTATGTGATGGAAGCCTGCGCGGAAAACAATATACCCCTTATTTTACTTGACAGGCCCAACCCCAATGGAGCCTACGTGGACGGCCCTGTACTCGATACAGCTTTCAGCTCTTTTGTAGGTATGCATCCCATTCCGGTAGTATATGGTCTTACCATTGGCGAACTGTCCGGGATGATTAACGGGGAGGGATGGTTGAGAAAGGGGATTAAGTGTGATGTGACCGTGATTCCCTGTGCGGATTATTCCCGAGGGCAACCTTATGCCATGCCGCTTAGTCCTTCTCCAAACCTAGCTAACGATCATGCCGTGCTGATGTATCCATCCACCTGTTTTTTTGAAGGAACTGTCTTGAGTGAAGGACGGGGAACCGATATGCCTTTTGAGATATATGGACATCCGGAACTGCCGGAAGCCTTCAGTTTTACTCCTGTTACCATACCCGGTGTAGCCAGGAATCCAAAGTTTGAGGGACGCATTTGTTATGGTGCTGACCTCAGAGATTTTATGCCGGATGAGGGGTGGACCAGGATCCAGCTCCGGTGGTTGCTGGAAGCCTATGAGGCCTTTCCCCGAAAAGAAGAATTCTTCACCTCCTATTTTGAGTTGCTGGCAGGGACCGATGAATTGAGGATGCAGGTGGAGGCCGGATGGGATGAGGGGCGTATCAGAGCGAGCTGGCAGGAGAAGCTGGAGCAGTATAAAGAGAAACGCAGAAAGTATTTAATATATGATGAAAATGACTAGAGACCTACCGGGGATTATTATTTTCCTTACCCTTCTTTATACAGGCTGTCTGGCAGATGCCCAGGTGAACCATCCTGTAGCTGGATTTATTTTTGATGATACAGAGCTGCCTCGCATCGATCTGGCCATCTCTCAATCGAACCTTCAGGACCTTTATGCAGATCCGGAAAGCAACACGGAATACTATGCCACATTCAGTTTCACAAGGGCCGATAGTACGGAGGGACCCATCGATGTGGCTCTGAGGTTCCGGGGCGATACCATCAGGTCCAAGCAGAAGAAATCTTTTCGCATCTCCTTCAACTCCTTCGATTCCAATGATAGCTATCATGGCATTGAAAAAATGGATCTGAATGCGGACGTGAATGATCCGTCCCTGGTTCGTTCAAAACTGGCCTGGGAATTTTTTCGCTACCTGGGGGTAAGTGGATCAAGAAGCAACCATGTATTGCTCTATATCAATAATGCATTCTATGGAGTATACCTTAACACGGAGCATATAGATGAAAAGTATGTAAAATCGAGGTTTGACAATAATGATGGAAACCTCTACAGAAATTTATGGCCGGCAGATCTTAGCTATCTGGGTCCGTCGCAGGATGACTATAAGTATGAGTATGACGGTCGTTCCGTTTATGCCCTGCGAACCAATGAAAAATGGGATGATTACGAGGATCTGTCCACCCTGATTACATGCCTGAATCAATACAATGGAACAGAGCTGAAAGATGAATTGGAGCGCCTTATAAATGTTCAACAATATTTGAAGGCCATTGCAGTGGATGTTATGAGCGGCAACTGGGATGGTTACAACGGTGATAAGAATAATTACTATCTCTACCGGGACCAGGTAAGTGGCAGGTTTGAATACATTCCCTACAATCTGGAAAATAGTTTTGGGATCGACTTCAGGGAGGTAGACTGGTCAACTCAAAGCATTTATAGCTGGAATCTGGATCTGCGTCCCCTGTATGAAAAGGTCATGGGGGTGGAGGAGTATAAAGCACAATATACCATGTATATCAGGCAACTGGCTGCTTATATTGCTTCTGCCGAATTGGGTAATGAACTTGCTCGCTGGAATCAACAAATCAGAGATGCAGTGGCGCTGGATACCTTTTATACAAAGGACTGGGGATTCACCATCAGTGATTTTGACGGATCAATGAGCGGTGGCTGGGGGGCCCATGTGGACTTTGGTGTGCAGGAGTTCATGACTGCCCGCTCTGCCTCTGCACTGGCCGAGGCCATCGATGTGGATGCCTATCCGCTTTTTTCACATCTTAGAGTGAAACCTCGTCCCGACAGGATTGACCTGGACTGGAGCGCCGAAGATGATAATCCGGGTTTTAGCACCACACTCCATTACCGGATCGACGGGGGTGGCTGGAATCATCTCCAGAAGGAAGTTCCTACCGAAATCGACCCGGAATCAGGAATCTTTTCCTATCGTGATACCATCCGTTCCTTCAGTGATACATCTGAGGTAGAACTTTATTTTACGGTGGTGGACCAGGGTGGTCAGGAGAATCGTTATCCCGATACCACTCTACTATTTAGTTATCCGCTTGTGTCAGGGCCCCTCTATATCAATGAGTTTTCAGCTTCGAACAGTAGCAATAAAATGGATGAGTTTGGCGAATATGACGATTGGGTGGAGATATACAATGCCAGTGATGAACAGGTCTGGCTGGCCGGTTACTTCCTGAGTGACAACATGGGTTCTCCCGGAAAATACAGGTTTCCCGAGCAATATATCCAGCCTGGAGCCTTCTACCTGGTGTGGCTCGACGGCCAGAAGGAACAGGGGGTGAATCATGCCAGTTTTAAGATTAGCAAGGAGGGAGAGGAGCTTCGTCTTTCGGAGAGACCATCCACCGGATTTCAGCTTGTGGATTCTATCGTATTTGGGCTTCAGGAGACGGATATTTCCCTGGGTCGCCAGGTGGATGGCGGGTCATCGTGGATCTTTTTTCCATCGCCCACACCCAACTATTCCAATCTGAGTACCGGGCTGCAGGAGACCCCGGCTCTTATGGAGCCACTTTCCATCTACCCCAATCCGGTTGCTGAAGGAGTATTCTATTTTAACAAGCGGGTAAGCGGATCCATTTACAACTTAATGGGTCAGAAGATGATGGAGCTGGAGGATGCGGAGTACGCACAGATACCATACCTTGGCGAAGGCTTCTATATATTCAGGTCTCTGGAGGGTGAATCCATCCAGTTTATCGTGACGAAGTAAGAGCTGCTTATCTATTGGGACGACTGCCGGATCTTTTGTCTTTGTAGTTCCCCTTGCCCCGGTTGTTTCCGCCACCTTTGTAGCCTCCGCCACCTTTGCTTCTTCCGCCACCTCTGAAGCCACCACCTCTGAAGCCACCCGAACGGCCTCTGTTTTTGGATGGATCATAGGCGGGAGTATCTCCAAATTCTTCGGGAACCGATGATTTGGTCACCTCTTTCTCCAACAGTTTTTCAATACGAGAAAATTTAAACTGTTCTTCCTGGCTGATCAGGGTGATGGCCACACCGTCCGATTCGGCACGGGCAGTCCGGCCGATGCGATGGATATAGTCCTCTCCTTCATGAGGCACATCATAATTGACGATAAGCTCGATATTATCCACATCAATACCACGGGACAGCAGGTCGGTGGCCACCAAAATGTTAAGTTTACGGTTCCTGAAATCGAGCATGATCTCTTCCCGCTCTTTCTGGTCCAGGTCGGAATGAATATCCTGCGCCTTCAGTCCTTCACGTTTGAGCTGCCTTCCAAGCTGTTTGGCAGATAACTTTGTGGAACAGAAAACAATAACGCTCTTCAGGTCGCGCCCCTTCAGCAGATGTGTTACCAGGGGCAACTTCTGAGTTTCGTAAACCACATAGGCCACCTGCAGGATCTTCTCGGCCGGTTTGGAGACGGCAATATTTATCTCCACCGGCTGATGCAGTACTTTGCGGGCCAGCTTTCGGATCTCGTCGGGCATGGTTGCCGCAAACATCAGGTTTTGCCTCTGTTTTGGAAGGTGTTGAATGATCTTCATGATATCTTCGAAGAAACCCATATCGAGCATCCGGTCTGCCTCATCCAGAATCAGGTATTTCAGACTGTCAAACTTAACGTAGTTGTTGTTCAGATGGGCGATCATTCGGCCCGGTGTGCATATCACAACCTCCGTCCCCTCACTCAGGGCCTTTTTTTCCTGGGCAAAAAGGCTTCCATCACCCCCTCCGTAGACGGCGATCGAGCTTACCGGTGTGAAATAGGAGAAGCCTTCCATATGCTGATCAATCTGCTGTGCCAGCTCCCGTGTGGGTACAATCACCAGGGCCCTGGTCTTATTGGCCTCTCGGGAGGCAATTATATTCTGGATAACAGGCAGCAGAAATGCAGCTGTTTTTCCTGTACCGGTCTGTGCAGAACCGATGATGTCTTTACCGTCGAGTATGGCCGGAATGGCCTGTTCCTGAATGGGGGTGGGAGCTTCAAAGCCCATGGCACTGATCCCTTCCATCAGGTCGGGGTCAAATGCGAAATCACTAAAATTCAAATTATATCTTTCTAAGTTAAGCGGGTCAAAGGTAATCATTAATATATGAACCTTCTCAGTATTAAACAGTGCTGGGATCAATTGGTTCGCCCCGGATAGGCTTTCAATGCCTCCGCCAGGGTATCCATGGCCATGGCCAGATCCTCTTTTTTCAATACATAGGCGATTCGTACCTCCTGTTTTCCAAGTCCGGGTGTGGAATAGAATCCCGAAGCAGGGGCCATCATCACTGTCTGATTCTTATACTCAAACTCACTGAGGATCCACTGACAGAATACATCTGCATCATCCACAGGAAGATGGACCACTGTATAGAAAGCCCCTTTGGGAGTGGGACATATCACCCCGGGCATCTTGTTCAAGGCCTCCACCATAAAATTACGACGTTCTATGTATTCATCGTAGACTTCCTTAAAGTAAGAGTCCGGAGTATCCAGGGCTGCTTCGCCTGCCACCTGGCCATAGGAGGGTGGACTCAACCTGGCCTGGGCAAACTTCAGTGCCGTGGAGATTACTTCCTTGTTTTTCGAGATCAGGGCGCCAATGCGGACCCCGCACATGCTGTAGCGCTTGGAGACCGAATCAAACATAATTACATTCTCCTCCAGGCCTGGAAGATCCATGGCCGAGAAGTGCGTTTCACCATCATAACAGAACTCCCGGTATACCTCGTCTGAGTAGAGATAGAGATCGTGTTTTTTCACCATCCTGCCCAGCATCTCAAGCTCCTCCTGCGAATAGAGGTAGCCTGTAGGATTGTTGGGATTGCAAATGATAATTCCCCGGGTATTTGGCGTGATAACCTTCTCAAATTCCTCGATGGGAGGAAGAGCAAAACCGTTTTCAATTCCGGAGGTTATGGGGACTACTTTTACCCCTGCCGATACCGAGAAACCATTGTAATTGGCATAGAATGGTTCCGGAACGATCACCTCTTCGCCGGGATTAACCGTGGACATCAGTGCAAAAGTGATTGCCTCGGATCCTCCTGTGGTGACCAGCATTTCGCCATGGTCCACATCAATTCCCAGATTCTGGTAGAAAGCGGCAAGTTTTCGTCTGTAACTTTCATTTCCGGCGGAATGACTGTATTCTATTACCCTGGCCGTCATGTTTTTCACGGCATCGAGGGCCACTTCAGGGGTCTTGATATCGGGCTGACCAATGTTGAGGTGGTAGACCTTTCTTCCCTTCTTCTTGGCCTCTTCGGCATAGGGGACCAATCTCCGGATTGGAGAAGCTGGCATTTGCTGTCCTTTTGTTGAGATGCTTGGCATAATAACTTATAAGTTGGGTTCTATTCTTCTTCAGCTATTCCTGCGACCACTTTCCCTCTGATCTGTAGCTTTACAGGGGAGTTGGCTGCGGTAGAGTATACAATAACCGATTTCATAAATGTACCTGTGGTGGCTGTGTTATATTTTACAGTTATTTCGCCTGTGGTTCCCGGTTCAAAGGGCTCCTTGGGCCAGTCAACAACAGTGCAGCCACAGGTAGATCTTACCCGGTTGATCACAAAGGCTGCTTCCCCCAGATTCTTAAATGCAAAGGACCAGGTTCCATCGCTATCCTGCTCAATTTCTCCATAGTCGTGAATCTTTTCCTCAAACCAGATCTCCTGACCATGTTCTTTTGCTTTCTCCTCCGGTTGATCTGCACATCCGGTGGTGCAGATTACCAGGGTCATCATGCCTATAAATGCTATACGTGTTATTCTCATAATTCTGTATGAATGCCCAAAAGTACTTCATTTTCATGAAGAGGAAAATGATTAACAACAGGAAGTAGCTATATTCATAGGAAATTTCCATTAGAAAATATGAGGAAAGCAAGGCAGGAGATCAAAGACCCCACAATTCTGGAAGAGATTCTATCGGGTGCCATCCTTTGCAGAGTAGCCATGATGGATGGGGATCTGCCCTATTTGATTCCATTTAATTACGGTTACAGAGATGGCGCTCTTTACATCCATTCCGCTCTGGAGGGGAAGAAGATCGATCTGCTACGAAAGGATAAGCGGGTCTGTTTTGAAGTGGAGGATACCATGGAAATCACCAAAGGGGATAAGGCCTGCGACTGGTCCACCCGCTACCGTTCGGTAGTAGGATATGGCACCGTTGAAATACTTTCTGATGATGAGAGCAAACAGCAGGGTTTGGAAGTGATTATGGCCCAGCACGGAGCGCCTGAATTGCTTGAATTCAACCAGAGAAACCTGGACCGTATGGTGATCCTGAAGCTCACCATTACCTCCATGACCGGCAAGCAATCCAGTAACTGGATGCCCTAATAGGCGTCAACGATATCCCACACAAATGCGCGGATACCCACATCCGTATTTTCTTCGTCTAGCTTTTTGATGCCCTCCAGTACGTCTGTAACTGTTTCATCCTCCATCACGGCCATCCTGGCCGTGTTCTGCTCCGGCCAGGTGTGGGTGTTCATATGAGGCGGACCATCCACGCTGCCCCGGCCTGTGAGGTCGGTCCAGCGTGTAAATCCCCTGATTTTCAACTTTTCAAACAGGTACTCTACCTTATCAGTTTGTGCCTGGTTATATACTATAAATACAGCTTTCATCTCTAATTATTTTCGGAATTGCCCTCCCCAATTCCATTCATAAAATCATATTCTACCTTGGCCTTCCTGGCATCACTTCTGCGTAGCATCATATGGTATACGACAGGTACCAGTATTAAGGTTACAATAGTGGAGAAGATTAATCCACCAATTACTGCAATTCCCATGGGACTCCAGATTTCCGATCCGGAACCTTTACTCATTGCAAGGGGCAGCATAGCCAGAATGGTGGTAAGGGAAGTCATCAATACAGGCCGTAGTCTCGACTTACCCGAAACAATAATGGATTCCCTTAGCTCCATGCCCCGGTCCCGGGTCAGGTTGATATAGTCCACCAGTACGATGGCATTCTTTACAACGATTCCGATTAACATCACACCACCTACCATGGATATTACACTCATGGTGGTACCCGTGACCACATGGGCCAGGATAACTCCCGTAAATGCGAATGGAATGGAGAACATGATGATAAAGGGCATTTTAAGGGATTCGAACTGGGAAGCCATTACCAGGTAGGTCAGTATAAGGCTGAGTAAGAGCAGCAGCATCAGGTCCTTCATAGATTCCTGCATATCCTCTACGGCTCCGCCCATCTGGATATTTATATCCGGAGGGATGTCCATATTGTTGATTTTACTCTGTATTTGCTCGGCCATTTTGTTCAAAGGCACTTTGTAGGGAGTGATGGATACGGTAATCATTCGTTCCCTGTTTTTGCGCTCGATATTAGGTGGTGACCAGTGTTCTTCAATAGCGGCCACTTCTCCCAGGCGAATGGCCTGGTTCTGCATATTCATCAGTGCAATATCCTCAAGATTAGAAAGTGAATTACGCTCCTCTTCAACGAAGCGGACCACAATATCATACTCATCACCCTCCTCCCGGTATCGACGCATGTAGGGACCCTCAACTCTGTTACGTACTGAATTAGCAAGGTTGTATGTATTCAGTCCGTGCTGGGCCATCTTTTCCCGGTCAGGAACAATCTGCAGTTGCGGCTTGGATGGATCGCGGCTCACATTGACGTTGGTAGCACCCGCAATGGTGCTTGCGCTGTCTGCGAGGGCTTCAGCAATCAGAGTAGTTGTCTCAAAATCATAGCCGTAGATCTCCACTACTACATTGTTTTCAGTGGTTCCTCCCATGCCGCCATTGGGGACCACATCAAAGGTGACAATCTCCGGGATGGTCTCCAGATATTCTGTGAGCATGTTGGAAAGATCCCAGACATCTCGTTCCCTGCCTTCCAGATCCTTCAGGGTAAAGCTGATGTTGATCCGGTGTGAGCCACTTTCCTGGAACAATGACATGATCCCTCCCTGGTCGTCCGAACCGGAAGAGGTATAATAGAATTCAGCCTCAGGCATGTTCTCTTCAATAAATGCATCAACTTTTCGAGCCACTTTGGTGGTTTCGTCTACCCGCAGACCAGTCTGTAATTCAATGGCAGCAGTCATGGAGCCCTGGTCAGCCTCCGGCATGAATTCAAAGCCCATTCCACCTGCCATCATCATGGAGAGCAGGAAGATTACGAATGCAATAATCAGAGTGCCCCACCTGAAACGTAGTACAAACTTAAGTGTACGGCCGTATAAGCCGTCCAGTCGGTTGAGAAAGCGACCGATAATGTTGTCATAACTGAAGGTGCGGACTGTTTTAGCTTTCTTCCTCAGCTTCATCATTTTTGAAGCAAGCATAGGAGTCAGGGAAATGGCACTGATGGTAGAAGTCACTACGGTGATGGTTACAATATAGCCCAGAGGCCTGAACAATTCACCGGTCATACCACCAATCAGGGTAAGAGGCAGGAACACAGCAACCACTGTCAGAGTGGTTACGATAACCGCCAGCCATACTTCGTTGGTGGCATAGATGGCCGCCTCCCGCGGCCGTGCCCCTCGTTCCACATGCTTCGTTATATTTTCCAATACCACGATGGCATCATCCACCACCATCCCTATGGCAATGGACAGGGACGAAAGGGCGATAATGTTGATCGAGCTACCAGAGATATATAGAT
>PVMS01143290.1_pt1 | contig 14903 bp, 13 predicted proteins | sample 1853461 | NCBI WGS metagenome assembly PVMS01 (sample SAMN08582032, study PRJNA380276) | Marine sediment metagenome, whole genome shotgun sequencing project. | isolation source: ocean sediment barecode stripped | collected 2017 | reverse complement strand
GATCGTCCGCTGCAGACCAATCTTGACGAGATACGCCAGATAAAACGCGACTGGCCTGATCGCGCGGTGGTTGCTTCGGTCATGTTCCCAATGGATGAAGAAAGCTGGGCGAAATTCATTCCAATGATCGAAGACACAGGCGCCGATGCCTTCGAACTCAACTTTGGCTGCCCGCACGGCATGTCCGAACGTGGCATGGGCGCAGCGGTAGGACAGGTTCCCGAGTATGTGCAGATGACTACAGAATGGTGCAAGAAGGTCGCCTCCATTCCGGTCATCGTCAAGTTGACGCCCAATGTCACCAATATCGTGCTTACCGCAGAAGCGGCACTGAAGGCCAACGCCGATGCCGTCTCGCTTATTAATACCATCAATTCCATCATGCGCGTCGACTACGACACGCTGACCATGTTCCCGACAACGGATGGCATGGGTACGCATGGTGGCTATTGCGGTGAAGCGGTTAAGCCTATCGCTCTGAATATGGTTGCCGAGATTGCCCGTAATGCTGCAACCGCAAAATTGCCGATCTCCGGTATCGGCGGCATAACGAACTGGCGCGACGCGGTAGACTTCCTGGCCCTGGGTGCATCCAACGTGCAGGTTTGTACAGCGGCCATGGTGTACGGATTCAAGATCATTGATGATCTGACCGATGGCCTTAGCAGGTTTCTCGATGAGAAGGGCATGAGCTCAATCTCCGAGCTTGTTGGCAAGGCAACGCCGAGCGTTACTGATTGGCAGTACCTGAACCTCAATCATGTTTCGAAGGCGGTCATTGACCAGGATCTGTGTATCAAATGCGGCCGTTGCCACATCGTTTGCGAGGACACCTCGCATCAGGCCATCACGAATACGGTAAACGGCGAGCGCTTTTTCGAAGTCATCGATGACGAGTGTGTTGGCTGCAATCTTTGTGTCAGTGTTTGCCCGGTCGACAACTGCATTAGCATGGTGCCCATGACCGAAGGCATCGATGCGCGCACCGGCAAGCCGATCTCCAATGAGGTCGCGAACTGGACCACGCACCCGAACAACCCGATGCGTGTAGCGGCTGAAGCCGCTCCCACAGAAGGTGATGCTGCCACTGTAGGAGGGCCTTCAGGCCCGAAAGGATAAGTGATGAACGATGAGCAACTACTCGACGCCGCTCGCACTGTTCGCGAGATGGCCTACTGCCCGTATTCAGAGTTTCAGGTAGGCGCAGCCATCATTGATGAGAACGGCAATATTCATGTCGGTTGTAATGTAGAGAATACGGCCTATCCGCAAGGTAGCTGTGCTGAGGCCGGCGCGATATCGGCGATGGTTGCGGCAGGCGGTCAGCGCATAGTGACGATTGCTGTCGCAGGCGGTGGTGACAAGACACGAGCTTGCGCACCTTGCGGCGGTTGTCGCCAGCGCATCCACGAGTTCTCAGATAAGAAAACGCGAATCATCTTCAAAGATAACGATGACGAGTGGCACACATTTACAATGGATGAGCTGCTTCCCTCATCCTTCCATCTGTAGCGCCAGCACTTCTTCGCGAGTCGGCAGCGATGGCTGCGCACCCATACGTGTCGCTGTCACTGCGCCGGCGGCGCAGGCGAAATTGAGCGCATCTTCAGGACTCTGACCTTCGACCAGTGTGACAGTAAGTGCAGCCGCGAAAGTATCGCCCGCAGCGACCGTATCAACAGCCTCAATTCGCGGCGGCTTCACGCGCGCCAAATCATTCCCGTCTTTGCTAAGCACCGCTCCCGCGGCGCCAAAAGTCGTGGCGATCATGCCGTGACAAGCAGACAGACTGTCGCCGTACCACGCCGATTCCGTTTCATTCACAATAACGAGATCAGCGCGTTGCAATACGGTGACGTCAACATGTCGGGCAGGTGCGAGATTGACGCAAAAGAAGCCATCGAAATTTGCAGCAGCGTGAGCGATCGTCTCGGTCGGCACTTCGAGCTGGCAAAGAAGCGCATCCGCTTCCGGAATACTCAGCGATTCGGGTGACAGCGTGCGATTCGCACCGGGCGCGACGACAATTTGATTCTCTCCCGACTTGGCGACAGAAATAAGAGCAACGCCGGTCCGCGCACTGTCGACAGCAACACAGCCTTTCAGATCCACGCCGCCCGCACGCAACAACGCCAATGCTTCGTCTGCTTCAGGGTCCTGGCCGGTATGCGCCAACAGACAGACGTCGGCGCCAAGACGCGCAGCAGCCAGGGCCTGGTTAGCGCCCTTCCCCCCGGGATAATGATTTAACTCAGCGCCGGTGACGGTTTCGCCCGGTGCGGGCAAGCGATCGGCGACCGCTACAATGTCGAGATTCACCGAGCCGATAACGACTACGGACGTCATACAGGATCTCCATAACGGGCTAGCCGCTCGACCAGCAAGTCATAGAAACCGTCTGTATCCACTGAATATATCCAAGTTGTGTTGATGGGCTTGTCGGTAACATGCCAGAAGTCCACGGCCGTATGCCCCATGGTCAGCTCGGACTCTGTCTCAATCGTGATATTGCAGGCCTTGCCTTCGAATAGCTCCGGCTTGAGCAACCAGGCGACCGTGCAGGGATCATGCAATGGTGCGCCTTTGGATGTGTATTTGACCGTGTCATAGCGATCGAAAAAACTCAGCATCGCAGCGGTCTCTAACGCAACTCGATTACCCAGGGCCTTTATTCGTTCAACTCGATCCATGGTCGACAGGACTTGATGGGTTAAGTCCAGACCCATCGCCGTAATTGGTCGACCGCAGCGAAATACGATGTTGGCAGCATGTGGATCAACGAGAATATTGAACTCGGCCGACGGCGTTCGATTGCCACCTTCACGCATCGCGCCGCCCATGATGACTATCTCTTCGACGCGGGAAAGTATTGCTGGTTCGCGACTGATCGCTGTCGCAATATTGGTGAGCGGCCCGGTTGGCACGAGCGTTACTGATGCTTCGTCGGCTGCCAGCAGAGTCTCAATAATAAAATCCACTGCGTGTTCAGGCCGCAACGGGGTTTCCGGTTCAAATACATCAATACCGTTAATACCGGTTTGTCCGTGGATAGCTTCCGCCGTAATCAGGGGCCGGACCATCGGCTCTGCACAGCCGGCATGCACGGGTACGTCCTGCTTGCCGGCAAGATCACACATCATACGTGCATTGCGTTGGGTAAGGCTGAGCGGAACGTTGCCGCCTACGGTCGTGACGCCGAGCACCTCAAGTTCATCCGGCGATGCAAACGCCAACAGCAGTGCAACAGCATCGTCCTGCCCAGGATCACAGTCAATGATAATCTTGCGTGCCATTATTTAGAGCGGCAGCAGCAGGCCGGCAAGCGCGGCACTCATCAGGTTCGACAAGGACGCGGCCAGCACACACTTCATGCCGAACCGCCCAATGAGCTCCTTCTTCTCGGGAACCAGCACGCCGAGTCCGCCCAGCAAGATCGCTATCGAAGAAAGATTGGCAAATCCGCACAAGGAAAACGTAACGACTGCGATCGTCCTTGGGCTCATGCCAGCGAGGTAATCGTTCAAGTGTGAAAACGCGACGAACTCATTGAGAATTAGCTTTTCGCCAAATAATGCGCCGGCTGCCTCGGCTTCAGCCCATGGCACGCTCAGCAAATACATCAGCGGCTGGAATACCTTGCCGAGGATCGACTGCAGGGTAACGCCGTCGATGCCGACCAGACCGAAGAGTCCGCCAACAAGACCATTGAATAACGCGATCAGGGCGACGAACGCGATCAGCATCGCGCCGATGTTGACCGAAAGTCGCAAGCCGTCGGTGGTACCGGAAGCCGCAGCAAGAATGACATTGCCGTGCTGGCTACGCTCCATCACGAGCTTCTCGTGCCCACCCTCTGGGACGGGCTCTGTGTCCGGCATGATTATTTTGGCCATCAGCAGGCCGCCTGGCGCCGCCATGAAAGCTGCTGCCAGAAGGTAATTGATGTTCGCGCCCATGAGCACGTAGCCGGCAAGGACGGTGCCGGCGATTGAGGCCAGGCCCGAGACCATTACAGCGAAGAACTGCGGCTCCGTCAGGCCCCTGAGATACGGCTTCACAGCCAGCGGCGCCTCGGTCTGACCCACAAAAATATTGGCCGCCGCATTCATCGACTCAACCGCACCGGTGCCTATGATCCGGCGTAGCGCACCGCCGACAATTTTGACGATCCATTCCATGACCCGCAGGTGATAAAGAACTGCCATGAGAGCGGCAAAGAAAATGATGATCGGCAGAATATTTATCGCAAAACTGAATGCGACACCAGCAGTTGTGTCTGGCGCCATCGTTAAGCCGTATTCACTTTCGATCATGCCACGCGTTGGAATGAAGATATCGGCCAGCGGACCGAACACCATGTCGATACCGGCTCTCGAATACCCGATTATCGCGAGGACACCGTTGCTGAGAAAAAGGATTACGTTGCGGCCCCAATCGAAATACAGCACGAAAGCGGCTATCGTAGCCTGCAGTGCGAGTGCCGCACCGACCACACGCAGGTTTATTGCTTTGCGATTACTGGAAAACGCGTATGCGATACCCAAGATAACTACAACGCCAAGAATTCCGATGTAATTTTCCATACTGGTCCTCAACTAAGTATTATTTTTCTTGTTTGCGCGGACCCCAAGTCTACATTATCGGAGGCGTGTATTGCTTAGCTCATTCCGGTCAGAATTTCAGCGATCACCGGGTTCTTACCAGCTGCCACAGAACCGGTTGTGCAGGCGTTCAGGAGCAAGGCAGAGACTTTATCAGCGTCGGCCTCACTCGCAGCATGCACGACCGCCAGCGGCGTCTCTGAGTCTAGTCGCGTGCCAATAGTCGCAAATTCGCTAAATCCTACTGACATGTCCAGGGCTTCGCCCACCTCGCGTCGACCGCCGCCGAGTTCAATAATCGCATTACCGACGGCAAATGCATCGACGGTAGTCAAAATGCCGCTGGCATGAATTGGTCGAACAACTGGCGCAGAAGCGAGGTACTTGTCGGGATTTTCAACGAAGTCATTAGGCCCACCAAGTGCTGCAACCATCTTGGCAAATATCTCAAGAGCTCGCCCACTTGTCACTGCGTCGTCAACCTTGACGAGCGCCTTGTCTCGATCCGGTTCGATGCCGGATACGACGAGCATTTCTGCGCATAAGCCGAGTACAACTTCATTTAGTCTTGGCTCGCGATCGTCGTCTTTGAGGTATTGCACAACCTCCGCAATTTCGAGCGCATTGCCAGCTGTTCGCCCGAGACACTCGTTCATATCCGTAATCAGAACGTGCGTCTTGATGCCCGCGGTCGCGGCTGTCGCCACAATACTTTCCGCCATTTCATGCGCGCGCGCATGTGTCGACATGAACGCGCCAGATCCAACTTTGACGTCCATAACGAGTGCGTCCAGATTGGACGCAATCTTTTTCGCCAGAATGGATGCTGTGATCAACGGCACTGATTCAACCGTACTCGTGACATCGCGTATTGCATAGAAGCGTCGGTCCGCCGGAGCAAGATCTTTGGTTTGGCCAATGACAGCGCAGCCGACATCTTTAACGATTCTTCGAAACTCGGCGAAATCGGGCGCCGTGTTGTAGCCAGGAATGGATTCTGCTTTGTCGGTCGTACCCCCGGTATGCCCCAGGCCACGACCGGAAATCATCGGCACATAACAACCACATGCTGCGACGATAGGCGCGAGCATGAAGCTGACTTTGTCGCCAACACCACCGGTCGAATGCTTGTCGACGACTGGCCCATCCAGATCGAGGTCCTGCCACTCAAGTACCGTTCCGGAATTGGCCATGCACATAGTAAGCTTGCCGATCTCATCAAACGACATCGAATTCAGGAAAATCGCCATTGCGAGCGCCGATACTTGCTCGGCCGGAATGCTCGCGTCTGCAAGGCCATCGACGAAGAACTGAATTTGTTCGTCAGATAGCGCGCCACCATCGCGCTTGGTGCGAATCACTTCGGTAAATAACATCAGGATGCAAAGCCGCGCATAGGCATGTCTGCTGCCCGCTGCAACCAATTCTCTGCCGGGTATCGGGAACTTTCATCGATTACATGAAAGGTATAGGCATGCCGAGAGCGGTCGGACTTGTTGGCACAACTCAGATGCGGCGCGCGCCCGTCGAAAATAACGAGCGTGCCCGCCTTTGCTTCAGCGGCTAGCGCCGCGTTCTCTGGCCAGGGCGTGTCGTCCAGAGTCTTGTACGTCATCTTGCCATCGCTGGCGCGATACTGAAGTTGCTTCAGGGGCTTTTTGTGCTCGCCCGGTATGAAATACATGCAGCCGTTCTCGATTGTCGCGTCTTCCAGTGCAAACCAGAACCCAATGCAGGACTCGGGGTCGGTGTAGAGATAGGTTGAATCCTGATGACAATGCACTTCACCACCGATGCGTGGCGGCTTGAGGATATACATTGACTGCAAGATAACCGGCTTGTCGTAGCCCAGGCTATTGACCGCATTCGCCAAATTCGGCGTCCTCGAAAATTCGTCAAACAGCGGATCCAGATCATGCAAAGCATGACCAATTTTGTTCAGACTGTTTTCTTTGGACTGCTGTAGTTCACCCTGCTCGTCAAACGCATCAGCTTCAAAGAAATATCGTATTTTATCGCCGGATTCTTCGAAGTAACTGTCACCCAATTGCGCGTCACCATGTTCAACCTCCATTGCGGCGGAAAACACATGCTTCACCTCTGATGGATCGAATTCCTCAATCATTTGCAGCGTATGCTGGCGCAATTCTGCACAGCGCTCCGGTGCAACGAACCCCTCAAGAAGCAACACGCCCGCTTTTCGGAAATCGCCAATCATCTCGGTCGTCAGCCGGCCGTCTGCAGGTGCTGCGTAAGTGGGTAGTTTGTCCATGGGGCCCATTCTATCTGCTTGCAGAGCGTTTCGTAACATTGATAGCGGTGCTAATCTGAGTGCTACAGAGCCGCTATTCACGAGCAAAACATATGACAGCACGTTACCGGGCCACAGCCACTGTATTATCTCTTTTGCTGGCGTCATGTTCGCAACCGGCGGACTCAATCGTGCAACTGCGGATTCTCGAAACGTCCGACATCCACATGCATGTCGTCGACTACGACTACATTCAGGATCAGCCCTCTTTAACATTCGGGCTGGCGCGGACGGCCGCCTTAATCGCAAACGCGAGAGACGAAGTGACTAATAGCGTGTTGGTAGATAACGGTGACCTGTTGCAGGGCAACCCGCTGGGTGACTTCATTGCCAGACAACGGGGCCTGCAAGACGGCGACGTGCATCCGGTCTATAAAGCAATGAACCTTCTGGACTACACGGTCGGCAACATCGGCAATCATGAATTCAACTACGGACTCGATTTTCTCGCCCAAAGTATCGCGGGCGCGAACTTTCCTTACATTTCGGCCAATGTGTTTCATGACGACGGCGATGACGACGAAAGTAATGACGTTCCCTATTTCGATCAGTATTTGATTGTCGATCGCACACTAACCGCGGACGATGGCAGCACGCACGACATCAAGATTGGTTTCATCGGCTTCGTGCCACCACAGATCATGCAATGGGACCTCAGCAACCTGCAGGGCCGAGTCGTTGCACACGACATCGTCGATACAGCGGCAGCGCTGGTTCCGAAGATGAAGGCAGAAGGCGCCGACATCGTTGTCGCGATTCCTCATTCGGGTATATCGACCGCGTCCCGAAACGGCATGGAAGAGCAAGCGACCTACTACCTGTCTCTCGTTCCCGATATCGATGCAATCATGTTCGGTCATAGCCACAGGGTCTTTCCCAGCGACACTTATGCCGACATCGAAGGTGTCGACCTCGTCAACGGCAAGATCAATGGTGTTGCAGCGACGATGCCTGGCTTCTGGGGCAGTCATCTAGGCTACGTCGATTTGCAGCTGTCTGTATCCGCCGATGGCATATGGAGCCTGCTCGACAGCACTGGTTCTACTCGCCCTATCTACACACGTGAAGACGGTGAGCTCGTACCGCTGGTCGAGCCCGTGGAGGAAATCCTCGCTGCCGTGAGTGAAGAACACCACGCAACCATCGATTATGTCCGCATCGGCGTCGGCGAAGTCACCGCGCCGATTAACAGTTACTTCGCGTTGGTGCAGGATGATTCATCCGTTCAGGTTGTTACCAACGCGCAAAAACGTTACGTCGAAGGCTTGATTGAAGGAACTGAATACGACGGCATGCCGGTGTTATCTGCCAGCGCCCCTTTCAAAACCGGTGGTCGAGGTGGCAACAGCTACTTCACCGAAATTGACGCCGGTGAAATTGCACTCAAACACATTACTGATCTCTATAGCGCTCCGAACACACTACGCGCAGTCACAATCAACGGATCGCAGGTACGCGAGTGGCTGGGATGTCGGCAGGGCTATTCAATCAGATCGATCCTGACAGCGATGCTGAGCAGCCGCTGATTAATCCACGATTTGCGAGCTTCAACTTTGATGTCATTGATGGCGTTAGTTACCGCATCGATGTCACGCAGCCCGCACGCTACGATAGCGCTGGAGTATTGATTAATGCGGATAGCCATCGCATTGTCGACTTGAGTTTCGACGGTAGCCCAATCGATGACACACAGATGTTTGTGGTTGCGACCAACAACTATCGCGCTGGCGGTGGTGGCGGATTCCCGGGACTCGACGGCAGCAACATTATTATTGAGGCACCCGATACCAATCGCGACGTGCTTGCGGATTACATTTTTGAGCTTAAAACACTCGACCCGTCGGCGGATGGCAACTGGTCGTTCGCGCCGATCTCGACCGACGTGTTGATAACGTTCTCATCCTCAGCCAAGGCCGCGGCAACGTTGTCACCCGATTCACCCATCGAGAGTATGGGTCGAAATGACAACGGGTCCGGGAAATACCGGATTCACTTTAGGTAGCCGGAGATCCTTCACGTTCACGGAGCAACCTCACATACGAGCCCAGACCGACCACGAACACCGCAAAAGCCAGCAGCCGAGCGATGCCGCCGACTATTGATAAAGAGTAGCCAACCTTCTGCGGGTCCCCGAAACCATAGTCGGTAATCGCTGCAACGACTGTCGGCCCGACCATCAACCCTACGGCGTTCGACATGAAAAAATAAATGCCCGCGGCGAGACCAAGCATGGCGGCAGGGTACATTCTTTGCATAGCCGAAGCGGCGCAGGCGAAACATATATTGGTGCCGAAAATAGTGCCCACCATCAACCACAATGACATCTGTTCCGACCCCATGAGCGAATACATGAAAGCGAATGGCGTCGCGATCGCCGCACCGACGATGACTAATTTGTAGCTTGAACTTTCCACACCACGTCTGGTAAGACGGTCCGCTGTAATTCCGCCGAGAAGCATGCCAGTTATGCCGGCAAACATCTGCACCATTCCGTACATAAAGGACACGCTCCCCCTATCCCCACCAAAGGTTCGCGTGAGATAGGTGACGTCCCAAAAACCCTGTGCGTAAGCGGCCAATGAAATCAACGCCATGCCAACGTAGAGCGAGATAACCGGTAACCAGTTTTTCTTCGCGTAAGCCTTGACCACCGATAGCTCGGCGGCTTCGGCAGCTTTCAAGCTGCGCTCCGCCTGCTTTTCCTTTGCTACGGCACTCGTCAATCTAGGTTCACGAACAGTTGCCATACCCAGCGTCATCACCATGCCAACCACGCCGAGAAACATCAGCACCAGTTTCCACGCCGCCGAACCACCGATAAGAAATACGTCATTCCAGCCGTCCGCGACCGTGATGTCCTGCGCGACGCTGAACATTAATCCACCGGCCGCGAAGGATAAACCTATGCCGATAGGCGCACCGAACAGAAACACGCTAGTCGGTGTAGCAAGCCGCGCCGGTGGAAAATAGTCTTTCAACAGCGATAGCGTCGACGGTAAGAGTGCAGCCTCCCCCAAGCCGACCCCCATCCGCAGAAACAACAGATGCCAGAATTTTGCCGCGAGGCCGCATAGCGCTGTAGTCAGGCTCCAGATAAAAACCCCTACTGCGATTAGCAGCGGGCGATTCATCGAATCGGCCAATCGGCCAATGAATATGCCCACTACCGAGTAAAACAGGCCAAAGGACACGCCGCCGATCAAACTGATTTGCACGTCGGTAAGGTCCAGGTCGATTTTGATCGGGTCGAGCAGAACCGCAATGATCTGCCGGTCCATGAACGAAAGGACATAAAAGGACATCATCAGAACGACGACGTACCAGGCATACGCCGGTTTCGGGTAGGTCACGTCAGTGCCATTTTTCTGCTCGTCTGTTGTCATTCGTCTTTACTCTAGTGGATTGTCATCACAGGCATCGCCAGCCGCATCCTGATCGAAGTCAGGTTGCAGGCCACCGTCCATAGGACGTGGTGGATTGAATACTGTCGGGCAATTGTCAACATTGTTCGCCACACCGTCGCCGTCATCATCACTACCGATAACGATTACGCCATTAAACTGACCTGGCCAGCTCGGCGTACAAGTAGGCTCGCCATCCGGAACATCACTGCAAGACATGAGTCCGTAGGAATCCTGATTGGCAGCGAGCGTAGTAGAAAGGCCACCGCCGAATTCAGAATCCACGCACACCGCAATCTCTTGCCCGCAAGCAAGTTCGACCGGCAGCGAATCACACTCTCCGCCCAAGGCGTTAACCAATAGCACCTTGCCCGCCAGAGCCTTGCCACCTCGCAGAACGAGAATGACATCTGCAGCGGACGCGTTTATGAGATCCTCGAACGGATCTGCCGATGGGCCATCACGGAAAATAGCGATATCGGCCTCAAGCCCCGGCGCGATGCTGCCGAGTTCGTCCTGCAGTGAGAAACTTTTGGCGGCGTTGACCGTAGCCATTTTCCAAAGCTCGTAACTACTAAAGTAACCGTCTAGATAGATGTCAGAATAATCCGCCGCACAGCTTAGTTCACGCAGCATGTTCATTGATCCGGACGGAAGCCAGTCGGAGCTCAACGCAATATTGACACCCAGGCGATCCAGCACAGTGACATTCGCAGTGTGACCGTATAACGCGATATTTGATCGTGGTGACCACACGACGCCAATGTCACGATCGCGCAGCACCACCGCATCTTCGGTCGTCGCGCCAACAAAGTGTACGAACGCGGACGGCGTTTCACCGCCATCCCTCAACATGTCGATAACACAGCCAACTTCGTTCGCCGCGCTCGCATCAACGCCTTCGGCAACGTGCGCCTGAAATGATCCAGCCGCGGAAAATGTGTCAGGGTCCACCACCTCAGGATAGTCGCAGCCACTCGCCAACATGGTTCCGCTCGCATCGCCCAATGGAAAGACAGTGGTAAACGCGGCCGCGTGATCAAGACTACCGTTTAGATCGCTATCTTCGAGGTTTCGGACTAGTCCCGGAACACCACCCATGCCTGCGATAGAAGTAGTACCGGACAAGGCATGACGAATCTCTCCCCATGCGACTTGCTGATCACTGGCGGCGCGTTCGTAGTCAGGCTGTGTGTGACCCTGCAGTCCGAGCCGCCAATGATGACGGTGTTCGTAACGTTCACTCGTCAAATGGCTCGGCGGTGTGTGGTTGTACCAAATATGATCGTGCGGATTGATGAAGCCCGGAGAAATGATTGCGTCTGGGCACGCAAGCACTGTGGTGTAAGCGTCCCGTGGCAGATCGCAGCCGACATCAACGATCTTGCCGTCGCTGTCGATCAGAACAGAACCGTTAGTCAATATCTGATCCCTGGCAAGAACGGTTCCGATTATCATCGTATTACGATCACCGACCGCCAAAATCTCGCAACCGTCTATGCCGACGGACGTCTCAGAGCTTGGACAATGTATCGTGCTCGGCACAGCACCTGAATCGGGTTCGTTCTTGATGACTGCGCAGCCGGCGAGCGACGCGGCGACGACGACGAGTACATTTGTCGCCCGTTTCAGCACCTAAACCGCTTCGGCAACTGCGTCGGAAAAGCCAAGCCGATCGGCGACCTCGACCATCGATTTCTCCTGCGAGTCATTCAACTCAGACAATGGCGGCAGCATGCGTCGCCAGCGATTCTCGCCCGTCCGCATGGCGGTCAAAGACTTGACGGCGGCGACCATCGGCACCGACTGGATGGCGGCCCGCAATTCGCGTAACTCAGCAGTCTGCTGGTCAGTGACGTCGTCGCGCTCGCGCCAGACTCGTGCGGCTTGCTCGGCCGTTGCATTTACGGACGCGGAGATACAGCCGGCGTAGCCGAATTCTGCGGCATCCGGCAGCGGCGCCTCGCTGCCAGGGAAAACATCGAAAGCACCGGCAAACGTCGCCGCCATGTTATTTGTATATTCCAAATCGTCGGAAGAATCCTTCATGCCCTTGATGTGTGACCCACAGGACTCAAGCAGACGTGCAACGAGCTCGGTCGAGAAGGTCAGACCCGTCATCTGCGGAAAGTTATATAGATAGATGCCTATTCCACTATCTTTGACGCCTGCGACAACTTGTGAAAAATAACTGAACAAACCATCGTCAGAGACAGGCGCGTAGTAATACGGCGGAAGAACCAATGCGGCATCAAAACTCAATTCCGCGGCCAGCTGGGTGAGTTCTATGGTTTCGCCCAGGGACGGTGTCCCCGTCCCAACCATTAGCGCGGCGCGGTTTAGTGACGACACCGACACGGCGCGCATGATGCTGGCGCGGGCCTTGCGGGTTTGCGAATTGGCCTCTCCGGTCGAGCCGAGAACATTTAAGCCATCGCAGCCCTTGTCGATGACCCAATCACAATGCTCCATGAATAGCTCAAAATCTGGCTCATCGTTATCAGTAAATGGCGTGGGAACTGCGGCAAATACACCGGCAACGGACTTGTTCAATTGACTCTACCTTACGGTTTGGGGAAAAAATCTGCGTTTATCTTGATATAGCTTTTTTCTTCTTCGGGTACTTCGTCGATGTGCCTGATCGCATCCACCGGGCAGATAGTCTCGCATAATGCGCATGCGATGCACTCTGCCGGGTCGATGTAAAACATCGTTTCGCCTTCGTGAATGCAGTCGACCGGGCAAACATCAACGCAGGTACCGTCTTTAATGCCGACACAAGGCGACATGATGACGAACGTCATTTACCTGCCCTTCCAGTCCGGCTCGCGTTTCTCGCGGAATGCGCGCGGACCCTCGTCCGAGTCTTCAGACTCAAGCGCCGCAATCAAGGATGGCAGACGTTTCGACTGCGCCTCGTCGATCGAAAGATCACTTGTCTCTTTGACACATTCTTTGATTGCTTTGACCGATAGTGGCGCGCACTTGAGTATTTGTGTGATCCATCGGTCGACAGCGTCATCAAGATCGTCGGCCGCTACCACTTCGTTTACCAGGCCATGCGTTGCCGCATCCTGAGCTGAGATTCTGTTGCCGGTAAGAAGCATGCCCATCGCAATTTTCTGCGGAATCATTCTTGGTAGCACGATCATGCCGCCGTCCAGCGGCATGCGCCCTACCCGTGCCTCTGGCAAGCCGAATGATGCATGTTCTGCGGCAACAACAATGTCGCAACCCAGAACCAATTCGAAACCACCGCCGACAGCCAGACCATTCACGCGCGCAATAACCGGGACGTGCAGCGACTTTCTAAGCGTTAAACCGCCGAAGCCACCGGGGCGTGCGTCTGCCCAGTATTCGAGACCAGACTTGCTCGCGGCACCTTGCTTCATGTCCGCACCAGCACAGAACGCCTTCTCACCGCTACCCGTTAAAACAACCACGCGCACATCGTTGTCGGCTTCAATACGCTGCCAGATGGCCTCCAACTCATCGGCCGTTGCGTCATCGACCGCATTCATTCTGTCGGCGCGATCGATTGTGACGCGCGCAACGTGGTCTTGCAGTGAATATTCGACCGGCATCAGGCGCTGGCCCGTGCCGCCGTTGCTGCGGCCAGCTCTGCAAGGATCTCGTCATTGTGTTCGCCAAGTCTTGGTGGAGCTCTGCGCACACTGGTTTGTATTGTCGAAAAATGAATCGGACACGCTATTGCCTGCATCTGCCCGTTAATCGGATGTTCAAATTCAACGATCATCTCATTCGTTTTGGTTTGCTCGTCGGCAAGAACCTCTGGCAGCTCCCGTACTGGTGCACACAGCAAATCGACTGCCTCAAGCTGTTCTATCCAGTGTGCGGTCGAATGCTTCGCGAACTCGTCGCGGAAACGCTGTTGCAAATAGGGTTTCGCATCGCGTTGCGACTGCAGGTCGGGGTACTCGGGGGACAGGTCCTCGATGCCGAGCACGTTACATATATCCTGCAGAGGATTTTCCTTGAACGCTCCGACCAGCACCAGAGCCGTGTCTTGTGTTGGAAAAACGCCAGTCAATGGCATTTCGGCCCAGTTAATTTCCTTGCCGTTGTGCAGGTGGCAGGTTGCCTCCTGCATTTGCATCGCGATCATCGAATCGTACAAAGAGACTTCAACGCACTGGCCTTCGCCAGTCTTCGCGACTCCGATAAGTGCTGCCAGAACCGCCTGCACCATATGCATACCGGCCGTGTAATCACACAATGCCGTTGGATATATAGACATCGGCACCGATTCATCGGCGCGCCGCATCATGACGCCACTCATCGCCTGCGCCAACACATCCTGCCCGCCTTTATGTGCGTACGGTCCGGTCGGTCCGTAACCACTACCACTGGCAAAAATAATCTTGGGATTAAGCTCGCGCAATCTCTCATAGTCGAAACCAATACGGTCCATGACGCCGGCCCGAAAATTGCTGACCACAACATCCGCATCACGAATCAGCTCATACACAATATCCTTGTTCGCATCCTCGCGAAGATTCAGGGCAAGCGACCGCTTGTTGCGATTGAGGCTGCAGAATACCGGGTTGTTAAGCCCTTCTTCGTCAGTGG
>PVMS01021373.1_pt1 | contig 14903 bp, 14 predicted proteins | sample 1853461 | NCBI WGS metagenome assembly PVMS01 (sample SAMN08582032, study PRJNA380276) | Marine sediment metagenome, whole genome shotgun sequencing project. | isolation source: ocean sediment barecode stripped | collected 2017 | reverse complement strand
AGCACAGCCGGGTCTGCACTGGTTCCGGTCAGTATGTCGCGTTCCAGCAGGGCGGCATGAACTTCTTTTGCGGGTCGGTCGCATTGCAAACCCAGAAGCAGGCCCATGCCCTGGATGCTGCGAACCGGGCCTTTGATACAGTGTTCCCGTATTTCTGCTTCGCGTTGCCGGACGTTCTGCAGCAGCTGCTCATCGTTAATGGTTTCGATAACGGCGACGACTGCTGCTGCGGCAACCGGGCCACCACCAAACGTGGAGCCGAGCTGCCCCTTGCTGATCGTCGCAGATATTTCATTGCTCGCGAGTACTGCACCACAGGGTATGCCACCGGCGATGGACTTCGCTGCCGTCAAGAGATCCGGTTCAATACCATAGACCTGGGACGCAAAAAACTGCCCCGATCGGCCCATGCCGCATTGCACTTCATCGGCGATCAGTAGACTGCCGGAGGCACTTGTTGCTTCACGCAATGCATGCACGAACTCGCGCGAAAGATCATACGCACCCGCGAGGCCCTGGATGGGCTCGAATATGACCGCCGCGACGGTGGCATCAACCATGTTGTGCACGGCCTCGACATCGTCTCTCGGGATGAACTCAACATCGAACGGCGTGCGCGGAAAGCCGTACCAGCTTTCCGCTGCGTTCCAGGTCACAGCGCCCGCCGCCGCGGTTCTGCCGTGAAAGCCATGTGTTATCGCCAGGATTTTTTGGCGGCCCGTATTCATGCAGGCTATGCGCAGCGCATTTTCGTTCGCCTCGGCGCCACTGTTGACGAAAAAAACACGGTTCAGGTTATCCGTGGCACAGGCGGCAAGCATCTCTGCCGCTTGTGCCCGCACTTCGAGCGCCACCGCGTTGCTTTGGAAAAGCAGCCGTTGACTCTGCTCCGCAATGGCCTGGGTTAGTACGGGGTGGCCATAACCGAGAGATGCGACGGCGTGGCCGCCGTACAGGTCCAGTATCGTACGGCCGTCAGTAGTAATGATGTCGCAACCGCTGGCGCGCTCGGGCACGAACGACATCTGCCCATACACGGGGATCGTAGCAGCGGCCTCACGCGCGCGGGGGTCAGGGAGCTCATTTCGAAATTCAGTGCAGGCCATCGCGATCGCGCCGTCAGGTCCAGGCCGGTGGTGGACTGGTAAGTCCGCTGGACTCGGGCAATGACCACAATCGGTTCATCCACTGGATGGCGCCACCGGCGGCCCCTTTTACCAGGTTGTCGATGGCGCACATGACCACAACACTGTCACCTGATACATCAGCACCTATTTGCACGTAGTTACTCGCGACCACATTCTTCAGCTTCGGTGTTCCCTCGATGACCTGTACAAACTCCGAAGCGGAGTATGAGGACTCGAATGCCTGCAACACGTCATCACGGCTTGCCTGGTTTGCGAGCGTCGCCTGCACGGTGACGTATATGCCGCGCGCGAACGGGCCTGAGTGAGGAACAAAGTTCACCGTTGCACGCTGACCGGATGCGTTTTCGATCAGGTTTTCCACCTCCGGCACGTGCCGATGGCGCAGGGGCTTGTATGCATACAGATTGCTGTGACGTTCCGGATGATGTGTACCGGGTTGCGGGCTGCGCCCTGAACCTGTGCTGCCGGTGATGCCGGATACAAATACCGGACCGTCGGGCAGCCTGCTTTGATAAAGTGGAACGGTGGCCAATAATATTGCGGTAGCAAAGCAACCGGGATGGCCCATATGCGGTCGCTCCACTGAGCTTGCGTGCTCCGGCACGGCGCAGGAAAAGTCAGTGATCAGGTCCGGCGTAGCATGCTTTGCGTCATACACGCTTTCGAATTCTGCGGCGCTTGGATAACGAAAGTCAGCGGATGAATCGACCACATGAACATCGATGTTTTTAGTGGAGGCGACATCGAGCGCCTGGCTGACGAGTCCCGCCGAAGCTGCGTGTGGTGCGGCCGAGAAAATCGCAACGCGGTCAGCAGCCTCCAGTGATTCTGCAAGGTCATCCATCGAGCGGAATGTTTGTTCGGCATAGTGTGCGCCCAGGTGCGGAAACACACTGCCGATTGACTGGCCGCTGACGCTCCTGGAAACGGCAGCGGCAAGTTTGAATTCCGGGTGGCCGGCGAGCAGTCTGAGCAGCTCGCCACTGACATAACCTGTTGCGCCAAGTATCACTGCATGAATAGTCATGTTGCTGCCTTGCCGCCGAGCTTGTCCGCGATGTGGTCGCCAAGGGCCACTCCGTCGCTCAATGCATTGATCGCCGGAAGTGACAGGCGCTCGGCAATCTGGCCGATGCCGACCGCATTGTCCGTTGCCGGTCCGGTGACCAGCGCTGGATTGATTTCGTATTCGTCGCGCAATATCTGCGTGCCTCCCCACGCAGCGACCGGGTCATTGGCGCAAAGTACGACCATCGTAAAAGCATTTCTGATCGACGTGTCACTCAGGATTGCATCAACTCCGTAAGCACCGAGCAGGCCGTCACCGAGTTCCAGCACAATGACGTCAGGTGATTTGTCCGCAAGGCTCGTCAAAAGAGAACGGGTCAGGGCGGGACCGTTTTCGGCAGTCGTTGTTACGACGCCAAGATCGGAGAAAATCATGGTTTCGCTGGCACCCGCATCCTCCATCGCGAGAATGTCGCGACGAAGCGAGACGCCGGTAGCTTTGCACGCAGCAACGTTGAAGCCGCGATGTCGCAGGCGGCTCACGATGGCGCACGCCGCCGCCGTCTTGCCGGAGTCCATGCAGGTACCTGCCAGTGCCACAACGGGGACGCCAAGCGGCTTCAGTTCGGGCACATCTCCAAGCGCCGTTTTTCCTGCACGCGCAGGCACGCCGATACGCTCGCCAAGGTATGGAAAGTGCAGCACGGTTCCGAGCACTTCGCAGTCAAAAGGTGCGCCGACTTCCGGGTTCGCCGAGTCGCAAATGCCCAGCACCCCGCCGATGTTGAGAATCTGCACACTCGAGCCGACCTGCAATTCCTTTGGCAGATGCCCGGCGTAGCCGAGCAGTGCATTTCGATGGCCCAATGCGCCCACGACAATGTCGCCCTGATTCACTGTTGCCATGCGTCCGCTGGTTAGCTCGAGTTGGTTGTATCGCGTTTTGTTGTTCAACACTTTGACTGCAATCAAAACACCCTCTTCACAGGGAATATTACTTGCAAGCCTGAGCTCATGTCCCAGTTTGCTGTGTTGTGCGACCGAGGCGACCTTGTCGACGAAAACGCTTTTCATCCTATTCTCTGCCCCCTGCACGCGTTTGCAAAGTACCGGCAAGTGACAGGATCCGGCTGTAACCTAACGTATCTGCGGCGGTCCATTCGCCTGCGGCTTCGCCGTAAACGCCCTCGGTAGCCGCGAGTAACGAGTACTTCGATTCGGTGCCGGTGATGAACAGGCTGCCCGGGCGCAACGTGAAGTGGACGTCACCACTGACGCGTGATTGGGATGATTCCAGAAACGCCTCGATATCGCGGCAAGCCAGATCGAGTTGCTTGCCCTCATGGACAAGGTCGCCATAAGCTGCAGCCAGGCCTTCCTTGATGCGCGCCTGCTGCGCCGTCAGCACCAGTTTCTCAAGCTCACGATGGGCCGCGATTAAAACTTCAGCTGCCGGCGCTTCAAAGGCAACGCGCCCCTTGGTGCCAAGAACGGTATCGCCCAGGTGGATGCCCCGACCGACTCCGTATTTGCCTGCGAGTTCCTCCAGCGTTTCGATCAACGCAACCGGGTTCATCTTCTCGCGATTGAGTGCGGTGGGTACACCCTTTTCAAACGTCAGCGTGTGATCCGAAGGAGCCTCGGGCTGGTCAAAAGCATTGGCTGACAGAACCCAGGCGTCTTCAGGCAGTCCGCCCTCGGACGTCAGCGTTTCCCTGCCACCAATCGTAATACCCCACAGGCCGCGATTGGTTGAATAGGCGGAGCCCTGCGCAGGCAAGGGCAGTTTGTTCGCCTGGAGATACTCGATCTGATCTTCGCGTACCCAGTTGTTGTCGCGAACCGGCGCTAGCACATTCAGGCCGGGGCTAAGGGTGCGCAGGGCTACTTCGAACCGTACCTGGTCATTGCCAGCGGCCGTGCAACCATGTGCGACCGTTGTGGCGCCACGATCGATCGCCAGTTGCGCGAGCTGTGCAGCCTGCAGGCCTCTTTCTGCACCCACACACAGCGGGTAAAGTTGACCACGCCTGACATTACCGGCGATGAGGTAACGAATAACGTTGTCAAAAAATGCCTGCCTGCAGTCCAGCAGGACGTGTTCGATCGCGCCAAGCTCAATCGACCGCTGGTGCAATGCGGTCGCAGCTTGCTGGTCGATGCCGCCGGTATCGATCGTGGCAGTAATCACGTCCCGGCCAGTATTTTCCTTAAGCCACGGCACGCAAAAGGACGTGTCGAGTCCACCTGAAAAGGCGAGGATAACGGGGCTTGTGTCAGTACTCACAGGGTGCTCCAAAGGCAGTTGATCAGGCGTACGAGCGTCAGGCGCGCGCAGTAGCCCGATCAATTCGGGCGAGCAGGTTGCGCTGTGCAGCCGCGCTGGCGGTTGCAGTGAATACAGTGTCATCGCCGCCAACATTGCCGACGATCTCCGGCCATCCCGAACGATCGAGAGCAAGGGCCACGCGCTGTGCTGCTCCTATGGCGGTTTTTACTACGAGCAAATTCGGCCCGGCCGGGGTCAGGTCGCGTAACAGGTCGGCGACCTGGGCGACTTCATCGTCAGAATTCTCAAGGCTGGTCGCCAGTTCGTAGCCGGATGCGCTCTTGATCGCCCCCAGCTCTCTCAGGTCCCGGCTGACGCTGGACTGGGTCGCCTCGAAGCCCTGCGCAAGCAAGGCGGCGACCACCGACTTTTGTGTGTCCGCCGGGCCCTCGCTCAGCAGCCGACGAATAGCCTCGCGTCGTTCTGCTTGTGCTTCATGTGAATTTGGCATGATCTGTCTCGCATAAATATGCGCATAAGTAGACCAGAATGCGCATAGTCGGTCAAGCCCTTTTTCGCGGAAGCCGCTCCTACGACCACCTCCAATGCAGTAGAATGCGCTGCTTTGACCTGAGGAAAGACCACCGTGCAATTACCCGAAGCCATTGAAGTTGGGCCAACAGGCAACGTGGATGGCAGCGTCATATGGCTGCACGGGCTTGGCGCTGATGGCCATGATTTCGAGGCAATCGTGCCGCAGTTGAATCTGCCTGCAAATCTCAATCTTCGATTCATTTTTCCGCACGCCCCTGTTCGGCCGGTCACCATCAATGGTGGCATGTCCATGCGTGCGTGGTACGACATCCTTTCACTCGAGCGTGACGGTCCGGTGGACGAGGCTGGTATTCGTGAAAGTGCGGAGATGTTGGTTGCGCTTATTGAACGTGAACATGGACGTGGTGTGCCTTACGAAAATATCGTCGTTGCCGGTTTTTCCCAGGGCGGTGCAATTGCGTCACACTGCGCTTTAAGATTTCCGGAGAAGCTGGCCGGCTTGATGGCCCTTTCGACTTACCTGCCATTACGCTCGACGGTACAGACCGAAATAGCAGAATCAGCAACTGCACAAACGAAAAGCCTGCCAATTTTTATGGCACACGGTACGTCGGATCCCATGCTGCCAATGCACCTTGGAACGTCATCACGTGATGCCATGGAGGCGCTTGGGTATTCGGTGAAGTGGTTCGACTACCCGATGCCGCATGCAGTGTGTCCGCAGGAGATTGCCGACATCAGTGCCTGGCTGGTGGGCTGTTTCGAGAAAACCTAAGTTTGGAAAGAAAAGCGCGATTGCCCGGTTCGCTCGCCGCTCGGATCGAAGCGCCTCTCGGTGAACTCCACTTTTCCTGAGTTGTGCCATATCAGGATGGTTGAGCAACGAGTTCCGTATTCGTCCGTGACAATGAACGGTGCAGTAATCGCCCGGGCTTGTGCAATCGAAAGGTACTCGGTATCGGCATCTTCCTTCGCGATTTCCCGATCGGCGAGAATCCGCATCAGGGAAGTTTCGTTGATATCGTCTTCCTGGATCAGGCGCGACAGGCGTTGTTTGCTGCGAGTGAGTTTTGACCAGGGCGTATCAAGGGATGCGTTGCTTAGTCCGTAGATACCGGCATCAAGTTCAGTAAGCGGGTCGTCACGATTGGATACATAACTTATCGAGGGTTTCCCGGCAGCCAGGTCAGCGCTTAGCAAGTTGAAGCCGGCATAGTCAGCACCATCAATATCAGCTGAGAAGTGCGCCGGTTCATTGTCATCGTTGACAAACCGGGTGACCAGTTCACCGCGGGATCGGTAGCTCCCTTTCATAAAAGACTGCTCGCGATAGTTTGTAATGGTCGCGAAGCGTCCTGTCTTGCTGAGTGCGAGCCATGTTCCGCCCGCCTGGAGATCGCGACCCGCGAGGATCTCCGGCTGGTCGACCCACCAGTGCGCATCCTGCGTCGGGCGGCGGTGAAACTCATCACGATTTGCAGCGAGGATCAGGCGGTAGTCCGGATGTTCGTTCCATGCGAATGCGATCAGGCACATGCAAATTACTCTCGGGAATGCAGCCAGTCATCGACCAGCCGCCGGGCGATTGACAACTGGTAAGGAAGTTTTGGAAAACCAGACAACATTTGCTTCCGTGTGAACCATTGTGCGTCTTCCAGTTCACCATCGTTGAGCAGGATGTCGGACGTGGTCGCGGTCGCTGTATATCCAAGCATCAGCGCCGATGGAAAGGGCCAGGGCTGCGAGCTGTGATACCGAATATTCCGGGTGTTGACATTGGTTTCTTCAATGACCTCACGTCGCACTGCGTCCTCCAGGCTTTCGCCTGGCTCTACGAACCCTGCGATGGTTGAGTATCGATCATCCGGCCAACCGGATTGTCGCCCAAGCAGGCAGCGATCACGATCGGAGACCAGGACAATGATGGCAGGATCAACCCGTGGAAATAACTGCCTTCCACAGTCCTCAGCGATGCACGCCCGGGTATTGCCTCCGGACTCGGCCCGTGTGGCGGAGCCGCAGTGTCCGCAAAACTTTTGCAGTCGGTGCCACAAGACGAGCGCACGGGCGTGCGCAATCAGGTTTGCTTCATCCGCAGGTAGCACGCTGCCCAGGTAGCGGAGGTCATGAAACTGACCGAACTCATCAAACGGGGCCTCGTCGTCGTTTCCAACATTGATCGCGAAAGCGGGCTTGTCGCGATACAAGCCAAGAAAAATAATGTCCTGCTCGTCGAGATAATCCTCAACGCTTCTCCGTTTTAGCAGGACGGCATGAAAGGGCTCGCCTTTGGCAAGACACTTGTCTTTCCAAACAGGTGCAAACAGGCTGTCCGAGCTCTGCACGGCCTCGGCCAGCCACCTGGGATCTTTCCGCAGATGGCCGGATCGGTCTACATACGCGCCTGCAAAAATGTTTTCGCCATTCAAGACAGCACCACCCCAATAAAAACCAGCCGCAAGAGTCTACCGGCTATTCCAACATCCTGCTCCGTTTGGTCTTGCTCAAGGGGCCCGCGGCCGGAGCAGCGCCGCATCCAAAAAACATTACCTTTGGGGCCGGCGACCACTTTGCCGCGATATCTCGCAGCTTGGGCACACCCTGTGATCGAGCGCATACGAATCCTGGACGTAAGCTGTATTGCAGTTATCGCAAGCAGCGAGGTACAGCTCGTCGTTGTGCGAAATAGTTTGCAATAGATTCCAGGCCCACTCAAAACTCAGCTTTGCACCGGGATGCAGGAGTAAATAGGTTTCAAAAGCACGGCAGACACGATGTCCATAGTCAACATCCGGTCGCGGCCAGCAAGCTTGGATTTTGCGCTCGGAATCCATGCGCAACAGCAGGCCACTGCAGTACAGGATAATCAATGTAGTTGCTTCAAGCTGGTTCAGCGGGCTTTTGACAAAGCGGCCTACCTGTCGTGGCGACTTGCCACGACGACGCTTTATGTGCCGGGTTGCGGCGCCCTGAAAATACCTGCCAAAAAGTTTCCGAATACGGTCGTCACTCAATCCAGTGCATTCACGGATCGTGCGAGTCCTTGCTTCGTGATGAATCATTCTTAACGCAAGTTCGAACTGACTGCGCTCACCAGCGTATCGATCGTCTGTGAGTCTCATATATATACCTTTATGCTAGTTAATAACCATATCTAGTGGTACAAAAGCATATATGATCTCTGCCGGTGAACACAAACATAATAAGCGTTACTGCACAGAGGGAGCAAAAATGTGCAGCATCCAAAGGAGGTTTCATGTTTTATGACGGTCCGACACAGAAAGATTATGTAAACATTCATGCCTTGAACAGGGAGTTCTTAAAGCTCATGAGATCGAATTCCGAGCGATTCGGCCTCGACACTTTGCAGGCAGCTCGTCTGGCTGCACTTGGCAGTCAGCAATTGGAACGGCTCGCCTCGACTCCGTTCCTGTTGTTCGCCATTCAGGAACATGACGAATTCGCGTGGCGCACGATTTGTCGTTCAGGCCCCAACACCGACCTGTTTGAAGAAAACCGGGCAAACGACTCCGGGGTCAGCGACCTCATCGCGATAACGGTCGGATTTCTATGGCAGCTCGCACAAAAAAATCCCTACTCGGTTCTACTGATCTGCGGCGCCAGTCCCGCCTGGTGCGAAATCATTACAGCCATGACCTATTTCGAGTTGATCACGCTGACTCGCCGTCGCGACGATCTCCTGAGTTTGCGGCAGGCACCGAATGCGGATATCTGGAGCAAGTTACTGGTGGACGGTGTAAGAGCGGAACCCCATGTTCGATCAGCCGCGCATATTGCGGCTTTGCAGACACTGTTGGCCGGATACCCGGCCGCCAACACAGCGACATGGCCAGTCGCCGCATGCAAAACCACACACCCTGGTCTGCGTGTTGCCGACGAGCCTGGCAAAGCGTGAGATAGCTTACGAGCATCGCTGTTCACGATCGTCATAGTCGCGTATACAATACGCGACTCTATGCATGCAATATCAATCAAGAACCTCACCAAAACATACGATAATGGTGTCCAGGCGCTAAAAGGAATCGACTTCAAGGTCGACGCCGGCGATTTCTACGCATTGCTGGGACCGAACGGTGCAGGCAAGACCACAGCTATTGGCATCATCACTTCGCTGGTCAACAAGACGGGAGGCGAGGTCGAGATCTTCGGCCACAACATTGACACGGATCTGGCGGCAGCCAAGGCGTGTATCGGCCTGGTGCCACAGGAAATAAATCTGAACCTGTTCGATACGGTTCTGAATACGGTCGTTAACTCGGCAGGCTACTACGGAATCGGGCGCCACCTGGCCACCCAGCGCGCGGAAAAATATCTTTCCGAACTTCGCCTGTGGGATCGTCGCCACGATATTTCCCGAAACTTGTCTGGAGGCATGAAACGTCGCCTTATGATAGCGCGTGCACTAATGCACGAGCCGGCGTTGCTGATTCTCGACGAACCCACGGCCGGTGTCGACATTGAGATCCGGCGGTCAATGTGGGAATTTCTCAAAAAAACCAATGCTGCGGGAACGACCATCATCCTGACTACACATTACCTGGAGGAGGCCGAGACGCTTTGTCGTCATGTCGCAATTATCGACGAAGGCCGGATCATCGAAGACGCTCGCATGACTACGATCCTGAGACGACTTAAGGGCGAAGAATTCATTCTGAGCCTGGATCGTCAGCTGTCCAGTGCACCTGTGCTCAGTGGATTTAAGACCACGTTGCGTGATGATTGCGAGCTCGAAGTCAGCATTGGCGAAGAAAGCAATTTGAATGGTCTCTTCACTGCACTCAGTGAACAGGGAATCATCGTAACCAGCATGCGAAACAAATCGAACCGCCTGGAAGAACTATTCATGCGCCTGGTGGACAGCAAGCAGCGCGACACCTCGACAGCTTAGACGGGCCACTTCATGGACTACAAACTAAACTGGATCGGCCTGAAGACCATCGTGACGAAGGAGATCCTGCGAGTCCTCCGGATCTGGGTACAAACGATCGTGCCACCGGCGATTATGATGACGCTGTATTTCATCATCTTCGGTAACCTGATCGGGCGCCGAATTGGCACCATGGGTGGTTTCGATTACATGCAATATATCGCGCCAGGATTGATCATGATGTCAGTGATCACCAACTCCTATGGCAACGTGGTGTCATCTTTTTTTGGTGCCAAGTTCGGCCGCCACATCGAAGAGATGATCGTCTCGCCGATGTCGAACGCAACCATCATCATTGGCCACGTCGCCGGCGGCGTAATCAGGGGTTTGCTGGTCGGCGCCATGGTGACGGTAATCGCGCTCGCTTTCACCAGCCTGGAGGTCCAGCACCCGCTGATTACTATCTCAATGGTGCTGCTAACCTCCACAGTGTTCGCGCTGGCCGGCCTCATCAATGCCATCTTCGCTCGCAAATTTGATGATATTTCCATCGTGCCGACGTTCGTGCTGACGCCACTGACCTACCTGGGTGGCGTCTTCTATTCGATCGCACTACTACCGGAATTCTGGCAGCAGCTTTCCCGCGTAAATCCAATTCTCTACATGGTGAACGCTTTTCGCTACGGAATTCTTGGGGTTTCCGATATCAGCATTTATACGGCATACACTATTGTGATTTTGTTCGTCGCCGGATTGTTCACTGCTTGCTTGTTGCTACTAAATCGCGGCGTCGGGATTCGCGAATAACGTGTGTGGCAGATTCGCTTTTTATTCTCCCAGTGAAGCGATAACTGCATTATTCGGTGTGCACATAGACGTTGAGATCGAGCCTAGATACAACATCGCTCCAACACAATTCATAGCGGCTATTCGTAATGGCGAGTCGGACTCGCGAGAGTTAGTCATGTTGCGGTGGGGCCTGGTGCCCTTCTGGGCCAAGAATCCCGCGATCGGAAATCGCATGATCAACGCACGCGCAGAAACAGTAGCGGAAAAGCCGTCATACAGAAATGCTTACAGGAAGCGCCGCTGCCTGATTTTGGCAAACGGGTTTTACGAATGGCGAAAAGAGGCCAATGGCAAGGTCCCTTACTACATTACGACCGCAGACGAAACACCATTCGTGTTTGCTGGCTTATGGGAACGATGGGATAGCAAGGAATCCGACGAGACGCTACAGACCACTACGATTATTACTGCAGATGCGAATGAGTTCATGGAAAGCCTGCATCACAGGATGCCGATTATCCTGCATGCGGGAGCCGCTGACCGATGGCTCTCCGGTGACAACGAGCTGATTCACAATGTTGCGGAGATCACGCCGCCGCTAAAAGCCTGGGTTGTTGACCGGCGTGTGAATAACGCCAGGAATGAAGGGCCGGAGTTGATTGAGCGGCAGCTACTCGCGCGGTAGCAGGAACCGAGTGCCCAGGTATTCCAGAATAACGCCGTCCGGGACGATTTCTGCTACCAGCGGGCCCTCGCTAAGCGTTGCATTTTCGCCGTACTTGTTCATGTTGATGAAAACGAAACGATCGCCCGGCCTTCCATCAAAAACGTGAAGATCCAGGTGCAGGTCCGGTAGCTGGACGCTGCCATCCGCGCGAGCTTCATTAAACGTCTTGTACGGGAAACCAGACGTTGATGGCGCCGGGGGTTGCATCGCAGTGCTTTCGCGATTGATTGCGGGCCCCGTGGTCACAGGCGCTGGTATACCGGCTGCTTGACTGATTGCGGGCGCCGTGGTCGTAGGTACCGGTGTCCTGACAGCATCGTTGGTTGCAGGCGAGTGGGTCTGTCGGTCCCGGGCGTTTGCGACCAGGTCACGAAAAGAGTCGGATTTCTCTACTTCTTCCGTATCGGCGATCGTCGGCAGCAAGGGATCAACGTTCGCCTGCTCCGGTTTGAGCAATACGACCAGCAATACAACGACATTGATCAGCAATAGGGCGCCAAAGAGCAACAGCCACCGTGATGATGATGATTCCCCTGCACTTGTTGGGATGTGTGCGCTTTTGGGCCGGTTCTTTCGTTGCCGGTCCGATTCAGACTTTTTCAGCGCATCCAGAATAAACGACATAAGGAAATCCCGTGCTGCTCAGCTGCCAGCCAATAGGCTGGGCCTGTCGTCCAGCCCCAGGCGCGAGTTAATAATGATCTGTGTCTGTTGACCGGCAAGGCCATCGACGTCCAGGCGGTTGCGTTGCTGAAAATCCATCAGCTGCTGTTCAAGCGCTTCATCAAAAACGTCGGAGTCACTCGCGGCGGTGGGAGTAGCTGGATTGAGAGCCGCCAGGCTTTGCCGCAGCCAAATGACTTTTGGTCCTCGTGTGCCAACTTTTAGCGCGGATGGATCGCCGTTGGGTGGCTGCCATATCAGCAGGTACTGTCCGTACCAAAGACCGGTGATTTCATCGATTGGGATCGTCATGCGTTCGTCGCCGAACAACAAGTCCGCATTATCCTCGCCTATAGCGACTAATACGGTTCGATGCGGATGTCCTCCGCTGTCGGTCAATGTCAGTACCACGGGCTTGTCGAGCTGACGCAAAAGGCTCCAGGATCCGCGCTGCCTAAGGCAACTCAAGCCGGCAGCCTCTACCTGTGTACAAGCAGAAGGGCTGTTCCTGTCATAGTTGATGTTCCAGATTGAAAGCAGGTTCGTCATCGCAATGGTGGTTGTTGTGATCTCCGTCGAATTCTTTAGCAGTATGTCGAGCGACAATTGCCCGGCGGGCGATCCTGAAGCGACCAGGTCAGGATCCCTCGCAGGCTCCCCGGTCTCGTTCAACCGTATTATTACAGAGTCGGAAGTCGGAACGCGGGAATTTCCAGTCATCGCCCATATTCCGGCGATTATTATCGCTACTGTCACTACGCCTGTCGCCGGGAGTATCCAGTTCCGACCAACCATCAGGTCTTTTTTGCCGGAAATCTCTTCACCAGCTTTATGCACAATCTCCGGCGTTACTTTTCGGACATCACGACTGTACGCGCCCAGCAATGCGCGATCACATATGACGTTGATAAGCCGGGGAACACCCTTGGAGAACTTATACACTTCTCGTTTGGCACGATCGTCAAAGATGTCGCCGAGACCTCCCGCAACCTTCAATCGGTGTTCGATGTAGCGTTCCGTCTCATCTTTCGACAATGGCTCAAGGTGATAACGACCCGTGACTCGCTGCGCAAGTTGTCGCAAATTGGATTGCGACAACTTCTTGCGCAACTCCGGCTGTGCAATCAGGATTATTTGCAGCAATTTCTGTTTGGCGGTTTCGAGATTCGTCAAAAGGCGAATCTGCTCCAACACGGCAGTTGAGAGGTTCTGTGCTTCATCGACCAGCAAAATGGTGCGCTTGCTGGCGGCATGTGATGCCAGCAGGTGTCGATTCAGCGCATCAACCAACGCCTTCGTACTGGCACGGTCCTCGGGAAGCGGAATATTGAGTTCTTCACAGATTGCTGCAAGAAACTCGACTTCGGATAGTTGCGGATTCAAAATCAGGGCGATATCGACACCCTTCGGAATACGCGCGAGCAGTGTGCGCACCAGCGTGGTCTTGCCGGTTCCGACCTCGCCGGTCAATTGAATGAATCCGCTACTGTCTTTGACGCCATAGACGAGGTGCGCCAGCCCCTCGCTGTGCCGCTCGCTCAAGAACAGGTAACGCGGATCAGGCGTTATCTGGAACGGCTTTTCGTTGAGTCCGAAATATGTCGTATACATCGGTTGCGGGGTATCCTGCGGCGCTGACCAGAGCGCTGATTCTACCTGATTTGATCCCGATTCAGGCTTCTGGCTCGGCTAACGGACAATTTGCCGAACCGTTCCCGAATATCGTCAACAGTCTGATCGATCTTCGAGCCGCCTGTTTCAGTTTGCGGAGCGAACAAGTCCAGCTGATCTGCGCCACCGAGCGTACTACCGCCGACACCCAGAAGACGGATGCGCGCGCCCGGGTATTCTGCGAGCCATTCGGACAGAAGCTCCCTGGCCACCTCATATAAGGTGTTCAGGCTGTTGCTCGGCGGTTGCAATGAGCGCTGCCGCGTAAAGGTCGAAAAATCAGCCCTCCGAATCTTGAGCTGAAGCGTGCCTGCAGCCAGTTTCTTCGCTCGCATTCGCTGCGTGGTTCTCTCGGTCAGATGCAGTAACTCACGATGCAGGTCGGCGATAACATGAAGGTCCTTCTCGAACGTTTCTTCCGCACTGATGGATTTGTCCGCGTGGGATGCGACAACCGGTCGATGGTCGATACCGGCGGCCCGTTCGCGGGTTCGTCGGGCGAATCGCCCAAAAATCGCATCAAGCGCCTGCTCTGGAGCAAGTCGCAGGTCGGCGATTGTTACGATCTTCTTCACATGCAGTCGCGCCAGTGTCTCCCGCCCAATACCGGGAATGACTTCTACCGGCAATGGGTCAAGCGTCGCTTCCATATTGTCTTCTGTAACTACAACGAGGCCGTCAGGTTTTTTCAGGTCGGAGGCAATTTTTGCCACCAGCTTGTTGGGAGCAACCCCGACCGATGCGGTGAGCTTCGTTACTTCCGCTATGCGTTGCTTGATGCGTTTGGCGATCTGTATCTCGGTTCCAAATATCGTCAGGCTATCGCTAACATCAAGAAATGCCTCGTCGAGCGACAGCCCTTCTACCAGCGGTGTGAATTCGTTAAATATCTCGAAGATCTGCTCAGATACGGCTTTGTAATGAGACATTCGCGGGCTGACGCTGATTAACGCAGGGCAACGGCGCATGGCCTCGCGCATTGGCATTGCCGATCGAATACCAAAGGTCCGGGATTCGTAACTCGCAGCGGCAACGACGCCGCGATTGCTGCCACCCCCTACAACAAGCGGTTTGCCGCGGAGCGTTGCGTCATCACGCTGTTCCACCGACGCATAAAATGCATCCATATCCACGTGCAGAATTTTGCGCGCAGCTACCATCTCTACAACGCCCGCTCGACGACGT
>PVMS01089049.1_pt1 | contig 14905 bp, 16 predicted proteins | sample 1853461 | NCBI WGS metagenome assembly PVMS01 (sample SAMN08582032, study PRJNA380276) | Marine sediment metagenome, whole genome shotgun sequencing project. | isolation source: ocean sediment barecode stripped | collected 2017 | reverse complement strand
GCAAAATATATAACAGATAAAATGCTGAACAATTTTCTATTTATCGGAATGATTAGACTCATTTTACCCAATGCGAAAATCATTCATTGTAAGCGTGACCCTAAAGATATCTGCCTGTCGGTTTTCAAGAATTATTTTGCCACCGATTATCATAAATATGCCTATGATCTAAGGGAACTGGGAGAGTATTACAATCTCTACCAAGGGCTAATGGACTATTGGTATAACATACTGCCTGGTTATATTCTCGGCATTCAATACGAAGATATTGTTGGAAACCAAGAAGATACGACAAGAAAATTGCTTGAATACTGTGAACTGCCATGGGATGAAGCCTGTTTGTCGTTCCATCGGACGGTCAGACCTGTTAGAACTGCAAGCGTAGAACAGGTTCGGCGACCTATATACAACAGTTCGGTTGGACTCTGGAGACAGTATGAAAAACATCTGTCACCTTTATTGAATGCATTGGGATGTGCAGGCTTGTAATATATATAGACTAAATGTGGCACATGAACAGTGTCTGCTTTTTAAATTTTGGCCAACATCTTGTATATTGGGCATTCGGGGGGAAATACATGCATCCTCCAAAAATTCAAGATTTATAAGCCAAATCTTCAATGTTATTAGTAAGATGTTGCCTATCAATAAATGCAAGTTATCTAAAAAACAGACAGGGATCTAATCTTCTTTAGGGATTGTTATTTCTCAAATCATTATACCGATCAACCAAGGAGGAAAAACATCATGAGATTTTATTTTCAAATCACTTTGACACTTCTGCTTGCGCTTTTGTTATTCGTCGGATGTGAAACCACCAAGAATATCCAAGGGAGCATAACTTCGACGGTGGATTCAATGATATCTGATGTAGATAAAGATCTATTTGCACAGGTCCCCGATAATCAGCGCGAAGGTGTACAAAAGGCAGCATTCGATCTTCTTGTTTTAAACGAAAAAATAAAGCTTGCTGAACTTAAAGAGGATCTGGCCGGCAAACAGAAAAAGTATGCGAATAACGAGCTGGATCTGTCTAAACAAAACAAGAAGGAAGCTATTGTCAAGCTGGACATCGAGAAACTGGAAGCCATCGACAGGTCAGGCTTGGGTGAAAAGAAAGATAACATCAAAACCATAGCTGATCTAAAGGCTAAGGTGCTCGACATAGAATCTGACAAGCTAAAGGTCGGGGCAAAGCTGCATACAACCCAAATCGATATTGATAACCTGATAAAGCAAATAAAGGAGATGGAAGAGATTATAAAGAACATGAAGATGGTAAAAGAATAAGTTGAACTGCCAAAGCGAGCGAGCGCTTTAACGACCTCTTATAGGTATGTATTACAAATGTGGCTAATGCATACCGAGATACATAATAAGTTCGGCCGACTCCATGAAAATGGCTCAACCGGACAGGAAAAGGCAGAGTTAACAGCCCTTCCTTTCTTTTTGATACCATATCTTGCGGTTTGGCCTCCGGAACCAAAATTGAAGATGTCTGCCTCAAGGGTGAAAATTTGAAGCCCTGAAATATGCACGATTGGGGTTCCGAATCTGCTATTGACCGGACTTATCCTTCGATGTAACTTCAGGCAAGGAACCGTGAATTTAAGGCCACTTGATTCTTAACGAAATTACACAACACATAGTATTGAGGGGATGATCAGGGAGACATAATAATTCTCAATATGGGAACCAGGTACGTTAATCGTATCAAAGGATTTGGAACCATTAGATATTTGGAGGTTTTGCAAGATATCACGAAAATTTCCAACAAAAATTTCCAACTTAAAAAATAGCTGACTGTAGTGCTGTATACTCTACACAAGAAGCGTAAGAAGGGACACCTTAGAAAGCGCCCGGCGGTTGTGCATCATCAGGTGTGAGGGTAAATACTTCGATTTCGTCGCTTTTGCCTTTGATGGGAAAGCGACCAACCCGTTGGACCTTCTCCTTAGTTGCGGCCAGCCTGTCACGCGTGGCTCGGGTTAGAAGGATATCCGTGCCGCATGTTTTATTCAACACCTGGACCCTGGATGCCAGATTTACCGTATCGCCCACCAGTGCATAGGACAAGCGCGCCTGGCTGCCCACGTTTCCGGCCAATACCATGCCGCTGTGGATACCGATGCCGTGGCGAACAACCGATTCGCCCTTTTGTCGACGCTCGTCGTTGAGTTGATTGAGCACCACCTGCATCTCCCAGGCCGCTTTTACCGCTTTGTCCGGATGATGATCCAATGGTTTGGGTGCGCCGAAAGCCGCTTCAATTTCATCGCCGATAAACTGAATCACAACACCGCCATGCTTGCGAATCACAGGTTCCATGACAGCGAAATATTGATTCAGAAAGCCCACCACTTCATGGGGATTGCGGCTTTCAGCAAACGATGTGTAATCACGCAAATCACAAAACAAAACGGTGACGTCGATCATTTCGCCTGACGCGGCGATGTCGTCTTTCAATATTTTGCGGCTCACTTCGGGCGAGACATATTTCTCAAAGCTCGACCGGCAGTAATCCCGTTCTTGCAGTCCAATCATCATCTCGTTGGTTTTTTGGGCAAACCGTGCAAATTCATCGCTGGTGAGCACGGGCACTTGTCTGTCCAAATTGCCCCGGCTGATCTCTTCCATGGCGGCCAACTGCAATCCCATCACTTGTTTGAGGTTGGCCGCGTAACGCTTGATAATGATGACGCTCAAGCCTAACAGCACCACCAGGGCAAAGGCGATCTCTTTAAAAATCCCCCAATAGACATCCGACCTGGAAAAATCCTGATCCAATAGGTAGTAGACATCCAGCAGCACCATCATTAAAACGGTCACCGCCATCATTCCCAGCATCGTCACAAGCAGCAGAAATATTTTTCGGCTGAGCGTCAGCATCCGCTTCGGCATCAAGACCGCCTGTTGATGGGCGGCCAACATGCGGATAAGGCGTTTCTCCGTTTTAAGATAACTGAGCATGCCGCTGAATATACCCAAGGCGGCACAACCGGCCAGCACCTTAATGCTGGTGGAGGCATAGGGAAGAAAAAAACCATAGTAAATGATCAGCATCATCGCGCCGGCGGTAATCCAGGCCAATACATCCGCCCTAAACGAACGCCAGGGAAGCTGCAGTAAACCTTCATCCCAGAACGCCTTTTCTGCGCTCAGCACCTTTTCGTTCTGGCGCCAGGCGGCAAACCGAAAAGGCAGAACGCCGATGATTGGACCCAAAGAAATTAATCCGGCCTTTGTATACCCGAGGCCGTCCAGAAAAGGTCAGACTTGAGCGCCGTAAACCACCAGAATGCCGGTAGCGGCAAGATATGTAACTATAAGTTCAATCATGGCAAGGTATGATCATCGTCTAAATTTTGGGGATTTTTTCGTTTTATAGCCAGAGGCCTCCTGAACACCAACGCAGGCCGCTACTTGATAAAATTCGTCATCACCGCCATCGAAGTCTCCGGCGGACGGATGCCAGCGGTCGCTTTCATCTCGTCGAGCCAATCATTGAGGGCATCATTGAATTGTTAATTGATCAGAATTCCCTTTTTGAACTCGGAATAAGGGAAAATTTAAAGTTGTGTGCCGTAGCAGGAAGCATCCCAATATGTAATAGGGCTGGATATCAAGCAACAACATACTGCAGCAACCGACGACTTGGGTTTAGATACCGGATATCGGTCGTATTGTCAAGACGACATTTAGCTCCAAATTGGCTGAAAATATTGGATTTTGGATATAGGAGTTCTGTCTTTCCGCTTAAGATTTTTCTTAAAAGTTGGTTTCGGCAGAGTAATCAGGGCCGACAATACAGTTGTCTGCACTTGGTGCCGTTTCGAAGACGAAATTCCATTTATCTGCTATGTATTTTGAATCTGAAAGCGGCTTCTGAAGTTGTGATATCATACCAACCAAGTTCTTCCCTGAACAATTGAAATTTCATGTATTCTGGGCAATTTTTTCATATTGCGCTCCGGCCTTTGAAACCAAAATGCATGAAGCCTGCCTTGATGTATGCAAATTTCAAGCCTCAAAAAATTCACGATTGCCAATCCGAATCATCAATGATATTAGTCTGATGACAACAAACGACTAAGGTAAGTTATCGTGAATTTCATCATTTGGCCCTTTCCAACAACTAAAACTGTCTCAAATCCTGATAATCGGGAAAAACCTGCAACCACATAATATATAATGTTCTGCCCTTTAAAATGTGTGCCATTACATTTCCTGTTGACTTGACCACTTTAATTGACTATTATGTTTTTGTCAAAAGGAGGTGATTATATGCAAACCATGGGAATAAGCAAATTTAAGGCACATGCGTTGAAAATTATTGATCAAGTTGCGAAAACACAAGAAATTATTGTCATCACAAAACGTGGTAAACCACTGGCGCAAATAATTCCATATCGAGATTCTATTTCGAATCACAAACCAGGCAAGCTTGCGGATGCCCTTGTTTTCGAAAACGATATCGTTTCACCGCTGGGTGAGGAAATATGGGATGCATGCAAATGAAATATATGCTCGATACACATACCTGGATTTGGTGGCACATGAATCCCCAAAAGCTATCACAAAAGGTCAAAAGAATAGTTGGAAATACGGATAGATATAATGAAATTCTTTTGTCTGCGATTTCTCCATGGGAATTCAGTAAACTCCTTGAAAAAAAGCAAATTGGTATTTCTTGCGACCCTGAGGACTGGATAAATAGTGCTCTTGATATGCCAAAGTTCAGGTTAATCCCCCTCTCTCCTGTTTTAGCATACCGTTCAACAGTGCTTCCTCAGCCTTTCCATAGTGATCCAGCTGACCAGATTATTGTAGCAACAGCACGAGAAGAAAATGCAACAATACTGACAAAAGATGAAAGAATTCTTACCTATAAAAATGTTCGAAGTCTTTGGTGATTACAGTAGTCAAAGGCAGAACAAATCGGTGGAGAAGGACTGGGCTTAACTCGCGGCTCTTAGAAAGGAATTTCTGAATCCATGAGTGGTGCTATTAGCTACTCTTTTTTTCAGAGCTTCGCTCAGCCTCTCACCTCCACGAGCCCCCATGAACTATAAAATAAATAAAGACAATGAACTCAATTCATTTTAATCCTATAGGCAACTTAATTGCTGCGTTGTTCTTGTGTATACTCCCGCTTGTCATTATTATCATTGGTGTATTGGCACGTAGGAAGGGAATTGACAAAAATAGATGGTCATTTGTCAAGCGATATTGGTATCTGCCAATACTCGTCCCCCTTTTTCTTTATTACGGAATTATTTATAGATGGCTGTTCTATGACCAGTTCTACTGGATCACTATGAAGGATGAGGGCACATGGCAATTAGAATACTCTGTACCTATTAGAATAAAGACTATTGCTGCAGATGACATTTCAGCTATTCAGGCGGTAACTGGGGATATATTGACACACAGAATGGTGCGAATATTGATTTCAACAAAGGATGGTAAGGAGCATTTAAGTGCTCAAGTCTCAGAATCAGATAAAGACTATTACATTAAGCTCTTGAAAAAGCACAAGAATGTTAAATGAAAAGTTATTGGGCTCATAGGTTGCTGGAAATTATAACACTTTACAACTCAATGATATTTCAGCGATATATTATTGAAAGGCATCTAAAGAAGACTTTTGAGGGGCGAAGGCGTTCAACCGGACAGAAACTGCAGGCCGATTTTGCTTACATGCTTAATCGTGCTACAATACATAAAATTCCAGAGATAAGACCTTGATCATTCGACGTTTTCTGCCGATTAGCTTTGACGTTATATTGCATGACCGTTTGTATGGAAGGATAAATGTATTCTCGAAACAATCATAATAGCTGCATCTGTCCTCATTGCGGCACTGATAATTTTCGTGCCGCGGAAGTCCGGATAAACAAGATAGAAGACGGTGAACCGTTTCTCTGCAGCAATTGTAAGAAAACACTTTGTGATAATCAGTCCTCCGGTTGTCGGGGTAGTGGAAAGAAAACCGATTGGAATTTCAACATTAGTTTTTTTGTAATCGTTTTTCTTCTATCGGGCCTATTGATTCACCTTAACCGGACATTTAACGTACTCACTTTCAAAGAAGATTCGGGACAGATATTTTATGAAATACTGCTCATTCTGATTGTCAGTTCGGTCCTGGCTTCCGGAAAAATACGGCAGAACCTGAAATACCTTGCAGTGTGGGCCGGAATTTTCATTATCCTAATTTCAGGATACAGTTATCGTCATGAACTTTTCCGTGTTAAAGAAAGAATTCTGGCGGAAATCATCCCCGCGAGAGGCTTTCAAAAAACACCGCATTCTGTCAGCTTTCCTGTTTCAAACGACGGACATTTCTATATCAAGGCCGAAGTGAACGGAATTCCCGTCATGTTTCTGGCGGATACAGGCGCGAGCCATATTATGCTGTCGCCGGACGATGCCAGAAGACTGGGTATTGAAACAGATAAACTCCGCTTTGACCGGTTCTATGAAACCGCGAACGGATCTGTCCGCGGCTGTTCGATCCGAATCGCCGATCTAAGAATGGGTGTAATTCATCTGAAAGAAATCGGGGCATCGGTAAACGAGGTCGGAATGCGGAATTCACTTTTGGGCATGACTTTTTTCAATCGTCTGACAAGTTACGAAGTAAAAGACGGTTCATTGACTCTGTATTGGAGTGAATAAAAAGGCAATATAACCAATCGCTGATGGCGGACTCGATTCCCTCGCCACACAGCTCAACAGTTAACCCAATGCACGATACCTTCCACCTATCAATAAATGAAGCCCGAAATATTTGCGATTGCCTTAAGCAATCCTCAATGATACTAATCTGATATCGCCTAACAATGCAGGCAAGGAACCGTTTAAAAATGAATCCGTTTAAAATCTGCACAAAATGTGAGTACACATGGAAGTCCAGAGACGACTTTTTGGGAGACCCGTCCGTTTGTCTGGTTGGACTCCAAGCCAACTTTAAAGGAAACGAACCTGGCCACTACTTGTTCAATCATATTTTAGGGGACAACAAATGTGGTACTACTCTGGCAGTCGAAGTGGAGGCTTTCTTATCGCTGTATAAAGGGAACATTTTCGCAGAAATAAAATTCGGCAGCCCGGAGTGTGAAGAGCATTGCGGAAATGTCACAAATCTGGCCCAATGCCCGGTAGAATGTAAAAATGCGGTTTCCCGCAAAATTATGCAGGACTTTTCGCAGTGTGAAGGCTGATAGACAAAAAGATTACAAGCCAATTCCGCTTGTTGTGAACCTATTAGAAATGCCAAGTAGCAAAACTTGATCAGCTTGAATATGCATATCTGATATTTGATACTTTTAACACTTTCTCCTCCTCAATCTTGCGATTGCTCTTACATAGGCTCGGTGCTTGATTCCACCTATCAAAAAATGAACCCCCAAATATTTACGATTGCCTTACCGAATCTTCAATGTTATTAATCTGATAGTGTCTGCCATTCAGTCACGAAAATCGTGATAGGTAGATCCTATTAATATTGGATAATGTTTCCAGCACAATATATGGCTTGTGCAGAACAATTATAAGGGAGGAAAAAACATGAAAAAACAAAGTATTATAGTTTGCTTGTTAACATTTCTTTTTATAGGAATTTTCTCCATGGCTTGTTATGCAGAAGGATATTGTAAAGGAAAAAAATATGATCAGGGACATGGACATGGTTTAGAAAACAAGGTTTTCCATAAATTTCATTTAGCTATTTCCAATGAAGTGGAGTTGGGATTATCAGAAGAGCAATATGAAAAAATTAAAACGTTAAAAATTAATACAAAGAAAGATTTGATAATAAAACGAGCAGAAATCGACGTGCTAAAGATAGATATTAAGGCGAAGCTTTGGGAAGATACAATTGATAAAAAAGGTATTAACAAACTCATTGATAAAAAGTACGAAATTAAAAAAGAGAAGGCAAAAGCTTTAGTTGATACATATGCTCAGTTTAATAATATTCTAACTGAAGAACAAAAGAAAACGCTCGAAACTATTATCCGTCAGCGTCACAAAAAGTAAAATTCAATCTTGGATTTATTAGCTAAGGCCACAGCTGAGATTGTCGAACCATCAATGCAAGATCGCTGCCTTGATCCATGCAAATTTCCAGCCCCTAAAAATTCACGATTCCCAAACCGAATCGTCTATGATAATAGTTTTATGTCACCCGTTGGTTAAGGCAAGATATCATGTTTTTAAGATAAAGGACAAAAGATTATGAGTATAAAAGATTTTGGAAAAAGCGCTACTTCATTATCAAAAAATCCTTTGAGTATTATCTCACTGTTTTTGGTGCTGCTATACGTTTGTGCAGTAATTTACATAGGTTTTTCTGAGAGTCAATTAGAATCGAATGAACGGTTTATATTGCTATGGTTTCTTGCACTATCTACAGCGCTTGTCTTGGTTATTTTTGCTTGGTTGGTGAGTAAGCAATCAGACAAATTATATGCTCCAACGGATTTTAAAGATGACAGTTCTTTTTTGCAATTACAACGGAAGGGGAAACCTGATGTTGGTCTGATTGGAAAAGAAAATCAAGTTGAAACCGAGCAGCAATCAAATGAAAAAAACGATAGGAAGATCGACGATTTAATGTCATATGGCGCAGTTATACAATGTGCATCAGAAATAGAAAAAAATATTAAAAAAGATTTTATCTCTCGTGGGATCGATATCACAGGAGAAGCTTCTTCTGTTTTAATTCATCAATTGGCTGTAACTCAATATTTACATTGGTTTGAGAGAGTTTATAGAATAATATTAGGAAATCAGATTCATCTATTGAAGCTGATCAACGAACAATCTAGCAAGACTATAATAAAAAAATGGGCTGTTGAATATTTTGGGCACATACAAAATTCGGTTGAAGATTTATCAAGCTGGACTTCAGATGATTATTTATACTTTTTGTTTGCGGAAGGTCTAATCATTGAAGAAGCTGATGGATTGCTAATTACAGTTAAAGGAAATGATTTTTTGACTACAATGGCACGGTTTGGATATTCAGAAAAAAGAGTACTTCTATAGATAACATCAACCTCTATTCAAGCGAACGATTATAAATTGAGGTGCATCATGTTTAGACCTGCCTATATTATTCTAATCGTATTAATCCTTATCCCCAATATTTCCCATGCAAAGATAGAAACAATTTTTGCAGATCATAAGCATGTAATGGGGGATAACGATTCTAAAAATGATGCAAGGCGAATGTGCTTTCTTGAAGCCAAGCGGAAGGTTCTGAAAAAAGCTGGCACTTATATCGAGAGCCATACACAGGCAAAAAATTACCAATTAACGAAAGACGAGATCAATTCGTATGCATCAGCTTTGCTGAAGGTCGAGACGGTTAAAGAGGAGTGGAGATTTGTTGGCGAAAATTTGACTATTTTTATGACCGTCAAGGCTGAAGTCGATACTGGTCATATTGAAAAGCAGTTGGCGAAAATTAAAAAAGATACATCGGTACAGAAAAAAATCAAAGATCAACAAGCCCGGATTCAGGAAATGGAAAGAAAGATCGTAAATTTACAGAAACATCTTGGCTCCGCTGGTGCAACAAAAGCTTCTGTATTACGAAAGGAACGAAATGTAACTTTCAAGCAAATTGATACTATAGAGGCAAAAAAAATAGAGATACTAACAAGGATTGAATCAAGAAGCAGAGATGCTTGGAAGCATATTGAAATAGGCATGTATCGTAAAGATGTGAAATCTCTGATTGGCACTCCAGATTCATATGATGACTACCGTGGTTGGTATTATGGCAATACAAAAATCGGTTTCAATAGTGCTGGGATTGTTAATGGTGTCTATAACATGAAGACAGGAAAACATAAAAAATAATGTAGATGCTGATATGCTTATTTAATATTTATAAAACATATGTCTTTCAAGACACACTTCTCAACATTCTAAACCCCCATGAAAAATCATGAGGGTTTTTTCTTGCCTTGCGAACTCCTACAAACAAAATTCATGGTTACTCTGCCTTGATCCATGCAAATTTCCAGCCCCTAAAAAGCCACGATTGCCAGACCGAATCATCAATGATATTAGTTTGATGGCAACAAATGATGAAGGCAAGGAATCCTGCATTTCCCTGATAACCTAACAACCCCAATATCTTGAATCAGATTCCAGTTTCCAAGTTTGAGGACTATCGTTTGTATTGCTTTCAGATTTTGTGATATGAGTTCATAGGACTATGGCAAAGTTGTTACAGATCTTTATTAATCAGCAACGATTTTTTTTGTCATGTATTCTTTATGATGATCATTTCAGTATTAGCAATCATCGGATTGATAGGTCTTATTCTTGGATTTTGGTCTATTTTTTATGTGAATAGATTTATCAAATCCGAGGCAGCTTCTCCTTATTGGAAAAAACTCCACTTCACTGTATTAATAATAGGCATACTCATTGGTGTTCTATCTTGGCCAGGGACTTTTTTTATGGGCTATCCGATTTCATCTGGTATAGAAACTATCCGTGTTGTGGGCATCCCATTTATTGTGGCATATTTCGATAGCGCTGGTCGTGACGGCCAAAATAATAACTGAAAAAGTTTTCAATGATTTCACTAAAGATAAATCGTTACAATAGTAATCTAAGTAAAAAATTGATGTTTAGTGAACTGGTGACCAATCCATCTTTGATTTGTTGTTTGAAAAAGGTATACCAAGCGTCAATATTACCCTTTCAATTGTGAATAGTAGATTGTTGCCATCAATAAACAAAATCAATAACACACTTAGCCCTTTCATTAGATAGGGCTAAAGCTTTTTGTGGGCAATGCCGATTATAAAGGTTATACTATACCATATAGATAGCGTTGTTTTTGATAATTAAAACTTAATTTGATAAGGTTTAAATAAGGATAGAGAACATAAACCCTCTGTTTTTGGTAGAGGTGAGCCCTATGAAACACTAAAAAAGCATGTAGAAGACATAGAGCAAAGCATATCAGAACAATCAAATAATAAACCAAACAGGAAAGGAACTAAGAACATGGCAAAATCATCAAATGAATTATTCTCAAATGAACTGTTAGAGGAAGCATTAGAGAAACACAAAGTCGCCAGAGACCTTCAAGAGTATCTTAAAAAGGAAGCCAACCTGGAAAAAGCACCTTCTCCAGCAACGATACTGAATCGTGTCTTCAAGCTAAGTCAGTTAAAAAAGAGGTATTATGAGGTTGTCGGTTTAGATAAGTTAGGAAAAAAAACCAAAGATTATGTTGAGTATAATTCAAGAGGTATATTCATCCCTGCTTCTATGTTGGCAACAAGTGGATTCACCGCAGCCATAAAAGGGGACATGGAGAAAATGATAGAAGCGAAGGATGGTCAAAAGTTCAAAGTGGATTGTTATGAAAATGTAAAGATTACTCTGACCCCTTATGAGAAATAATATATCCAAAGGGGAGGCAATGGTATAGTTTGAGCTTATGTTGTATAGACGATTTACATCCGATAAATATGAAAAGGAGCAACTTGAATTATTCTTTTTATTGAATGAATGGACAAAGAAAAACAATATTCCAGATACACATATTGATGTTGACGTACCTGCTGGGCTTGCTAATATTTCACTAAAGGGATTAAACGAAGAAGAGTGGGATATAGAGGGATATGAAGAACATGCTTAATCACATGAAGATCAACGTAAAATTACAGAATTCAAACAGTGGATTGAGGACATTTTGAATGGTTAATGTTGAAAAAGGATTAAAGTTCTCTCAGGAAAAGCCTATAGCACCAATGAGTATCCTAATTATGTTCATAGGGTATACCTTTCCGAATAAGTTCCTGCAAGTCAAGTAAGAACTCTAACTAAAAACCCCCAGTATCATTACAAAGCTGAGGGTCATATATCGACAGAACAAGGGTTGTCCTGTCGTAGGAGCTCTATTTAAGCCTTACTCTACTATTAATTAATTCATATTAGTTCGTTCAACCGCGCATGGCTGATAACGTCTAATATCCTCACAACATCACATATTCGTTTATATTGCCTGGTTAGGGAGATTAAATAGGTTTTCTTACAGCATCTATCACATATAGATATAAACTTCATATCCAGGAATAAAACAAAGTATAGCGGGTATTGATAATATGATTGTGAACACTAACTACATTACCACCAATATCAAATGATTTCTCAATAAAGGGTATCGCTGATAACCAGAACCCTTAACCTCCTGTAGTGTAACTTAGCAACAATCCATATAATACCAATTGATAAAGCATCATCACCACTTATGATAGGTGTTGCTATTTCTACGACCTTCCAAAAGGTTCTATCCTTTGTAAAGAAAAGATATTGAAGCATTTAGGGTTATGGCTGCCGGAAAGACCACCCCCTCCCAAAGCCCTGCCTTTCTATTTTGATACCATATCTTGAGACAACTTTTATGTGAGCAGGCCACCATCTTTAGGGATGCGCTCCGGCCTTTGAAACCAAAATGCATGATGCCTTACACCCTGCAAAAAATGAAGCCCAAAATATTCACGATTTCCAAACGCAATTATCTATGATATTGATTCGATAGGGCCTGTCGATGAAGGCAAGACATCTTCATTGTCTCTAGGTGCGGAACAGTTCGGCACGAAATTGTACTATATATAGTGTTGAAAGGATTCAAATGATATTAGAAAAATTAAAGAATGATGTAGTTCTCGGTGACGGAGGAGCAATATTTGAGCTTGAACGCAGAGGATATGTGAGTGCGGGACCGTTTACTCCTCAAGTAGTTATTGAACATCCGGAGACTGTCAGACAACTCCAAACGGACTTTGCCCGGGCCGGATCCGAAGTAATACAGGCACTTACTTATTACGCCCATAAAGAAAAGTTAAAAGACATCGGAGCGGAAGGATATCTTAAAGAAATAAATGCAAATGCCGTGCGTATAGCTCGAGAAGTAGCAGACGAATACGGAATTATAGTGGCCGGTAATCTTTCTAATACATGGAGCTTTGATCCGAGTAATGCTATTACCTATAAAGAAACTCGTAGTCAATTCGACGAACAAATACAATACCAGATCGAATACGGACCGGATTTTTTTATTGCCGAAACATTTGAGTACCTTGGTGAAGCAAAAATTGCTCTGGAGGCTATAAAAGCTGTTGATATGCCATCTCTTATAACGATGGGGTTCAAAGCTGACGATAAGACACTAGATGGAATTTTGCTGGAAGATGCTTTCAAGGAGCTTGAAGACTTAGGTGCTGATATTGTGGGAATTAACTGTTTTCGAGATCCGAAATTGATGCTTCCTCTTGCAAAAAGGTTGAAAAAAACTGTGTCATGTTTTGTCGCAACACAGCCTGTTGCCTATCGCTGTTCAAAAGACAAGCCATATTTTCAAATACAGGAATTCGATGGAAATATTGCTTTTCCACTTGAGCTTGACCCGTTCGTCCTCTCTAGGTTTGAAATGGCCAGATATGCTCTTGAAGCCAAAAAAATGGGAATAAATTATATCGGAGCTTGTTGCGGCACGGCGCCACATCATATAAGGGCCATGGCCGAGGCTTTGGGGAGAACTGTTCCCAATAGCAAATATTCTCCTAACCTTAAACTTCACACGATAATAGGGGATGAAAGCCACATTAAAGAGAAAAATGCTCGTATCCTCTGTGAACAGCGCTATGGCAAAGCTCATTGCCACTTCCTTACTAAGACATAAGATAGTAAACAGATTTTTTTCTTAACATTCAACCTTCCTCTCTTAGTTCACAGTCAAGCCTTTTTCTTATGGCCATAAGGATGGTTGTTTACTTTTCGGCCGATAATGGCGTAGTAGTACAGTGATTCACCTGATAAAGAAAGCCGATGGCAATAGCGTTTTTTCTGAAGCACTTCTAAACTGTCTCCCATCATAGCTTTGAGCGTATCCTTGTATCCTGTGTCATCATCTCCGTTCAGGAAACGATCTTTGATGTTAAAAGCAATCCAACCCCGATCCTCAATGGTGTTGAAAGCGTTGATAAAAGCTTGGGGGGGGATGTCGCCGTAACCCAGCGCACCAACGGTGACCAGCGCATTGAAATTCCATTCATTGAGGATCTTCTGTTTGCATTCATCCATTTGACTAATGTCCATAACGTAGTATTCATCATAAAGCTTTGGTCGGTCGCGTTCAACTGCATCTCGCGCCTGTTGGATAATGTCAAGGCCAATGAGAACCTTGCAGCCAACCACCTTATCCAGGCATTCGCCCACAACTCCGTTGCCGGCACCAAAATCCAAAACCCTTAGTTTGTTTTTATTAAATACAACTTTTTCAATTTCATTATTAAGTAATTCACAAATCACCCTATGAGAATCGCACTTAAGTTTGTCATAGATTATCTTCTCATAAAGTCCGGGAATCTCATAAAATTTCTCATAATCGTTCAGTCTAATCTTTTCAGTACTGTCTCGGGTAACTATAGTGACCCATTCCTCATCTTGATCAAGTGTGCATTCTTTTTCAGGATATCGTATCTTAAACTTTTCACAATCCATAGGTTACACTCCTAATTAATTACCGTGGTTAGAATGATAACGTATTCTTATCAGATGGAAAATAAGACAAAAAATCACAAATGTCGAGGCAACCCATTCCTTTTTCAATAATAACTTTTAACATCTATAAGATAGCAGTGAGCTGTTTAATTGTATGAACAAAGATATTTGCTATGTTGTTCATTCGTTCTAAAATCCTTTAACTTCAATGATGCGTAATGTGTATCTGAATTGGCATATCATCACCTGCAGACCTGAAAGTCCAAAAATCCTATATCTTTTGTTCAGGCTTCTGGAGCTACAATTTACGATACTGCCTTTCATCACAAAAAAACCAAACCCTAAAATTTGCGTGATTGGG
>PVMS01102633.1_pt1 | contig 14907 bp, 15 predicted proteins | sample 1853461 | NCBI WGS metagenome assembly PVMS01 (sample SAMN08582032, study PRJNA380276) | Marine sediment metagenome, whole genome shotgun sequencing project. | isolation source: ocean sediment barecode stripped | collected 2017 | reverse complement strand
GTTTGTTTCGTATTGATATCCATGACGTGGATATCCAGATTGCCGTCAACACCTCCCAGAGTCAGCACCAACTGACGTCCATCCGGTGAGAATGCCGGCGCCCCATTAATACCTGCCTTGTTGGACACCTGGATACGGCTTCCTGTCCGCAGCGTTTGAATGAAGATCGACGATTTGTTGCCCTCAAACGAAACGTACGCAAGCCGTCGACTGTCCGGAGACCAGGCCGGCGACATGATTGGATCTTTGCTCTCCATGATGACGTTCTCGTTCTCGCCATCCTGATCCGCCACCAACAGCGAGAAGAGCCTGCCGTCATCTTGTCGCTGCGCTGTGACGTAAGCAACTTTGGTATCGAATACTCCCTTGATACCGGTCAATTCCTCGTAAATCATATCGGCCGCGCGATGCGCCACCCGACGCATGGTGCCGCGACTTGCGGGCATGCGATAACCCACCAGTTGATCACGACCAAATACGTCAAATAACTGGAACTGGACGTCGTAGGCGTTTTCTCCGGTCTGCTCGACACTACCGACCACGACGGCCTCAACGCCGAGAATCGCCCAGTCGTCAAAATCCACAGCAGAGCCATCAGTGGGCTTTTGCAACATGTCCTCTACAGGAATAGGCGCAAATCGGCCACTGCGAGTGAGATCATCACTGATAACCTTCGCCACATCCAGCGGAACGTCCGGGCTTTGTCCTTGCCAGCCAAATGGCACGATAGCGACCGGGCGGCGCTTGATGCCGTCCGTAATGACAATGTCCAGTTCGGCTAGCGCGAAATCCGCCAGCAGCGTGGAAACGAGGAAAACAGTTAGCAGTCTTAGTCGCACATTCAATCTCATCATTAGTCGATAACTCGGAGTTTACTCTTCTGGTCGGAATGTTAGCCGGATATCGCGGTCGAAAACACTGGGATCTCGCGGCGCTGGCAAAGGAGACGCGTTGAAGACCGCGGCCCTAATAGAACGCTGAATTGTTGCATCACCATTGCAGCTACCAAAACTAACATCGGTAACTACACCGCCGGGCGTTTGCCGAACACTAATTACACACTCTAACCCTACCTCCGCATTCGCTGGGCGCACCCAGACACGTTTGATCTTCTGTTGAATCGCAAATATGTAAGCCGTCTTGGCATTTGCTGCAATAGCCTCTGAAGCTTGTATGGCTGCCGCTTCTTCGGCCAGCTCCTCCTGGCGTGCTGTTACTTCTGCCTCTTTGCGCAAACGTTCATTTTCAAGACGTTGGCGCTCTATATCGGCCTGCCGTTCTTCCTCCGCTTTGACTCGTCGGCGCTCTTCTTCCGCCTCGGCTGCCTTACGCTGCTTTTCTGCCTCTGCAGCTTTCAGTTTCTCCGCTTCCGCCTTGTCATCCTCAATCTTCTGCAAACGAGCGCGTTCCTCTCTGGCGTCCTGCTCACGCTTCTCCCGTTCCGCTGCAAGACGCTCCTGTTCGCGCGTATCCGGCTGCGGCGGCGGCTCTTCGATTTTGGGTGGAGTGATTACCGCATTCTCTGTAACCAAGGTGGCGTTGATGGCGAGAGGAATCGCGATATCCGGCGTCCGATCAAAATCGAAAACAACGAACATCGAGCTAAACAGCGCGACGTGCAAAAGTACCGCAAAGGTTACCGATACTGGGTTGTATTCTTTTTGCTTCACGATGCTCAGGCTTACTCGGGTACAGGATAGCTATCCAGCGGATCGGTAACGAATCCAATCGACTCAGCGCCACCTCGTTGCAAGACGACCATCGCGCCAACGACGTTGCCGTATGGGACCGAACGATCTGCTTTGACAAGCACGGGCGTATCGGGCCTGTTGCGCAATACTGCGCCAACATGAGCCGAAATTACCTTGCCAGATTTCGGCTGGTCTTCGTCGTCGCCAGTATTGATGTATAAATTGCCTTCTGCATCCACACTGACGATCAACGGCGGATGGTCGGGTATATCCGCAATCGGTTCTGCGCCTGCCTTCGGAAGTTCAACATTGATGCCTTGCGTCAGCAACGGCGCGGTAACCATGAATATCACCAGCAATACGAGCATGACATCGATATAGGGAACGACGTTGATCTCGCTCATCAGTTTTCGTTTTTGCAGCGGCGTCGGCATGTCACGCCCCCTTCTTGTTGCGCGCGTGTCGTTGCAGAATGCTGGAGAACTCTTCCGAAAAGCCGTCGTAACGATATTCCAGACGAACGACCTTGTCAGCGTAGCGGTTGTAAGCGATGACAGCCGGGATCGCAGCAAACAATCCCATTGCTGTCGCAATTAAGGCTTCTGCAATCGGGGGAGCAACGACGGCCAAGGTCGCGGTCTGCATGCCCGCAAGACCAATGAACGCGTTCATGATGCCCCATACCGTACCGAATAGACCCACGTAGGGGCTGGTCGAACCGATCGTTGCCAGGGTCGCCAGGCCTTGCTCCAGTCGGTCTACTTCCCGCATTTGGGCGACCCGCATTGCGCGTCGGCATTCCTCGACAACTCTATCCTCGTTGATTCCATCTTGCTGCATGGCACGATTGAATTCGCGAAATCCGGCTTCGAAAATACTCGCCATACCAACCACACCACCGCGCGCTTTCGCTGCACCCTGGTAGAGCGTATTGAGATCTCCTCCCGACCAGAAACTGGCCTCGAACTCGTCCGACGAATCTTTTGTGCGGCGAATAAGGCTGCGTTTGGCGAATATGATGCTCCAGGACATCACGGATGCGATGACCAAAAGCAGCAGTACGATCAAGACTGGGATGCTCGCATCTCGCACCAGTCCGAGAACGGACATTTCAGCATTCATGTTTGTAATCCTTCAAATATATCGGCCGGTACGCGCATTGGACGCATCGTATCGGCATTCAAAAATGCAGCCGTAACGCCGCCACGCAAAACCAGCGTGCCCTCAAGGCTGTGCAAATAGATATTCTGTTCAATATCAAACGTCGCCCGCGTTAATCCTGAAAGTCGCGCGGTGACTACGACTTCGTCGTCGAATTTCGCGGGCGACAGGAATTTCGCATGACTTTCTGTTACGACAAACATACGACGCTCTTCGTTCAGCAATTGTGACTGGTCGACACCGAGTGAACGCAACCACTCTGTTCGCGCACGCTCCATGTAACGAAAATAATTCGCGTAGTAAACAACGCCCTGCGCGTCCGTGTCTTCATAATAAACACGGATCAGCCACTCGAAGGGTTGCGCCGAATTGCCCGAATTCATGCTCTCGTCAATCCTCGTCGAACAAAGGCAATTCCGCCGCGTACTCGCGCACCGGTGGCGTCAGTCCAAGGTGCAAGTACGAATTCTTGGTTGCAACCCGACCGCGCGCGGTCCGCATTATGAAACCCTGCTGAATCAGATACGGCTCGATAACATCTTCAATTGTGCCACGTTCTTCGCCCACCGCCGCGGCTAGACTTTCGATGCCGACAGGCCCACCGTCGAATTTTTCGATGATCGTTTGTAGGACACGCCTGTCCATCGCGTCAAAGCCATTTGGATCGACCTGCAACATGTCCATTGCGCTCATCGCTATGGCAGCGGTAACGACGCCGTCGCCCTCGACTTCGGCAAAATCACGAACCCGCCGCAATAGACGATTCGCAATACGTGGCGTTCCGCGCGCTCGTTTGGCGATTTCTACTGCGCCGGCCGCCTCAATGGGTAAATTCAGGATGCCAGCCGAACGATGGGCGATCGTCTCCAGGTCGTCGGTGGTATAAAACTCAAGGCGTTGCACAATGCCGAAACGGTCTCGAAGTGGCGACGTTAGCAAGCCGGCACGGGTTGTCGCGCCAACCAGGGTAAACGGCGGCACATCAAGTTTTATCGAACGCGCCGCAGGACCTTCGCCGATCATGATGTCGAGTTGGAAGTCTTCCATCGCAGGGTAGAGCACTTCTTCCACAACCGGACTCAGGCGATGAATCTCGTCGATGAACAGGACATCGTTCGGCTCCAGATTGGTGAGAATTGCGGCGAGATCGCCTGGCCGCTCCAGAACTGGCCCCGAGGTTTGACGCAGATTCACACGCATTTCATTGGCCACGATATGCGCCAAAGTTGTTTTGCCCAGCCCCGGCGGGCCGAAAATCAATACATGGTCAAGCGCTTCACTGCGACGACGCGCGGCTTCAATGAATATATTCATCTGCTGCTTGACGCTGGGTTGACCGACATATTCCTCGAGAGTCTTGGGACGAATTGCGCGATCGAACGCGCGATCATCCGATCCGGATTCGGCACTGGTCAGTCGATCATGTTCGATACTCGCCATCGCTTACTGCGCCGCCTGTCGTAACGCTTGTCGGATAATATCTTCGGCTGATTTACCGTCAACATCCATATGAGCGATCAGTTTATTCACTTCGTTGACCTTGTAACCCAGCGAAACCAGAGCGTCGACGGCTTCTGACTTCGGATTGGTTCGCGCCGTAACCTTGGTCGAACTTGGCGCACCAGTGCTGTCTTTGAATTTATCGCGCATCTCGATGATCAGGCGCTCAGCGGTCTTCTTGCCCACCCCAGGAATTTTCACCAGTGTAGCTGTGTCTTCGTACTCAACACAGCGTCGGAAATCGGCTTCACTCATTGCCGACAAAATCGCAAGCCCCATTTTCGCACCAACACCGGAAATCTTGAGTACCGTGCGAAAAAGAGCACGCTCCACCTCACTGGCAAATCCGTACAGAAGTTGCGCGTCCTCGCGAACCAGCATGTGCGTATGAATGAAAAGTTCCTCACCGACGGCCGGCAACTCCAGAAAAGTCGACATCGGCGTTTCTACTTCATAGCCGACGCCGTGACACTCAACAACAATATGCGGCGCTTGTTTTGCGGCCAGCCGTCCGCGTAGCGTGCTAATCATCGCAGATTGGCCACAACGGTATGGTCACCGAGACGGGCTTGCAGCACGCGCTGATGACCGTGACAAATCGCTGCCGCCAGTGCGTCCGAGGCGTCCTCCGCAGGAGTCGCGTTCAGTTGCAACATCGACACCACCATGTGTTGCACTTGTTCCTTGCTCGCCGCACCCGTGCCAACGACAGCTTGCTTGATTTCACGCGGGGCGTATTCGAAAACTTCAACACCAAACGCAAACGTTGCGCATAGCGCCGCAGACCTGGCCTGCCCCAGCTTCAGCGCGCTGCCTGCGTTGCGTGCCATGAATACGGTTTCGATTGCGACGATATCGGGACGAAATTCAGCCACGATCTCGCCGACCGAATCAAAGATTTGTTTCAGCCGATCAGGAAAGGTCCCATCAAGACTCTTCACGGTACCGCTGGCCACGTACGTCGGCTTGTCGCCGTCGAAGTCCAGAACGCCAAACCCCGTCAGCCGGGAACCCGGGTCGATTCCAAGTATGCGTCTTTGCTTTATCAATGGCTGTCTCAGAGCTGCTCGAGAATCTCGTCCGAAATATCAGCATTACTGTACACCTGCTGTACGTCGTCGAGATCATCCAACATCTCCAGCATCTTGAACATTGATGCCGCTGCCTTGGCATCAAGTTCCGCACTGGTCGATGCCCGCATCGTCAGCTCAGCATTATCAGGTACGAGACCTGCAGCAACGATCTTGTCGCGCACTTCTTCGAAATCTGTCGGCTCTGTCAAAACTTCGATCGATTGATCGTCGTCAACGATGACATCTTCAGCACCGGCATCAATGGCCGCTTCCATGATTACATCTTCGTCGCTACCTGCCGCAAACATCAAATGTCCAACGTGATTAAACAGGTAGCTCACAGATCCATCGGTGCCGAGATTACCGCCAAATTTTGAAAATGCGTGCCGCACTTCGGCAACGGTTCGATTCAGGTTATCGGTCAGACAGTCCACCATCACGGCCGACCCACCGGGACCGTAGCCTTCGTAGCGAATCTCATGAAAATCTGCGCCATCCATATCGCCTGATCCGCGCTTGATGGCACGATCGATATTGTCTTTGGGCATGCTTTGCCCTTTCGCCTTATCGACCGCCATACGCAATCGGGGGTTCGACGCAATATCGCCGCCACCCATTTTCGCAGCCACAGTTATCTCGCGAATCAGCTTGGTGAAAAGCTTGCCGCGTTTTTTATCCTGAGCACCCTTGCGATGCTGGATATTCGCCCACTTACTATGTCCTGCCATGTCTTGTCGCTTCGCCCAAACAACATCCAGCCATTCCAGGCCCGGAAACAGCGCGTATGATAACGGTTATTGCCAGTGCTGGCACATCATTGAAGCTCGTCAAAATGTCATCAAGTGATCCGGAAAACTCAGCGACAAGCAATGAAAACGATGGCGTTGTGGCGCGAACTCAAAAATTCCTTGCCTCATTAGTGATTGATGCCGCAACTCGTGCCGCAATTGCCGAAGGGCGCGACATTGCAAACATCGTTGAGTCGCTGGAATTACCCGCTAGTTTGAACGCAGCCGCGGCTATCTATCCCTTAGTCAGGGAACAATTGATAGATATTAATGATTTAAATACCAATGAGTTACAAGAGTTATCTCGAATTGTTATTGGTCTGGTTCAGCTCGGGCAATTCTCTTTGCCCGATGACTGGCAGCCTGGCGAAGCGCTTGCCATCAAACAATCTGAAGCCTTACGAAAAATGCTGCTCGCAATCGTCTCTGATGTACGTCTGGTACTGGTCCGAATTGCCGAGCAACTTTACCGCCTGCGACAGGCCAAGAATTCGAGTCGCGATACGCAAAAAAAACTCGCGATAGAGACTCGGGAGATTTATGCCGCGCTGGCCAGCCGCCTCGGAGTATGGCAATTCAAGTGGGAGCTTGAGGATCTCGCCTTTCGTTATCTTGAACCTGATACGTACAAGTCGATCGCGAAAGCGCTTAACGAGAAGCGTACGGAACGTGAGCAATTCATCGAACTGGTCACCGCAACCGTACGAGCCGAACTCGACAAACAGTCGATTCGGGCCGAGATATCCGGACGCCCCAAGCACATCTACAGCATCTGGCGCAAAATGCAGCGTAAAGACCGTGGCCTCGATGCTCTGCACGACATACGTGCCGTTCGCTTGCTCGTCGATGACGTAAAAGACTGCTACGCAGCGCTGGGGGCCGTACACAATCTTTGGTCCTACCTACCCGGCGAATTCGATGACTACATCGCCAATCCCAAAGACAACGACTATCGATCGCTGCATACCGCGGTTGTCGGGCCGCAGGGCAAGACCGTTGAAATACAAATTCGCTCGCATGACATGCATCGTCAGGCCGAGCTCGGCGTTGCCGCCCACTGGCGTTACAAGGAAGGCGGTGGCTCCCCTGCTGCTTTCGATCAGAAAATTCGTTTCCTGCGGCAAATTCTCGAGCCAGAAAATGCGTCTGATGACCTGCTTGGACAACTTCGAGACGACGTTTTTGAGGATCGTGTCTACGCGATCAGCCCAAAAGGGGATGTGGTTGAATTAGCAGCCAATGCGACGCCGCTGGATTTTGCCTATCACGTACATACTCAGGTCGGTCATCGCTGTCGCGGCGCGAAGGCGAACGGCCGCATCGTTCCATTGACGTATATCGTTCAAAACGGCGATCAAATAGAAATCATCACGGGTAGCCAGGCGCAGCCAAGCCGCGACTGGTTGAGTCCGAAATTGGGTTATCTTGCCAGCGCACGAGCACGCGCCAAAGTACGCAATTGGTATCGACTGCAGGATCGTGATCAACATCAACGCCAGGGGCGAGAAGTGCTGGAGCGTGAGCTGTCGCGCCTCTCTGTTCGAGACATACCCAACGACGAGATCGCCAAGCAGTTGAAGCACAAGAATACAGAGTCACTTTGCATCGCCCTGGGCGCAGGCGATTTAACCTCCGCGTCGATTGCCACTGCGTTGCAAAACATTCGCGGCAGCGAGCAAAGTGACACACTTCGTACGCGACGCAGCCCACGCCGCAAGAAGAAAAACGAAGCAGCAATTGCCATCAGCGGAATCGGCGACCTGATGTCTAACTTCGCCCGATGTTGCCGCCCAGTGCCACCAGAAAGCGTCGTTGGCTACATCACGCAGGGCCGCGGAGTGACCATCCATCGCGCCGACTGCGGCAATTTCCTGGGATTGAATAAACGTCATCCGGAACGAATGATTGAAGTGAGCTGGGGAGAATCTGAGACGGCAACCTATGCTGTCGACTTGTGTCTGCGAGCCATGGACCGCAGCGGACTATTACGTGATATCAGCGCCGTTCTTGCCGATGAAAAAGCGAACGTCACCACGCTGGCGACTCACACCGACAAGAAAACCTTAGAGACTGTGATGGATATCAGCGTCGATATCCGGGATCTGCCCACATTGAGTACGGCTATTGGCCGACTCGAGCAGATCCCGAACGTGGTCTCAGTAAGACGTCGGGCCTAAGCTGACTAGGCCGCAGAGCTGCCTTTGCCCTTAACGATGTCAGTGGCCAGAGCCATCATTGATGTAAGGTCACCCAGGTTTGCCGGCACGACAAACGTATTGCCAACCTTGGCCAAATTACCGAACTCGCCAATGTATTGTTCCGCAACGCGCAATTGCATGGCCTCTGCGCCACCTTCGACCGTCATGCTTGCTGCAACCTTGCGTAGTCCCTCGGCAGTGGCGGTGGCTACAGCTGTAATTGCATGCGCTTCACCGTCGGCCTCATTGATCTGCTGAGTCTTCTTCGCCTCAGACGCTTTAATAACTTGCTGCTTTTCGCCCTCGGCTTCGTTGATCGCGGCATCGCGCTCACCCTCAGAGGTCAGAATGACGGCGCGTTTCTCACGCTCGGCCCGCATTTGTTTCTCCATCGCATGCAATACATCTTGCGGCGGATTGATGTTCTTGATTTCGTAGCGCAGCACTTTCACGCCCCAGGGATCAGATGCCTTATCCAACTCGGAGACAACATTGGCATTGATCATGCCGCGCTCTTCGAACGTTCTATCCAGATCGATCTTGCCGATCTCTGAACGTAAAGTTGTTTGTGCCAGTTGCGCAATGGCGAACATGTAATCACCAATACCGTAAGATGCGCGTGCCGGGTCCAGGACCTGCATATACAGAACCCCATCTACCCCGACTTGCACGTTGTCTCGTGTGATACAGATCTGCTCTGCGATATCCACCGCTCGCTCTTTAAGCGTGTGTTTGTATGCGACCCTGTCAAAAAATGGAATCAGGAAGTGAAACCCGGCATCCAGTTTGCGATTGAATTTACCCAATTGTTCGACGACGTACGCGCTTTGTTGCGGCACGATCACAGCTGCCTTGAACAAAATGATAATTACGAGGAACGCGAACGCTAATACTGCATACAATCCCATATCCATATCGATTCTCCTTGTTATGCAATTACTCTGCAGCGATGTGCAGAGTTAATCCATCTACTTTGACGACCTCAGCGCGTGTTCCAGCACTGATCGTTGCCTCGCTGACATTGCGTACAGTCCAGTCACTGCCGCGGAACTGAGCTCGAGCTTCCACGCCAGGCGCCAAATCTTCAGTAATGTTGATTGATTCGCCCGACATGCTTTCCGGAAAGTCTTCGCCGCCACCCCGGAGTTTCCGATAAATGGTGCGTCGAAAAGAGAAGAAAAATAGCAGCGAAAAAATCGCGAACGCGAGCCACTGGCCCCACTCCGGCAGAACGATGCCAAATAGCCCCAACAATCCAACCAGAGCGGCAGAAACACCGAGGAAAACCAGATAAAACTGCGCATCGACCGCGAACAGTTCCGCACCGAGTAAAACAGCACCGAGAATCATCCAACCCCACCAAGTCATTGCAATACTCCTCTTTGCATGTAGCGCCACTATAGCGCGAGTTGATTCTTGCTGGGAAGCGGAACACTGCTTGTGCCACGCGCGCCGATCTTACAAATATCAGCTACTATAATGCGGCCGAAAGCAACAAAATCAAGGGGAGTGACATGCAGGAGTTGGTCAATACTATCAATGGAATAGTGTGGAGTCAGGCACTAATCTATCTGGCGCTCGGCGCCGGCCTGTTTTTTTCAATCGTCACTCGCTTTGTTCAGGTGCGAATGTTTCGCGAAATGATCCACCTGATTTTTTCCGGCAAAGAATCCGACCGTGGCATCTCTCCTTTTCAAGCCCTGGCCGTATCGCTTTCCGGTCGCGTAGGTACTGGCAACATCGCTGGTGTTGCTGCAGCAATCGGCTTTGGCGGCCCTGGCGCGGTTTTTTGGATGTGGGTAGTTGCCTTTTTGGGGGCAGCAACAGCATACATCGAATCAACATTGGGGCAGATATACAAAGAAGAAGACGAAGGCCAATTCCGTGGTGGACCTGCGTACTACATAGAAAAAGGGCTTGGCTGGAAATGGTATTCCTGGATTTTCGCCATTTCGACGATCATTGCAGTTGGCCTTCTGCTGCCCGGCGTGCAATCTAACAGCATCGGTAATGCGGCCGAACTGGCGTTCGGCGGAGAACGCATTCTCGAATCGTCGTTTGGGGCAATAAGCTATACCAAACTAATAACGGCCGTGTTCGTCGTTGCCGTTCTTGGATTCATTATATTCGGCGGCGTGAAACGTATCGCACACGTCACTCAAGTCGTTGTGCCGTTCATGGCTGCCAGCTATATCTTGATCGCGGTAGTCGTCATCTCAATGCACATCACGGAATTACCAGCGATCATTTCCATGATCGTAAGTGACGCCTTCACGCCGATGGCAGGAATTGGCGCCGCTATCGGATGGGGCGTGAAGCGCGGCGTATATTCGAACGAGGCCGGTCAGGGGTCTGGGCCGCATGCGGCGGCCGCAGCCGAAGTGCAGCACCCCGCGCAGCAAGGGCTGGTGCAAGCCTTTTCTGTCTACATCGACACGCTATTCGTATGTTCGGCAACTGCATTCATGATTCTTATCACGAATCAGTACTACGTTACGAACGTAGACGTAGCAATTAGCGGTGGCATGCTCGCGACAGATATTCAAGCCAATAGCCCGGCCTTCACGCAGTACGCTCTGCAAAGCGTAATGGGTGGCTTCGGCAAGATTTTTGTTGCTGTCGCGTTATTCTTCTTCGCATTTACCACATTGCTGGCGTACTACTACATTGCCGAAACGAATGTCGCTTATATTCGACGGACGTTTACATTCCGGGGAGAATTAACGGTCCTCAAGATCGCATTGATGGCGTCTGTGTTCTACGGAACTGTGAAGACCGCTGATCTCGCATGGGGGCTGGGCGATATCGGCGTTGGCCTGATGGCCTGGCTAAATATCATCGCCATTCTGATCATGTTCTTTGTCAGTAAGCCGGCCGTTAAGGCACTGCGCGATTACGAACGACAGCGCAAAGCCGGGGTCACGGAATACACGTTCGATCCGGAAGCGCTCGGCATCAAAAACGCCGACTTCTGGAAAAAATAATTGCCGGTCGCAGAAATTAGTTGGGGTAGTTAAGCGCTCGCTTGTCGACGGCGAGAGCCGCCTCATGAACGGCTTCAGCTAAACTTGGGTGTGCATGGATCGTGCGTTGCAAATCTTCTGTGCTCGCCGAAAACTCCATCGCAAGAACGGCTTCCGATATGAGCTCTCCGGCCATCGGTCCGATGATGTGAATGCCGAGGATTTCATCGTCATCTACCGCTGAAATTATTTTGACCAGCCCACTCGTTTGCTCCATCGCCTTTGCACGACCGCTGGCTGCAAAAGGAAACGAGCCGGTTTTGTATTCGCGTCCGCTCGTTTTTACTTCGACTTCAGTTTTGCCAACCCATGCAATTTCGGGTGCGGTATAGATAACCGAAGGTATGACGTCGTAATTGACCTCTGACGTTTCACCCGCAATCAGATCAGCGGCCATAACGCCCTCTTCTGACCCTTTGTGCGCCAGCATTGGGCCACGCACACAATCGCCGATTGCAAAAACACCCTTAACACGCGTCCGACACTCTTCATCGACTTCAATGAATCCGCGTTCATCCAATTGAATACCGGCATCGTCAGCGAGAAGGCCGTCTGTGAAAGGTCGTCTGCCAACAGCTACCACAAGCTTGTCGACAGTCAGCGTCTGCGCGCCATCCTTATCGTCATAATTGACGGACACAGCATTACCGTCCGCCTGCGCGCCGCTCAGTTTCGCGCCGAGCTTAATATCCAGACCCTGCTTCTTGAACTCCTTGGCAGCAACTCCCGCGATGTCGCGATCGGCCATGAACAGCAGATCATCCATCGCCTCTATCACGGTCACTTCAGCGCCAAGTCGCGCCCAGACGCTACCGAGCTCCAGCCCGACAACCCCGGCACCAACGACGCCCATGCGTTGCGGCACGGCGTCGAATTCGAGCGCGCCCCACGAATCGACGATATTTTCATCATCGAACTTTGCCATTGGCAGCTCGATTGGAGTCGAGCCGGTTGCGATAATCACATGAGCTGCATCGAGAATCTCAAGCTCACCTTCAACCGGCGTGAACTCGACTTTCTTGCCCGCGAGCAGCTTACCGTGACCAACCAGTCCTTCCACCTTGTTCGCCTTGAGCAAACCCGCTACGCCGCCGGTTAGTTGTCGCACAATTCCAGCGCGCCGTTTCTGCATGGTCGCAATATCGACGCTAACGTCACCGGTTGAAATACCATGCTTCTTGAATTCGTGTTTTGCGCGATGATAGAGCTCAGACGATTCGAGTAATGCTTTTGACGGAATACATCCCGCATTCAAGCAAGTTCCGCCGAAGGCGTTTTTGCCATCCTTGTTTTTCCACTCGTCGATACACGCCACGCTCTTGCCATGCTGCGCCGCTCTGATCGCCGCGATATACCCAGCCGGGCCTGCACCGATTACAACTACATCAAATTGTCTGCTCATTGGTCTTCTTTTTGCCTAAAAGATTAAATTTGGAGTAACAGGCGGCTCGGATCTTCGAGCAGCTGTTTGACAGCGACGAGAAACTGTACGGAATCTTTGCCATCAATTATGCGGTGATCGTAGGTCAATGCAACGTACATCATCGGCCGGGCAAGAATTTCGCCGTCGATAACCATTGGCCGTTGTTGAATGGTATGCATGCCGAGAATTGCGCTCTGTGGCTGATTGAGAATTGGTGTCGACATCATCGAACCGAACACCCCGCCATTGGTAATCGTGAAAGTGCCACCGGTAAGCTCTTCCATACCGATCGACCCATCCTGTGCCCGTTTTGCGATCGCCCCTAGCTCAGTTTCAAATTCGGCGAATCCCATCTGATCAACATCACGCAATACCGGAACCATCAAACCGCGCTCAGTTGAGACAGCAATTCCGATGTCGTAGTAGTTGTGGTAAATCACGTCGGTATCTTCAACCGACGCATTAACAATTGGAAACTTTTTCAAGGCCTCGGTAACAGCCTTCGCGAAAAAAGACATGAACCCTAAACGGACTCCGTGTTCTTTCTCAAACTGATCTTTGTAACGCTTGCGCAACGCCACTACTTCAGTCAGGTCGACTTCGTTAAATGTCGTTAGCATTGCTGCGGAATGTTGAGCATCCAAGAGTCGTTCGGCGATTCGAGCTCGAAGCCGTGTCATCGGAACGCGTTGTTCGCTTCGCTCCAATGCAAAAACCTGATCGCCGCCCGCAACGGCGGGCGCAGGATCACCCGGTGTTACGTTGCTGCTGTCGTCAGATTTAAGAAAAGACAATACGTCGGCTTTGGTAAGCCGGCCATCCTTGCCGGTTCCGGTAACCATGGTTGCGTCCAGGTCATGCTCTTCCAGCAGACGGCGTACCGCAGGGCTGGTCTTGATCGGACCAGTTTCCTCACTGCTTGATGCATCTGCCGCGACCTCGACCGCAGGGGCGCTGCTGTTCGCCGCAGCTACAGGTGCTTTCGAGTCACCCTCGACCAGAATAGCCAGGACATCGCCAGCAACAACCGTGGCTCCGTCTTTAATCCTGATTTCCTGCAATACTCCACCGGCAGGCGCTGGTACTTCCAGGACTACCTTATCGGTCTCGAGATCAACCAGGTTTTCGTCGCGCGCTACGGAATCACCGGCCTTTCGGTGCCATGCAACCAGTGTCGCATCGCTGACCGACTCCGGCAATTGCGGGACTTTGATTTCAATAGTCATTTCTTCTTTCGACTAGCCTCTCTGGGTTTTGCAGACTTGCTTGCTTTGGTCTCGATGCCGAGCGCCGCTTCAAGCAATGCCTGTTGTTGCTGTAAATGTATCTTGAAGATGCCCGATGCAGGTGCTGCTGCCGATGCTCGTCCGGCGTAATACAGCTGCTGCTCGTCGGTCATCGCTTCTTGCAGTCGATGGCGAATTTGGTACCACGCGCCCTGGTTCTGCGGTTCTTCCTGGCACCAAATCATGTCTTTAACATGCGCATATTGCTTGAGTTGCACAGCGTATTCTTCAATCGGGAACGGATAGATTTGCTCAAGTCGAATCAAGGCTACGTCTTGTATGGCATGCACTCTTCGCGCCTCCAGCAAGTCGAAATAAACTTTGCCGCTACAAAAAACGACGCGTCGAGTATGCTCGACTGCAATATTTTCAGTCTCTGGAATGATCGTTTCAAATTCGCCGCTGGACAAGGAAGTAATTGGAGACACGGACATCTTGTGCCGCAGGAGACTCTTTGGCGTTAGAACGATGAGCGGCTTGCGGAACGGTCGAATCAATTCATTAGCTCGGGCGAGGCGAAGTGGGGCCGCTTGTGTGGCATGACATTGTTCTTGCCGCACGGTTATGAAGGGCAAGGTCCAGAGCATTCGTCGGCTCGATTAGAGCGATTCCTGCAATTATGTGCAGAACACAATATGCAGGTATGCGTGCCGTCCACACCGGCGCACATGTTCCACATGCTGCGCCGCCAGATGATTCGACCGTTCCGCAAGCCGCTCATCGTTCTCACGCCACAGAGTCTCCTGCGGCACAAGATGTCCGTG